>Ga0310832_100536_pt1 | contig 26262 bp, 14 predicted proteins | sample WT_ome_7_FD_201303 | JGI IMG/M metagenome (GOLD analysis project Ga0310832, IMG submission 201303) | Sorghum-adapted microbial communities enriched on wild type (WT) sorghum from Joint BioEnergy Institute, Emeryville, California, United... ...
GATCGGCAATGCTCGCAGGAGCAGTAATCCATTCCGCCGAACAAATTTTCCAATGTCGGATAGGCGATGATGTCGGAGGCGGTATGTCCGTCGGTATCTCCGGCGCCCTCCGCCGACGGATCCGCGGAATCGATGATGCGCGCCGAGCTTAGCGCGCCGATGCCGGGGGCATTGCGCTCGGCCATATACGTGAGCGCCACGTTCAACACTGTGTTGTGCACTTGCTGCGCTCTGGCGTAAATGTTTCGGGCCTGCTCCTCCCCCACCTCGTCGCGGAACGCCGCAACGAACTCGTCCGGCGCGTACCGGGTCACCGCGTAGGCCGAATCCGCTCCTTTAGCCAGCAGCGCGTTCATCGCCTCGTCCCCCGGGGTCAGCTGGTACACCCGCTGAATGCGCGCAATTTCCGCCGTCACCTCGGGAGCCACCTGCACCCCGCTCTGCGCGACAAATTGCTCGATCGGCTGCACCCCGATCTCGAACCGGCCGCGATGGTCGGTCAGGAAGGCGTGCACCTGCCCGCTCAGCTCGGGAGACTTGAGCGGCGTGACGCCTTTCTTTACCGTGTCCGCCACGACGTCCGTCGGAAAACCGAGCCTGACGTGCGCGGCCAGCAGCTCGGCATAACGCTGCCGCTTCTCGGCATCGTTTTCGCCGGAAATTTCCGGCGGGATCGGGTCGTCGCCGATCAACTCACGCCATTTCTCCGCCCGGTAATAGCCGCCCGATACGAGACGCCTCGCTTCGTCGAGACCGTTCGTGCCGTGCGCCGCATGCAACCTGCGAATGAGCGGGGCGTTGTTCAGCGTCATGTACGCCAGCTGCCCGTCCAGCTTCAACCGCCGCTCGGCCGCCTCACCGAACGTCTCCCGCACCGCCGGCCATAGCTTCGCCGGATCGCTCCGGTGGCGCACGTACAGATCGGCGAACTTCCGCTGCCGCTCCCCGTCGTCACCCAGCGATGCGGCGACGAGCTCGGAAAGCGGGGAGACGCCGACAAGCGCCGGACCGTCCAGCACCCGGAGGGCGGCTTCCTGCCGAAACCGCACGACCGCCTCGGGCACGCCGTTCTCGAGATGCGCGGGGATGATCCCCTGCGCGGCGGCCTGCTTCCAAACCGACTCGACGACGGCGGGATCGGTCCGGTAAAGCGCCATCTCGTCGGCAGGCAGCCCGGCGCGAAGCAACGCATAGAAGTAAGCCGGCTCGATGCCGGCACTCCCGTCGCCGCCTACAGCGGAGGACGCGGCGGCGAACCGGTCGGCGAGCGCCGCCAGCGCAACCGCGCGGGCGTCCCAGCCGGTCTTGTTGGCCAGGTAGGTAATGTCTTGCCGTTCGTCTGTCTCCTGAAGCTCCCTAAGCTTCGTGGGGACGTGGCGGGAAAGCGCGGCGGTCAGCGCGGCGTGCTCGGACTGCAGCGCGGCAGAAGGAACGGCGCTTTCGTCCAGGACTATGTTGATCGTCTCGCGGCTGGCGGCGTTATACCGCACTTCGGAGGACGCCAGCAGCGTCTGCCCCGCGATGACGCACACCTGCAAATCCGGCCGGTCCTTGTTCCGCCGCCGGATATCGGTATCGGGGAACGAGACGCGGTAGGCGCCGCGGTCGTCGGTCGTCGTCTGGGCGAGCCTGACGTCGCCTCCGACCGCCTTGTCGACGACGATGACGCGCAGCCCGCCGACTCCGGCGCTGCCGCGGCGGCCGACGGTGCCTTCCACCCGGTACACGGTGCCGGGCGCGGGCGGAATGCGCAGATCGACGACCTCTAACGGCTTCGCGTCGCGGAAAACGTCCGACTCGTACAGCGGATTGCCGTCCGGCGACAAGACGACGAGCCGCAGGTCGACGGAGCTCATGCCCGGCAGCGCCGTATACCGGATCGTATAGCGGCCTTCGGCGTCGGTGGCGTCCTCGCCGAGACGGAGCATTCCCCGCTCGTCGGCGTGGAAGGCGCGAATCAGCCCGCCTTGCAGCGGCGAGCCATCCTCGAACCGCACGGCCCCTCCGACCAAACGCGGCTCGAGAGCGGACGGCGCAGGCGGCTCCTGGTCGAACGCCCCCAGCCTCCTCAAGTCCTCGTTGAGCGCCCGGGCCGTCGCCTCGTCCACCTCTTCGGTCACCTGCAGTTGCCGATACTCCTGGTAGAGCGCGACCGTTTTCAGCGTCGCCTTGTCGTACAAGTTTTTGTCCTGCTCGATACGGAGCATGTTTTCCAGCTCCAGGCGAGTGCCCTCGCCGAGGGGCGGAATGCCCCGGGGCAGCAGGAACAGCAGCCCTACGTGGAGATCGGCCACGGCGGGGCCGCTCATTTTCGCTTTCAAGGGATGGGAGATCGGATTCATCTCAAGCCCTCCTCCTCGCGGAATGCGTCAATATAACATAATCGGCATCGTGAGCAGCGCCGCGCCGATTTCGTTGCCTTCCTCGCGCATGCGCTGGGCCTGCGGCTCGAGAGCCCGCTGAATTTCGACCGACATGCGGATGTTCTCGTACATCAGCAGCGGAAGCGCGAGCAAGCCGCCGGTTTCCGCGACCGCCGCCCCTGCCGCCATCATGGAGCCATCCGCGGCATACGCGCCGACCACGTATGCCAGACCGCCGGTCGCCTCCATACTGCCGCTGACGACCCCTAGCACGACGGGAGCGGGATTGTTCGTCTCCTGCGTCATTTGGGTGGAGCCGACGATCGTCAGCACCCCCGAACCCATCATCAGTCCGCCCATCCCCGCGCCGAGCCCGCGCAGCCACGGAAGCTCCACCCTCGCCTGAATCGACCCGCGCGGCAGCGCGGTCGAGCCCGGCGGAAGCGACTGGCCCGGAGGGAGATCGACGATATTGAAAATATCGTTGTGCGACGTGACGCCTTGGCCGCTTAGGACGGCATCGCGAACGGCCAGGCGCGACGCTTCGTCCCAGATCGGGTTGTACAGATCGGGAGGCAGAAACGCATTCGGGTCCGTCACGCCCAGTCTTGCGCGCAGCGCCGCCTCCGCGGCGTCCGCGGGGGCGTAGTACACCGTATCGCGTATCATGTAGCCGGGAGCGGACTGGGCGGCCTGCCGAGCGGCCGGCCCGGTGTACAGATTGAGCGGACCTGTGAGCGGAGCGCCGCTCGGACTTGTCGGGGCGAACGACGCCTGGATGCCGGTGCGCGCCATGCGCAAAGCGGTGCCGGCGCCGATGGCTGCCGAACCGTCCGAGCCTGACGGGCGACTCTCCGCCGGGCGCGCCGCCGCCCAGATCGCCAGGAGCTGATCCGGCGAGACGGAGCGCTGCAAGGCTTCCTGATAGCCTTGCGAGAAGCTTTCGAAATCGACGTAATTGTTCGGGTTGAGCGGGTCGAGATCGTTCGCCACCTGCTGCATTCCGGTGGGATCGCGGCGCGTAATCGGATTGCCGCCGACGAATCGGTACAGGTTCGGGCCGTCGACAAGCCCGGCGGGGTCGCAGTTGATCCATCTTCCCAGCCAGCACGCGTAATAGCGCGCTCCGAAATCGTACAAGCCGCTCTCCTCGTCCCGTTCCTTGCCGGCATACCGGTATCGCTTCGTCTCCGTCCGGCCGCGCACCGCCTGATACGACGTGCCGCCGTAAGGGTAATACTCTTCGTAGGAAACGATCGCTCCCCGGTCGTCCAGCTCGAGACAGCACGAACCGATCGAATTGACCAGTTGGTAGCGGATCGCCTTCGGCGGTCCGCCGTCGTCCCCCCGCACGAGAGTATCCACAAGCGCGATGCGGCGGTTGCCGTCCGACACGTCCAACGTCTGCCGCTCCAAAACGACCGTCTCGCCGTCGCCGCCGTATTCGCGGTACGTCTCGAAGCCGTCCAGCCATATCCGCTCCGCCTTGCGCGTCGGCGCTTCGCCGGCGGCCGCCTGGCGCTCGGTCACCTTGCGCACCCGCCGCCCTTGCGCGTCGTAGACGTACCAGGTCGTCTCCGGCGTCACGCCGCTTCCGGCCGTCTGCCTCGCGGTCGCCCGCAGCCGGTCGCCGTAATCCCACAGCATTAGGGACAGATGAGGCATGGACGTCATATTGCCGTGCCGGCCGGCGGAGCCGCCATAGCCGAACGCCTCCGTCGCTTCGGGTTCGCCGTCCCCGCCCGTAACAACCGCGCTCAAACGGTTGCTCGTGTTCCCGGGCTCGAGCAAGCTCGGCTCGTTGCACAAAAACCGGCGCGTCCAGCCCGGATGCGACGGGTCGCTGCCGCGATGGCGCATCTCCGTCAAATTCCCGGCGGCGTCGTAAACGTAACGCTCGGTGTATGTCCCCATCGCGTCGCCGTCTCCAGGGTGGTCCAGCCGGGTGCGCGCGCTGTCGAACGGATCGGGCGGAAAACGTTGCGGCTGCCCGCCAAGCTGCCCCAAATGTTCGCGTCCCGTCGCTTCGATCAGCCGGTACAAGGCGTCGTACGTATACGCAGCCGTTGGGTCGATCCGGCGATTGCGAAAGAAGACGGTCTGCTGTGCATCGTCGCGGACGTGCGTAATGTTGCCGACGGGGTCGAACGTGTAGCGGAGGTTTTGCACCTCTCCCGGACGGTCGGTGGCATCGAAGCCGGCGCCGTTTCGCCTCGTCTTCATCTGCGTCATCCGGAACGTATCGGGGTCGAACACGCACTCCGTCGTAATGCCGCTGCCGTCGATCGTGCCGTAGTCGATGCGCTCGCGCTGCCCTTTGGCGTTGTAGGCGATATCCGTCACGAAGCGGACGGTGTCGGGTGCGCCGCCCACGTTCGCCTCCAATGCCCGGAGCAGCCCCCTCTCGTTATAAACGGAACGCACGATACTGCCGTCCGGCGCAGTCCGGGCCGTAGGACGATCCAGCGCGTCGTAATCGGTCCGGCTGACATAAACGTCCGGCTCGAGCGGAACGCCGGCCGACCAGTCCACCGTCGCCTTGTACTCCCGGGCGAACCGGCGGCGGCTTGCGATCAGGTTTCCTTTGAAATCGTACGCGTCGCTCTCGACGACACCCGCCTGGTCGTAAAGCCGCACCGTCCGGCCGCGCCGGTTGCCGGTTTCCGGATCATCCAAGGACTCGCCGTAGACGATGCGCTCCACCAGCAGCTCCGGCCCGGTCGATTCGCGCACATACGTCCCGATCGGCCGCCGCAGCCGGTCGTACGCGATGCGCATCGCATGCTCCCGGCTGTCCCACAGCCGGATCCGGTTGCCGCCGGCGTCGTTCAGCGTCCACCGCTCGCCGGCTTCCATGCTGGACATGCGCACACGGTTGCCGAGCATGTCGTACTTGTATCGCATGACGACGCGGCCGAGGCCGTCCACCACCTCGCGAGACTGGCCTTCGATATCGAGTACGACGCGGTCCGCGCACCGCTCCTCGATCGGCGAATCGCCGGCCGTGCCGCCAGCCGGCCGATACCGGTTGTGCGATACGGTCAGGAAGACGCGGCCCTGCACGTCGAAGTGCGCCACCGTCGGCGTATTGGCGTGTACCGCCGCTTTGTCGGCCGCCGCCTTCTCCTCGGGGCCGAGCTCGCCGCTCTGCCGCCGCGCATACCAGGTCGGCGCGTCATCCGTCTCCGGCAATCTCCGGAAAAACTCGCCCACATCCGGATCGCTTGCGGGATCGGCGAGGACGGTGTCGTTCGCATCCCAGCTCTCCTGCCGCCAGGCGTCGACCACCGTCTTCTCCCATGTATGGTCCGGATGCAGCACGGCGATCTGCCGTTCCACCGGATCGTAAAAGAACACCCGGCTGACACCGATCCGCGCATCGGCCTCGAACCGGTGGGTATCGGTGAAAAACGGCTCGTACCGCCGAACGGGCTTGCCTTTGTTGTTGAACACCGTCCAGCCGCTGCCCAGCCAGCGCGGCTGAGCGGTTTCCGTCATTTGCGGCCTGCCTCCGGTCGTGACGATGCGACCGGTTGCCGGGTCCCGCAGCGGCACCGGTCCCGGCTCCGCCATCAGCTTCTGCTGGATTTGCCGGCCGAAGCCGTCAATATACGCGAAGCCGCACTGCACCGCGGTCCGCCCACCGGGGGCCAGATCGGCCTCGTGCGTCAAGCGGGCCAACGTGCAGACGACGACCGGCTCCGGGTTCTCCCGCTCCCGGGTGCGCCGGTAAGCGTGCAGATCATACACGAAGCGGATGGTCGCCCCGGCCAGAAGGGCATGCGGATCGGCAAGCGGATATTGCAGAAACGAAGCGACGGCGCCATCGACCGGATCCGCTGCGAAATGTTCCAGCGTATCGCCGTACGCCGGTCCGTCCTCCGGCTTGCCCATCACCGCCGTGCCCGCCACGAGGCCGAGGGCATCGAAGGCGACCGCCCGGCGGTTGCGGTTCGGGTCCATCACGAGCGCCGGCTGCAGCACGCGATAATCGAGTCCGCTGCGGACAAGCGGCCGCGCCGGATCCGGGTCGCGTTCCCCCGCCGTCGTCCGGTTACCCAGTGCGTCGCACGTCTCCAGCACGAGGAGGTCGTAGTCGTCGTAGCGCACGGTCGTTTCCGTACTCGCGGCATCGGTATGGAACGGATCGCGGTAGCGCCGCGGCAGGAAGAAGTGCTCCCGGGCGTACGCCAACTCCTGCGCGGGCGAGTCGCCGGCGGCCGGGGAATAAAACTGCCGGCCGGAAGGAACCCACCAGCTGCCGTCTTCCCCGTTACGCACGTAACGCCCCTCCTCCTCCAACATGGCGGCCGTCACGCGGCCTGCGTAGACGTCGTCCAGCAGCCCTGGCGTGTACGCGCATCGGTAGCTTTCGTAGGGAAGCGCCATCGATTGCAGCTCGCCCAAAGCCAGCGGGCCGTCCAGATCGTCGCGCCGGTACAGCGTCCGCGTGCGCTTGAGCAGCCTTTTCGCCAAGACGCCTTCGGCCGGACTGTTTTCATAGCCCAGCGGCTCCGCAACCGACACAGCCGCTTGCATCTCGTCAAAAGTAAACCGTACGCTCCCCGGCGGCAAGCCAAGCCCATGCAGCTCGTACGTGCGCGACTCGCATAGCAGCGGCGTCCGGTAATCGTCTGCTTCATCTACGCCGTTCGTATAGTCGTTCTCCACGTAGACAATTTTCTGCTCGCCCTGCTTCCGCCGATCGGCCGCATCCAACTCGGGATCGGGCAGTCGGCGGCCGTATCCGACGGATGCCGACTTCCGGACGTTGCCGTATTCGTCCGCCTCCAGCACGATCGTATGCACGATTCGGGGGTCTTCGGGGTTGCGCTCGTAATGGTATTGGATGCTCTCGCGGGCGAAGGTGTGGAAGACGGCGGGGCGGTGGCCGAGCTTCGGCTGCAGCCTCCGGATCGTAAAGTTTTGCTCGGTCACGGTGTACGGATGTTCCTCGCGCGCGGTGCCGTCAAGCGCGTACACTTCCCGGCGAAGCACCAAGCCTTTCAAGGCGCGGCAAGCTTCACGCTCCTCCTCGGCGGACAACCCGTCCGGAAGCACGGTGTCGTCCAGCAGCAGGCGGCTCGCTTCGGCATCGGACAATCCCGGCTCCCGGTAATACTCCCCGCGGTCGCGATCGTCCGCAAGTCCGGCGTAATGGCGGGAAATGCGATCCCGCCCCATCCAGACGCCGGTATGGTACCAGGTGCGGGTCAGCACGGGAGGCACCCGCGAATATTCCGCCTCGTTCGCCCCCGGCGAAACGTCCGTTCCGTCGCCGCCGGGCGCAGCCGGCTCCTCGGTATCCCACTGCTCCACCATGCCGAAGCCCTGGAATTCGCGCTCCCGGCCGTCGAAATAGCCGTGATGGTAGGCGTAGCGGGTGACGAACCGGTTGCCGCCGATGCGGTCGTACGTTTCGACGCGTTCGACGACGTGGATCGGAAACGGAATTTTCGTGATCCACGGTTTCCCGGCGAGCTTGTCCGCCAGGTAAAACCGTGTGGAAGACGTATAATGAATACGGGTTTCCGCTCCCAGGTTGTTGGCCGAGCGGATCAACAGATGCGGCTTGCGGCCGTCCAGCAAATCGATGTAGCGAATGGGCCGCGGATCGGCGGGCAGCGGCGACGACCAGACGAGGCAGACGGTGCCGTTGCCGAGCAAATCCACCGTCGCCACCGAGGCCGCGTCGTCCGTCGGCACGCAGCGGCCGAGCCGGTACGGTGCGGCGAACCGGTTGCCCGACTGGTTGAAATAGAGCCAGGCGCCGTCGCAGCCGAGGTATAGAATATCGGTCACGCCGGAGCCGTCGATGTCGGCCAGCCGGATGCGGGCCGGATCGAACACATCGGGCGGGTCGAAGCGGGGCGCGCCGTCCATCGCCACCTTCGCTCCGAAACGCCCGTATCCCATATTGGGCCAGTAGCACACTTCGCCGTTGCGGATGCGCACAAGATCGCTTAAACCGTCACCGTTCATGTCGGCGAAAAAGACGGATTGCGTGCCGTCGGCCATGACGAGCCGCGGCCCCCGCTCTTCGTCCGACGGCAGCCGCACCCTAAGAGCCGGACCGAATCCTTCCTCCGCGAGCGATGGGTGCCACGTGATGGAGTCTTGCTCCGCGACGAGCACGTCGGCACGGCCGTCTCCGTTCAGATCGACGAAGCGCAAGTTCGGACCTTCCCAGTCGATGACGGGCAGGCTGGCGAACGGACGGAAAGGCGCCCAGCCTTCGTCTTCGGTCCGCTCGTACATTCCCGGAGCCGGTCCGGAGAACGACACGAGGTCCAACTGTCCGTCCCCGGCCAAATCGAGCAACTGCTGCCGTCCGCCTCCCAGGTCGGCGAGCGACGGCCGCGCGGCAACGGCCCGTTGCGGGCCGAATCGCCCCTCTCCGAGATTCGGCTTGTAATACCACGCCCCGGCGTGCTCGAACAAGAGGCCCGGGACGCCTTCCCCGTCCAGATCGACCCAGCGGTACGGAACGCCGCCCGATCCGAGAGGAAGAGGGGCCGCTTCGCCGCCCCATTCGCGCACGTCGCTGCTTATGACAGGGCGGCTGTATTCGAATTCGAGCGGAGGCATGGACTTTTTCAGATATACGTACGCAGAACCGTCCTCTCCGGTGGTCTCCCTCGTCTCGTCGCGGACAAACCCGGACTGGATAATGGCGCAAAGAAACGACCCGAACCGGCTGCTGCCCGGGTGCGCCAGCTCCGTCTCCACCGGAACCGGCTGCGAATCGTCCAGATCGCCGTATTCGAACTCGGTGGCACGCACAAGGCAGGGACCGTCACCCAGCTCGGCGAACCGGTGGAACATCAGCATGCGCCGGCAGCGGCGGTAGGTCCGCACTTCGAAGCCGGCCCGGCATGTCGAGAACGGGTCCGGCCTTACCGCCCAATCCCTCCCCGGCGATGCGGAAACGCGCACGTATCGGTGCTGCCCGTCCTCCGGCAGAGCGGGATCGAGCGGGAGCTCTTCCCAATGCCCCTCCTCGTAGTCGAACACCGCCTCGAACATCCATTCCGCCCGGGACAGATCGGGCTGGATCAGGCGCGACACCCGATTGCCGTATTTGACCCGCTTCAGATAGCGCCCGGCTCCCCGCGCGCGGTTGCGCTCGCAAGCTTGCTGAAGATCGACGCCCGCCTCGTTCTCCGCCGCATACTCGTAGACGATCGCGTTGCCCTTGTCGTCGTAGCTTTCACAGAGAAGCCACGTAAACACGCGGCTCGGATCTTCCGGATCGGCGATGCGGCTCTCCGCCGTCTTGCCGTACCAGCTGGTCACGTTATGGCGGCTGATCGACCGCCAGCAGGACTCGCCGGTCGCCACGCTCGTCCAACGCTCGATGCGGGCGAACAGCCCTTCGACGCGGGGACGATAGCGGCGGATGACAAAGCCCGGCTCGGTGTAAGCGTCTTCAAAAATGGAGCCGTCCGGTCCCGCAACCGGCACCAAATCTTCCGCCCCGTCCAGTAGAAAAACGTCCGACTCCTCGTCGTCGCGATATTGCGGCAAGCCGCGATCGGTTTTCCGCGTAACGGAAGGAACGGACAGCTTCCACCCGTAGCCGAACGGGCCGTTGCCGTTCCCCGAACGGTAAGACAGCTCCAGCTTCGGGCCGAAGCCCGATCGGCCGGGGCTAACCGCAAGCGGCACCGTCATCGCGCCCGCGCCGGTAACCGAGTTGGCCGCGAACTTCTCGCCGACGCCGCGGATGGCGCCGCCTCCTTTCGGAAGCTCGACGGACGGCACCGACTTAAACCACCTTCCGTCCTCTCCGGCCGATTGTGCAGCTTCGTTCATCAATGTCTCCTCCCCCAATGGAATGAACGTTGCAGCGACGAATGTTGGCACGCATTCGATGCGCGCACATCTCCCCCTCTTGCTGTAAGTTGCACGACCTTCGGCACCCTCATCATAACCGAATGACCGGGACCGTCCAATAGCCGGAAAAGCTCATTTCCGCCGTAAAAACGCGCGTTTTGCCTGGAATCGATTGGGTCTTTGGATGGATTTTTTTGTAAGCGTGTAGGACATATATAGCCGGGTTTATAACCAACATAACGAATGATGTATTTTTCGAATGAACGAATGTCGGTTATGATGGCAGTACGCGAATAGCCGCCGGATGACAGCCGGCGGAAGCGATGCATCCAATTCAGGAACAAGGAGTGTGGATAGCGGGATGGCTCAATCCGGTTCGACCATGATGGCAGCGGCATTCGTTCAGCCCGGCGGTCCGGAAGTGCTGCAATGGATGGAGGTTCCTTTGCCGCAACTGGCTCCCGGGGACGTATTGGTTCGGGTGAAGGCCGCGGGCGTGCAGCCGGTCGATTGCTCGGTCCGGTCGGGATGGAATCCGCCGGGCTTGCCCCCGGCGACATGGCCGCGCATTATCGGCAACGAATTTTCCGGCATCATCGAGCGGGTCGGAGCCGGTGTGTCGGCGTTCGCCGCCGGCGACGAAGTGCTCGGGTTCCGCGTGCTGGGCTGCTACGCCGAGTACGTCTCCGTTCCGGCGGACCAGATCGTGCGCAAGCCCCCGGGCATGCCTTGGGAGGTTGCGGGAGGGCTTTCGGGCGCCGGGCAAACGGCGCATACCGCCATCGAGGAGCTGCAGGTGGGCGAAGGCGACACCGTCCTGATCAACGGGGCAGCCGGAGGCGTCGGCACCGTCGCCGTACAGCTCGCCCGCCATCGCGGAGCGACGGTCATCGCCACGGGGCGGGAGGAAAACCACGAGTACTTGCGCGAGCTCGGCGCGATCCCGGTTTCGTATGAGGGCGATCTGGTCGGCCGGTTGAAGGCGATCGCGCCGGGCGGCATCGACGCCGCGCTGGACGCGGCCGGCGGCAACGGGCTTCAGGCGGCGATCGAGCTGGCCAGGGATAAGAGCCGCGTCGGCACGATCTACGCCTTCGAGACTTACCAAGAGCTCGGCATTCGCTGGATCGGCAGCAAACGCAACGCCGTCCGGCTCCAGGAGCTGGTCGATCTGCATACGCAAGGGAAGCTGCGCATCCACGTGCGCCGCACGTACCCGCTCGCCCAGGCCGCGGACGCCCACCGGGAGTTGGAGAAGCGGCACGGCCGCGGCAAGATCGTGCTGACGGCGGATTGATGCGTGAGCGGCCCGCAAAGGCCATGCCCATGACGGCACAAGCTCGGCCAAGCGGACGCCGACCTTGAAACGGAAAAGAGGGTTGTCCCTTCAGCCGATTTCCTCCGCTTTCGGGACACCCTCGTCTTATTCTCCCAGTCCGTATTCTTTCAACTTGTCCTGCGGAATGACGTATTCTTCGCGCTTAAAGACCGGGGGCGGCTTCAGCAAATCCCCGTAAGCCCCCACATTTCGCGATTGAGCCCAATATTTGCGGACAAGCAGCCGGTTGCCGCGGATCGGTCCCGGGTTCAAATACGGCTTGCCCAGCTCGATTTCGCAAACTTGATACGCGCCTTCTTCCTCCACCTTGCACACGAGCTCGCCCAGCGGATCGTACATCGCGGTGGCCGCGACCCCATGGCCCAATTTGCAGGCGGCGACGTAAGCCAAATTATCGATCGCCCGCGATCTCGTCCGGATTTCCCATTGCGGGTCCCACATGTCGTCGAACAGCGGATACAAGATGAGCTCCGCCCCGTTTATTCCAAGCAAGCGGGCCGTTTCCGGAAAATAATTGTCGTAGCAAATCATGATGCCGACTTTGCCGAAATCGAGCTCGAATACCGGATACGAGGTTCCTCGCCCCAAGCCCCGATCCACTTCCGACCAGGTCAAATGCGATTTCCGGTACCGTCCGATTTCCCGGCCCGACCGGTCCAGTATATAAGACGTGTTGTAGACTCTGTTGTCCGCGTCCAGTTCGTAGTCCCAAGGCACGACATAAGCGTTGTACCGGCGAGCCAGCTCGGCGCATTGCGCTTTGTACGGCTCGGCATACTGCCGGATCAGCTCCGGCAGGCTCGTCTTTTGCCGGGCTTCCTTGTATTGAAACGCTTCGGTCATAAACACCAGATCGGCGCCGTCGCGCAAGCAGCATTCCGCCAAATGCAGAAGATGCCGCTGCCGCTCCTCGACGGATTGGCCGGGCGTATCCTTCACTTGCATCATGCCGATTTTCGCTTTCCGCGTCTTTACATGGGACAATTCGATGCGCTCCTTTCCGGATCGCGCCTTTCGCTACTCCTGCTGCATGTCCATCCGTTCGGTCAGACGGTACGTCATCGCGCTCGTGCCGAATACCCGCTTGAACGCCCGCCCGAACGTGTTGGACGATCCGTAGCCGACCATGCGCGCGATGTCTTTGATAGGATAATCCGTTTCTTTCAGCAGCTCCAACGCATGCTCCATTCGTTTCCGCTCCAGATAACTGGTGAACGTCTCGCCCGTCTGTTCCTTGACGAACTGGGACAAGTAGACTTCCGACACGTGCAGCTCGCCGGCAATTCGGGACAGCGTCAGCGACTCGTCGTCAAACGAAGCGTGGATGAAGGCGATGACCTTCTCCAGCAATTGGGCGTTGCGGCTCTTTTTGCGCCCGTTGACCGCGGCGCACACTTGCAAAAATTGTTGCCGCAGCTGATCGAAGGCGTCCCGGCATTCTTCAAACGATTCCATGCGCCGGACCGAATCTTTAACCGACATATAGTCGTGGCGCTCTTGCTGCGGCAACTCGCTTGTGATTTTCACCAGGCTCCCCCATACTTCATAGACGAACAGCCTGAGCATATCGAGCGACAGATGCCGCTGCACGAAGTTGTTGTCCTCGAGTTCATCCAGCAGCTTGCGAACCTGCTCCGTCTCGCCGGACCGGACCAAATTGCCCAGCCTCGTTTCCAGCTCCGACGGATAATAATATTGCGTCAGCTTCGGAGATCTATCGTCGTAAACAAGCAACGTCCTTTCCGTATAGTGACTCGCGTACACAAGCGTCTGCTGGGCTTCCTCGTACGAGCGGGAAATGTCCAGCCGGTTCCGGTAAAACGTGCCCAGCGTCATGACGATTCCGACTTTCAGCCCGGTTTGCACCTCAGCGGCAATCGCGTTCAGCCGCCCGGCGCATTGCTGCCCGCACGCCGTCGCGTCGGCTTCGTTCCACATGAGCAGCAAGATGAGCTGATCTTCCTTCGATTCGTGAACATGCACCCGGTCGCCCAGCGATTCCTTCAGCTTCTCGCGGACGATCAGCCGTTTCACCGAAAGCTCCTCCAGAATGTCTTCGCTGATCTGATTGTGGTACCCGCACAGCTGGACGATGGCCACGGCGTAATGATGGGCATTGATCACAAGCCCGGCATGGGAAAGCAGCGTACGCAGGTCGCCTTCGTTCCAAAACCCGCCGCGCAGCAGACGCTCCACGATGGTCGCCTGCAGGAAGGGAAGCTGTACGCTCAATTTCTCGTTCAACTCACGGTTGTGGTGAATGATGCGGGATACGGTCGTGCGCAAAAAGCGGTAGACGTCTCTCGATTTCGGCAGTTCCTCGCCAAAATGCTCCGTCAACGTGCCGATCAACCGGCCGATCGGCTTGCTTCCTTTGTACGCCAGGAAGAACGAGATCAGGCCGCCGATCAGAAGCGAAATGAGGAAGAACGTGAACGTCATGTCGCGGATATATTCCGCCTTCTCCAAAATGTTATGAGCCGGCTGAACCGCGACGTACATCCATCCGTTGTAGGTCGATTGCGTAAACGTGACGAGCATATTGACGCCGTTGATGTTGCGATGAACGACTCCTTGCGTTCGGCCGGCGGGCAGGTCGACCGCTTGCCGCTCCACGTTGCCGTCCGACAGACGGGTAATGAAGTTGCCCTTGTTGTCGGCGATATAAGCCCAGCCGCCGCCCGATATGTCGAGACCGTTCAGCAGGTCGTTCACCTGCCGTTCGTCGATCAAAATGAGGACGGCGCCTTGATAATAGCTCGGATACCCGAGCGAGCGGACATAGGTGACGAAGGATCGATTCTCGTTTCGGAACATCACCCGGCGGGCGGGAAAATAATCGCCCTGGTGGTAAGCGCCCAACGTTTGCTCCAGCCACTGTTCGTAGTCCATTTCGCCGGATTTTAGAACCGTATCGTAAAACTCCGGCAGCCGGTATACCGTTTCCGTGCTCAATACGACGCCGCTTGTCTTGTACAGCATGTAATATTTGAAGATGAAATTGTTGGTCGGATTGTAATCGGCCAGCTTCCTGATCGTGTCGATCACTTTGAACATGTTCGCGCCTTCGACCGGTTGATCGATATACTGAAACTGAACGATTTTGGAATCGCTGAGCAATTTCTGGGCCAGCATATCGACCTCGGAGAGCCGATTGTTGAGCGTTTTTTGCGATTGCACGAGAATGGACAAATTGTTGCGCGTCATTTCGTCTTCCATGATCGACAACGACCGATGGTAAATCAAATAGCCCGTAATGAGGGGGATGATCAGAATGCATATATAAGGCAGCACAAACCGCAAAAGCAATTTGCGATGTTCCGCGCGAAACATGCTCATCCGACCATCCCCTTTCTTACGAGCCTTCTCTCTAGTCGGCTATTTATTTTTTCATATTGCTGTCATAGGCATCCTGATATATTTTCAAATAACGTTGCAACCCCATGTTGTCCAGCGTGCGAACGTAGTTGTCCCATTCCTTGGCGATGTCGGCGTCGCCGATGACAAACCGAGCGAACATCTCGGTTACGTAATCGTCGATCGTCTTCGACAGATCGGCCAGCTCGCTCGCCTGCTCGTTCGTAAAGTACAGCGGCGGCACAATCGTATCCAGCGGCTGTTTGTACGGCTCCATCGCTCTTTCCGTTTCGCGGTACAGAAGCACCTGGTCCAGATTGTTTTCCATGTCGGCATATTCCCCGCCCCAAAACTCGGCGGACCGGTAAGACAAGCCGACCTGCTGCCAGGTGATGTTTTGAACGCCGGCGTTCATGTTGACGAGACGTTCCCACAGAGCCGGTTTTCCGTTCATGCCGATTTTTTGCGGGTCTTTGCCGCCCAGCCATTTCCAGTTCGTGTCCTCGATGCCGAATACGTTGCGGATCGACGTTTGCTCGTCATACAAGCCGTCGGCCCACCGCATGGAAATTTCCGGGTATTTGTTGGCGCTCGTTATAATGAAAGAGGACCAGGACGCCGAAACCGGATACGGGTTCCACGCCGCATTTTGCAAACCGTTCGGACCTTTCAACGGTTCGAGCGCGATATATTCCGCCCATCTTCTGTCTTCCCCAAATACGGTCGGCGTGAAGGCGGCCACACCGGACGATCCGGACGCGCCGAGCGTAATTTCATTGTTTTTGATGCCAATCGTCTTATACTGGTTGTTGTCCATCGTGAAGCTTTCCGGCGCGATCAGCCCTTCGCTGTACAGCTTGTGAATATATTCGATGCCTTGCCGCCATTCCGGCTTGTTGTACGCCGCCTCGATTTTTCCGTTGTTCAGGATAAGCTTGTTCTGCACGTAATTGTTGGAATAGACGAACGAGTTCATCAAATTGTATTCCAGTCCGCCGCCCGTCGTTTTGGGGGTCGTCGCGAACGGAATTTCATCCGCCTTGCCGTTGCCGTTCGGGTCCTTCGTCTTGAACGCCTTGAGCACCTCGTAAAACTCATCCGTCGTCTTCGGTACGCTAAGACCCAATTTGTCCAGCCAAGGCTTGTAAATCCATATTTTGTACCGCATCGAACAGTGATAGCAGGCGTTGATTTGCGGAAGCGCGTAAATTTTCCCGCCGGGAGCGGTGATGGCGTCCTTGATCTGCGGCAGGTCGGCGAACATCTTTTTCGTATTCGGACCGTACTGCTCGATCAGCTTGGACATATCCTGGAAGAGGCCTTGCTCGCCGTAAATCATCAATTGCGTTTGCGTCAGATTGAATCCGAAAATGATATCCGGCAAATCGCCGCTCGCCAGCACGAGATTCAGCTTCTGCTCCGCGCCGTCGCTCGGGACGACCTCCCAGTCGATATGCACATTCGTCTTTTCCTCGTACCATTTCGTAAACTCGTTGGTGCTGAAGTCCTCGACACGCGGATGGCCGACCACGAGCACCTTGAGCGTCACTTTCTCTTTGGTGATCGGATACGTGCCTACCGGCGTTTCCGTGCTTTCGGAGGAACCCGCTTCCGGGGTTTTCTCCGCCGGGTCCCCTTTGCCGCAGGCGGACAACAGGACCGTCAGGACGAATAGCGCACATAGCAGCTGTGCCATCGTTTTCTTCATTGTAACACCCCCGGGTCGATTAATACGATAGTTTTGTATAGATTTTAATTAACCTTTTAATGAACCAATCATAACACCTTTTACAAAGAAGCGTTGGACGAACGGGTAAAAGGTCAATACCGGCAAGGAAGCGACGACGATGAGCGAATATTTGAGCAGCTCCCTCAGCTTCAGCAGCTCCTCGGCATCCCGGCCGGAGTAGGACGACAAGTCCACATCGTTTTGCACCAATATTTCCCTGAGCACAAGCTGCAACGGGACGAGCCGTTGATCGCGCAAATATAGCAGCGCCTGAAAGTATTGATTCCAGTGGCCTACCGCGTAAAACAACGCGATAACGGCAATGATCGGACCGGACAGCGGCAGGACGATGCTGCGGACGAAACGGAAATCGTTGCAACCGTCCAACTGGGCCGCTTCCAGCAGCTCCTGCGGAATATTCGTCTGAAAATAGGTGCGGGTGATGATCATGTTCCAAACGGACAAGGCGCCCGGAATGATCAGTGCCCAACGGGTGTCGAGCATGCCGAGATCTTTGACGAGCAAATAGGTCGGGATCATCCCGCCGCTGAACATCATCGTAAACACGAACAGCGCCATCAGCACGTTGCGCCCCGCCAAATCTTTGCGAGATAGCGGATAAGCGGCCAGGATGGTCATGACGACGTTGATCAGCGTGCCGACTCCCGTGTAAAAAATCGTGTTCGCAAAGCCGTTCATGATGCCCTTATGCTCGAAGACCGCTTCGTACCCGTTCCAATTGAAGCCGACCGGCCAAAGCCACATGCGGCCGAGTATGACGGCTGTCGGATCACTAAGGGAAGCGCTTACAACAAAGATTAGCGGATACGCTACGATGAGGAGAACAAACGTCAGCCATGCATAGTTGAAAATGGTAAAGATCCGGTCCTGAGCCGACAGTTGCGCAAATTTCGCTTCCATACGCGTCCCTCCTCACCATAGTCCCGACTGCCCGACTTTTTTGACCAGCTTGTTGACGGTTAAAAGCAGGATCAAGCCGACGACGGCTTTGAAAAATCCGATCGCCGAAGCATACGAGTAATTGACGACTTGCGAAGTGAGACCGACTTTGTATACGTAGGTATCGATCACTTCGGACGTGCGTATATTGAGCGGATTTTGCATCAGCAGCACTTTTTCGTAGCCCGTATCGAGCATGTTGCCCATGTTCAGAATGAGCAGGATGACCGCGATCGGCATAATGCCCGGCAAATCGATATGCCGCATCCGTTGAACCCGCGTCGCGCCGTCGACGATCGCCGCCTCGTGCAGCGACGGATCGATGCTTGACAGCGCTGCCAAATAAATGATGCAAGCAAACCCCATGTTTTGCCAAATGTCGGTCCATACGAAAATGTGCTTGAAATACCCCGGTACCCCCATGAAATTGATTTGCTCCAGCCCCATCAAATCGCGGACCACGTTGATGATGCCGGTTCTCGGGTTCAAAAACTGCAAAATCATGCCGACCATGACGACGGTCGAAATAAAATGGGGAGCGTACGTGACCATTTGCACCGTTTTTTTGAACCATCTCACATTGACGCTGTTCAAGCAGAGCGCAAGCATTATCGGAAACGGGAAACCGACCAGCATCTGGTAGAAGCTGAGCAAGAGCGTGTTTTTCATGACGCGCCAAAAGTCGTACGAATGGAAAAAGCGCTCGAAATGCTTGAAGCCGACCCACTCGCTTCCGGCGATCCCTTTGGTGACCACGTAATTTTTGAACGCGATTTGCGCCCCGTACATCGGAACGTACTTGAACACAATCAAATACACGAGAGGAAGTGCGAGTAATGCATACAGACGCCACCCTTTTTTTACGCCGTGAAGAAACGTGCTGAAACCGTTAACTTGGCGCACCGTCGCTCGCTCGGGAATCAGTGTTCGAACCTCCTTTCCGTTGGCGGGATCAGCGGGTCGCCTTTATCGTATAGCCCGAAAATGGCGGTGTAAATGTGAAATGTTTAGCATCGTCCGCCATGGATAAGAAAAGCGCTCCGGCTCGATGTGCCCCTTTTAAACCGAATACGCCGCGTTTAAGATCATCGGTTGTCCATGTCATGGAGGCACAAAAAAAAGGGCGCCCATCCGCCAGTTTGCGCTGACGTTGTGGACGCGCCGTCCTGTAAGTATCGTTTAAAAGAAAAACGGAAAGACGAATCGTCTAAGCCCGAAGAACGGGAAGCCGAATCGACCGAAGCGGCGGAACCGGCGGGGATAACCGAAGAAGAACGGAGACCCGAAGCCGTATCCGTACGGAGAGTACGGAAAGCCCCCGTACCAATATTGCCGTTGATCGTCTCTGTCGGCATCGCCGATCGGGATGAGCAGATAGACGTGATCGTCGTCCATCCCGTCTACGATACCGTCGAACACTTTGCCTTCCGTCGTCTCGATTTGCACGAAATGGTGATGGTACCTTTTGCACATTTCGTGCATGTTTCGTTTGTACGTACCCGCATCAATCGTGTCCGCATATTGGGTTGCGGCTTGCGGCGCCAAATCCGCTTGAACCTCGGCACCGGATTGCGGCGCGAAGTTGCTGCCGAAAGACGGGTGCATCGAAGCCGATTGTTCCATACTGTTGTTGTTCCTCCTTCGTATCATCTAGGCAATAGCATAGTATTCAGGTTGTGGGCATTTGTTCCAGTCCGACTCAAAAAAAATAGCAAGCGCGCCGTTTGGCCCGCTTGCCAACATTCAGGTCAACAATCCGAGTTGCTTCAAACCGTTCCAGATGCCGTCCTCGTCCACCGCGGTCGTCCGGTACCGCGCAGCCTTCATCGCCTCGGGATGCGCGTTGCCCATCGCCACACTGTGCGTGACCGACATCAGCATTTCGATGTCGTTCAACCCGTCGCCGAACGCGTATTGGCGATCCTTCGGAATGCCGAGCTTGCGGACGATCTGCTCGATGCCCTTCGCCTTCGAGCCTCCGGCCGGCACGACGTCCACCGACAGCGGATGCCAGCGGATGAATTCGAACATCGGAAACTCCTCTTCATATTTTTCGGACCGCTCGCAGAACAGAAGACATTGGTAAATATCCCGGGACTTGTAATACTCCGGTCCGAGCGAAGGATACCGGTCGATTTTCAGCGTATCGATGCTTTCCACGATATAGGCGTGCTCCGGGACGTTCGATTGCATGTCCTCGTGGTCCATATACACGATCGGGTCGCCCCGTTGGATCGCCACATCGGTCAGATCTTGCAGCGCTTGCGGGTTCATCGGGTTCGTGTACAGCTCTTCCCCGTGCAGCACGACATACTGGCCGTTGTAGCTGACGTACGTATCGATTTCCAGCTCCCGGCGCAAAGCCTCGAACATAAACGGAGCCCGGCCGGTAGCGATCGCCACCTCGTGGCCAAGCTCCTTCAAAGCGAACACCGCTTCCTTCGTGCGCGGCGGAAGCTTCTTGTCATGATCCAAGAGCGTGCCGTCTATGTCGAAGAACACTATGCTCCCCGTTGCCATCGGTGTTTCTCCTCCGATCCGAGTTTCTCCATGCTGGTCTTTCCTCCTATTGTAGCAGAGGAGCGGTTCGCGCGCATCGCAAATCGCTCCTCCTCCGCCTGTCCTGCGCCATTCATTTTCTAATGCGATTGCCCTGCTGCTTTTTAGCCTTGCTCCACTTCCACCGCTTCTTCCCCCGCTCTCAGTTCCCGGGCCAACCGCTCGACATCGTCCCGGGTCAACGTCGTGACAAGCGCAAGCTCCTTTTCCAGCGCCCGTTCCGCCTGCTCCCGCGCTTCCTCGATCCGGCCGAGCCGCTGCAGCGTCTTGGCGTAGTAATAGTACGAGTCGGCATGCTTCGGTGACTTGGCGATTACCTTCGCGTACATCTCCTCCGCCTCTTCCAGCCGGCCGAGCATGTAGTACGTCTGCGCCAAATTGTCCGCGATCGTCACATCGTCGTCATTGTAGGCATACGCCTCCAGATTGAAGGTGAGCGCTTCTTCCAGATCCCCCTGCAACACCATGAAGTAGCCCAAATTCCCGTATACCGTCGTGTTCTTGAACTCCCCGAACACGTCTTCCAACAGCCGCACCGCTTCCGTCCGTTCGCCCTTGAGCCACAACGCGGTCGCCAAATTGGTGCGCGCCTGCATCTTCGCTTCGCGGCTCTTCGCGTTCGCGGCGGCCTCGCGCAGCACCGCCTCTCCCCGCTCCAGCTCGCCTTTCTTCAGCAGCAAGTAGCCGTAGCCGACCTGATGCGCCGGCTGCATCCGCTTCGTCTCGTACGCCTTCTCCAGCCACATCAGCGCCTGGTCCCGGTCGCCCTTCATGTAGGCGGCGTTGCCCCTCTGCGCGTAAAGAAACGGCCGATTCCACAATACCAAGCCGCCCAGCAGCACGACGACAACTCCCAGTCCGAGCGCCCAGTGCGTGCGGAAAGCGGCTACGATCGCGATCAGGATCACGACCGCGATCGCCAACGGTTTGACCATTCGCAGCACTCGTTCGTATCCCCTTTTTCCGAGGGCGCTAAATAGCCCCATTGTATATGTTCTCTTGCATTATACCATGTCCTCGGCGGTGCGGGACAGCGTGTCCGGATTCCCGCATCCGCCATATTGTCTAATTGAAAAGTTTACTATATATTTTCGTTAAACGAGTTCTGCAACTTCATACTTCGGAAACAGGTGCTTCGACAACTTTGAAATGCCGGAGCTTACATGGGAACCCATGCAAGGATTGGGGGAAAAGCAAGATGGAAAGACGGAATGAACCCGATGTTGTATTTCAAGAAGTGGATCGGAACAATTGGAAAGACATGGAGAAGCTGTTTGAAAGCCGGGGGGGTCCGAAGCATTGCTGGTGCATGGTTTGGCGGGGAACGACCGGAGACAGGGCGACCAAAGAAAGCCGCAAAGCGGCCATGAGGAGATTCGTCGAGAACAATGTACCGGTCGGAATCCTTGGCTATGTTGGCGGTGAGCCCATGGCATGGTGTTCCGTCGCGCCACGTCCGACCTATCGGGATCTCGGTGGTTTAAAAGATTCTGGGGCTGAAGCAGAGAACGTTTGGTCCATTGTGTGCTTCTTTGTCAGTCGTCAATATCGCGGCCATGGAATGTTCAAGCGGTTGATTGGTGCGGCTGTGGAACACGCCTTTCAACGAGGGGCGACCGTGATTGAGGCGTATCCCGTTGATCCGGATTCGCCGAGTTACCGGTTCATGGGATTCGTTTCCAAATTTGAGGAATGCGGATTCGTGAAGGTCGGAACCGCGGGAAGCCGCAGGCATGTCATGCGTTTGACGCGATAGTCGTTATCCGATCCTATTTTCGCTTGCGTCCTTCCGTGATCGCGCTCGAACTGCACCTTACATGATTTCCCTTGCTTCCGCCGCGATCACGATCAGGACGGGTTTCCTTTGACTTCCGTCGTAATCATCCACAGCACGCCGAACTTGTCCTGAACTTGGCCGTGCAGCGCGCCCCAAAATTCCATTTTCAACGGAGCCCGAATCGTGCCCCCGTCCGCGAGCTTCTCGAACGCCGACCGCGCTTCCTCTTCCGACTGAAACTCGAGATTTTGGAGAATGCTGTTGCCGTACTGAATCGGTTCGCGCACGAAATCGCACATGTAGAAGTTCACGCCGGCTGCGTTCAGGTGCAAATGCAGCACTTTATCCTTGTACTTTTCCTCGGCCCCCGGCAAATCGCCGTGCTTCAACACGGACACGATCTCCCCACCCAGCGCCGCGATATAGAACTGAGCTTGCGCCATCGCGTCTTCCGAAAACAAGTACGTCGTATGCTTGGCCACCATCTTCATCCTTTCGGCTATTGTTTGGCTTTGTATCCTTATGCCCATTATTTGATTTCAATCTTCGCTTCACAAGTTAATTCTACATTTTTCCCATTTATCAGATGTTCAAATTTAACCCCTATTGTGTATTCACCTTTTTCTAACAGCCAAGGGTTTGGTGTAGCAATCCGATCCCATGAAAAAATGGACCAGCAACTTATTTTCTTGAACACAAATCCCATACACGCCAAAGTTTCGATGCAACTTGCGTTCACTCATTTTTCTTTCACCTCAATTTCAAACTCCACCAAAGCCCCGCCGCCCTCCGCTTGGGACGCCGCGATCCGTCCGCCATGCAGCTCCACCAGCTTCTTCGCGATATACAGCCCCAAGCCGGCGTGACCGTTGCGCGAAGAGCGAGCGGCATCCCCCCGGTAAAATCGGCGAAATAGCCGATTCAAATCTTGACCGCGGAACCCTTCCCCGGTATCCCGAACCGTAAACCGCACCCGGTCGGGGCCAATCTCCGCCCGAATCGCCACCGTTCCGCCCTCCGGCGTATGCCGGATGCTGTTCGAAACGATATTATCGAGGATGCGCTCCAGCTTGCCCGCATCGAGCATGCAGACCGCCGGACCGTCGTCCGGGCCCACGTTTGCTTCCAGCCGAATCCGCTTCGGCTTCGCCATCCCTTCGTAGCTCTGCCGCTTCTGCTCCAGCCAGGCGCGCAGATCCACCGGCGCCGCGTCCAGGCCGACGTCAGCTTGCTCCAGCTCCGCGGCATACAGCATGTCCCGGACGAGCTCCGAGCTTTTCTCCGCATTTTTCCGGATCACGTGCAAATACGTTTCCCGCTGATTGCGATCAAGGTCTTCATGCTCCAGCAGCGAGTCGACATACCCGAGAATCGACGCCAGCGGCGTCTTCAAGTCGTGCGCCAGTGCGGCCACCTCCTCCTGCCGCTCCTGCTCCGACCGCCACTGTGCCATGAGCGACTCCTTCAGCCGGTTCTTCATCTCCTCGAAGCCGGCGCACAGCTTGCCCAGCTCGTTGTCTGCACGGTACCGGATTTCGAAGTCGAGATCCTGCTCCTTCACCTTGCGCGCCGCGTCCATCAACAGCCGCAGCGGCTTGCCGATCCCGGCCGCCAGCCTCCGCGAGATGAGCAGCGTGAACAGCGCGATATACAGAAACGGCGAGAGCGCGACCGCGACGAAGAGCGGCACGAGCCACACCCGATCCGACTCCCGCACCGGCTGCGGAGTCAGCGTATACGTTAATGCGACCCCGCCCGCGATCGTCCCGTCCGCCTCGATCACCGGCACGAGCCTCGTGTATGTTCCATCTTTTCTAAAGCTCGTATTCATCATCCGGTAAAAGGCGTCCCGATCCGCGACCAGCCGCCGCGAATCCGTCCCGTACACCGGACCGCCGTCCGCCAGCATGACCTGGTACGAGATTCCTTTTTCCGGGATCAGCCGCTCCAGCGCCGCCTTCTGCCCGGATTGCAGCACCACAGCGCCCAGCTTGCGTACTTCCGCCTCGATCGCCGGAATTTGCTTTTCATAATAATTAGCGGGATAAACCGTCTTGTTTTCCAGCTGGACAAAAAGCAAAAAGCCAGCGACATACGTCGCAATCGTCGCCAGCAGACTGAACGCCATAATGGCCGCAAAGGAGACTGCGAATTGGGTTTTCAACGGTTTGTGTTCCAACATCGCCGCACGCTCGCTTGTCATCGGAATTTTCGGAGCCGATAGCCGATGCCCCAGACCGTCTCGATATACTCCGTCCGAGGATCGGCCTGCGCCAGCTTCGCCCGGATATTCTTCACATGCTCGGCCACCGTGGCGGAATCGCCCTCCGCCTCGTACCCCCACACCTTTTCGTATATTTGCTCTTTGGCAAACACTTGCCCGGCATGAAGCGCCAGCAGCTCCAGGATATCGAACTCTTTGCGCGTCAGACCGACCGGCTGCCCTCGAACCGCCACCTGCCGGGCCTTCAAATCCAGCGTCAGACCGCCGGCGCGAACGAGCCCCTCCCCGCCTGAGCGGTCCAAAGCCCCTGCTCGCCGCTCCCGCCGCAGATGCGCTTCGATTCGAGCCAGCAGCTCCTTCAGGCTGAACGGCTTCACGATATAGTCGTCGCCGCCCAGCGCAAGCCCCCGGATCTTGTCCATCTCCGCCTGCTTCGCGCTCAAGAACAGAATCGGGCACGCGACCGCGTCCCGGATACGCCGGCATACCGCATACCCGTCCATTCCCGGCATCATAATGTCGAGCAAAATCAGATCCGGCGGTTCCAAGTGCGGGTTCAGCGCCAGCCGAACACCTTCCTCGCCGTCGCCCGCCACCGTCACCCGATGCCCGCCGCGCACGAGCGAATCCCGCAGCAGCCGAACCAAATCTTCTTCATCATCGATCACCAAAATATGGCTCATCGTTAAGGCATCCCTTTCTCCCGAATCCCCAACCCGTTCCGGTTTTCTCTCTTTAACCTTACCATTCGATCGGTTCCGCTGGCAAAGCATGCGGTTCTCCGCTTTACCCGCCATCCGAACCGCTCCGGCCTTCCCAACGCTCGAACCAGACCAATCCCCCAACCAGCATCGCTCCCCAAGACACAACGGCCGCTATCGCCCCGATCGTCTCCGCTCCCCCATCCAGCAAAGATGAGATCAACCCGAGCGGCAGCTCGCCAGCGGACGGAAATGCCCAGGCATTCCCCACCGCCTGCGCCAACCGAACCGGCCACGCCCACGGTATCCAAGGCCAGACCGTATCGCCGAGACTTGTCGCCATCAACGCCGCAATCAGCAGCCCGATGCCGCCCAAGCCGACCGAAGCGCCCAGCCCCCAGGCGAAGCTAACCCAGCAGTGAAACGCGAGCAGCGGCACCGTTCCGATAAGCACAAGCACCGCGCCCATCCCAAACGGCGCCCATAAAACCGGCTCCCCGGAAAGCCACCCGGCCCCTAACGCAATCATGACCGTCGCCAGCACAGTGCCGAACACCAACAGAACGGTCATCAAGATCAACTTGGCCAAATACAAATGCCGCCGCGGCATCGGACTGCCCAGCAAACCGTAAAACTGCCCGGCCATCCCCTCCTGATGCGCGAGCAGCCCCGGAACGATCCCGACCGCAAGCGGCACAACCAGAACCGTCCACACCTCGAAAAATACCCGGAACAGATACAGCTGTAGCTGAGGCATCGCCCCTCTCGTCGAACCGAATCCGATCATTAATGCCGCTAACAAAATCGGCATTAACCACGCCAGCGGGCGAACCGGTGTCCTTTTCGTTTTCAGCCATTCCGCTGAGATTCCACGCAACGTATTCATCGGACCTCTCTTCTTCCAAACCAGACAGAGGTAAGCAAGGTCATCACGATCACGGTCGCCAGCGACAGGCCGATGCCGACCGGAATCACCGCCGCATCCCGCAGAGGGTCCGCCGCGTCCAGGAGAACCCCGTTCGGATGTACGCCGATAACGGGAGCCATCAGCCGGAGCGGCCAGCTCCACGGGACGAATACCCAATACGGCAAAGGCGCCGCCGCCACGCCGGCGACCATGCCAAGGAAGCCGACCAGCAGACTGAACAGCGTGCCTTTCCAGGCGGCCGCCCACAGCTGAATCGGGATCGTGCCGAGCGCCGCCAGCCAGATCACCAAACCGCCGGATACGATCGAAGACCACGGAATCGCCCCGGCCGCTGTGAGCAGACCGGATGCGAGCACCGCACCCATTAGGACCAGCGTGGACATCAGCGCGTAGTATGCCAGCACCGCCACCTTCGCGATCCAAATCCCCGCCGGCGGCACCGGATGCATCCGCAAATTGCGGTAGCGGCCCGCCTTCTTCTCCTGCAGC
>Ga0310832_100537_pt1 | contig 26229 bp, 23 predicted proteins | sample WT_ome_7_FD_201303 | JGI IMG/M metagenome (GOLD analysis project Ga0310832, IMG submission 201303) | Sorghum-adapted microbial communities enriched on wild type (WT) sorghum from Joint BioEnergy Institute, Emeryville, California, United... ...
ACCGTGGGGAAGAGGCGTTTTCTATCACTTCTACTCTTTCATCTTTACTTGGGATGGCAAGCCGCTCGTTGGACATCAACAACACACAAACGACCGTCAGCGCCGCAGGAATGAGCGCCCATAAAAACGTATCAGCAATCGACGAGGCGAGAGCTTCGGTCAAACGATCGAGCACCGGGGCAGGGATGTACGCCCGCGCTTCTGGCGACAAGATCGCACGCGGATCATGAGCGGCCCCGCCGAATCCTGCTTGCGCCACTGAACTGTTCCGCCAATTGATTCGTAAATAAGTTGCGCTGAATGATGCCAAACACGGTAATGCCGACCGTCATGCCCAGCGACCGGACAAACGAACTCGTCGAGCTGGCCGCCCCCCGCTCCGCTTCGGAAAAATGATGAATTGCCGCCATGCCCAAAACAGAAAACGACGCGCCAACCCCAAGTCCAACAATGATCATGTACAACGTCACCGTCGACCGTGTCGTATGCTCATCGATCGTGCCAAGCAGCCCGATCCCCAGCACAAACAATAACATAAATCCGAGCATCACATTGCGGTAACTCGTCTTCCCGCACAAAAAGCCGCCGAGTTGGGCTGATACCGTGGTTGAAAGCATCATCGGCAACAAGATCAATCCAGAATTCGTCGCCGAACCGCCTGTCACCCCTTGAATAAACAGCGGGATGTATATGGTGGCAACGACAAACGTCGCACCAGAGAAAAAGGCGACCAACGTTGTTGACGCAAACAGACGTTGCCGAAACATTTGGTAAGATACAATCGGCTCTTGTGCTTTTGTTTCGACATACAAAAATACAAGAAACAACACCGCAAACGCGGAAAACAGCCCAATAATGACTGCCGAATCCCAGGCATACTTCTGGCCGCCAAGCTCCAACGCAAACATCAGACAGACGACCGCCGGAACAAGCGTCATGACGCCAAGCCAGTCAATGCTTTGTTGCGAATGCTTCGGCGACTCGCGATAGTAGATCCAAAGCAACAGAAATGCGATCATTCCAAGTGGAATATTAATATAAAACACCCAGCGCCAGTTTAAATAATCGGTAATATAGGCGCCAAACAACGGGCCAAAGATGCTGGACAAGCCAAACACCGCGCCAAACAAACCGCCCATCTTCCCGCGCTTCTCCGGTGGAAAAATGTCAAACATAATCGTAAACGCGATCGGCACGAGCGCCCCGCCGCCGATCCCTTGAATGGCGCGGAAGATGCTGAGCTGCACGATCGTTTGTGCCATGCCGCAAAGCACCGATCCAAGCAAGAACACGACAATACCAAATAAGAAAAATCGCTTCCGTCCGTACATATCAGACAATTTTCCGAAAATCGGCATGCCCGCCATCTCAGCGACCATATAGGCGGACGTCACCCAAACGAACTGCTTGAGTCCGCCCAAATCGGCCACAATCGTCGCCATCGCTGTTGCCACAATCGTATTATCCATCGAAGCAACAAAAATGCCGAGCAACAGCGCGATCACAACGAACCCAGTTTTCGTTTCTTTATTTCCCATTGACTTTCTCTCCTCTATCTTTGTCTTTTTTCGTTCACAACCGCTTTTTCATCTTGGACAAGGGCGGTTCGATATTCAACGAGCCCGATCTCACAACCCGGACCGATCGTCACCTTTTCTCCTCTGACGACCGCAGCCTTCGTATATTCCAAATAAATCTCATCACCTTCAATCACCTCCGCCGTCAACGTAGCAGTCAACGGCGAAAAGCGTGTCAGCCAATGAAACGCCTTCCACTTGCTGCCTCGGCGGATGTGGATCGTCTGACCGCCAATTTCCTTGATGGTGCTGGTGGCAAAATACAATGACAGCTCCACTTGTTCCGCGTTCAATGTCTGCCCGATGTGCACCACTCCCGCCAACGAAACGGTTTCCGCCTCACAGCTTCCCGATACCGACAGCTCACCATAGCCGCGAATCGCAGTCGCTTCGACATTTCCCTTCATCTCCGCCTTCCCGCGCAATTGAAGGTGCTGGACATGGGCATCACCACGAATATCAGCTTCTCCAAACACCCCCATTGTCTCCGCGCGAACAAGACCGTTGATGTCCGCTTCGCCAAACAGGCGAATCGTACGCGCAGTGACTGCTCCTTTCACATCCGCTGAACCAAATACTTTACAACGGTCGCATTCGATATCGCCGTGAATCGTCGCTTCACCGCGAATCGACACATGATCAAACACGCCGCCTGCGGAAAATGCTGAACCGTTAATCGTTAAGTTTCTCGCTGCCATCGTTCTCACCCTTTCTCTACCGTTCCGATTTTCGCTTCTTCATCACATTCCAACATATCCCGATACTCGACCCGCTCAATCTCGCACCCCGGACCGATCGTCACGCGGTTGCCGCGCACCGTTTTCGCAGTCGTATGTTCAAGATGAATCTCATCCCCTTCAATGACATCGGCGGTTAAGCCAGGTGGGAAAAACAGCTTTTTCCAAAGCGATGCACTTTGTTTTTTGACCACGATCGTTTCCCCACCGATTTCTTGAACACGGCATGGTCCGAGCAGCTTCACGGCCACATATCCGGCATTCAACAAGCCGCCAATCGTAAAATGGCCATCGATCTCAAACCGTTCGGCCGAACAATCGCCGCCGACATCGAGCTCCCCATAAGCGCGAATCTCCTCTGCCGTCCATGCCCCCTTCACCGTTCCGCGGCCGCGCACCGTTGCCTCTTGGCATTGCATATTGCCTTCAACGTTGACACTTCCGCTCACTTTTATCCACTCACAATCCACTCCCCCCATCACATAGCCTTTTCCTGCAATATGGACAACGTTCGCTTTCACGTTACCTTCAACGGTCGCATTTCCTTGCACTCGCATCTCCATGCAGTCTATGTCGCCATATAGTTTTCCATTCCCAGAAAGTTTTACGGTATGATACAGACCGCCGGACGCATGACCGGTCCCGGCGATGACCAAATCACGACGTTCCATCAGTTCTCACCCCTCCGAAATGTGCCATTTCAACTCTTCGATATACGTTGGCACGTGCAACCGTGCCACAAGCTTCACTCCTTCTTCAACATACAAGTCCGCCGTTCCCTCTAAAAGAAAGCAGACCGCGACTCCTATCTTGCGAAGGACAATCAATTCACATGTCTTCCCTTGCAAAGCGGGATAATGATGTTCGAACATCTTCCAAATGTGTTTTCCTTCTTCGACGCTAATCTCTCCGGAACGAAGGAGCCGGTCGACGATGTACAGGGAAAGAAGCTGCGTAAAGGAAACGCCTTCCTCATCCCCTAACTGTTCGTTCAACCATTGCCACACGGCATCCGAAACAATGTGACGTTTTACAACCTCCTCTTTCGTCAGTACAACCGCCGCTGGATCCGGCGCAAACATAGCCGCCAACTCATCCAAAGACCGTTCATCTTTCAACTCCTTGATGCGTTCAATGCGCGCCAAAATTTTCTCTTTCGGAAAAAATGTCTCCTGCCCAGTAAAGGTCGATTTGCGAATAAACCAGTCTTCGGGAATCAGCTTTTTTCGTTTCCAACGGTACAGCTGGCCATACGAAATGCCAGTCAGCTCAAGCAGTTCTTTTTTCGAGATCAGTTCTTGATCCACGAGCTGTGCACCTCCTCGCTTTGTCATTGTAACATAACAATGTTACGTTGTAAATAGGCGAGTAGAGTATCCTTTCCAAAACTATCGCCACCTCGTTTCCCCTCCAACACTAAGGACAATAGGAGTGACGGGAATCCATGTTCTTTCGGTGTATGATTCGGTATCAAGTTTATTGGTTATTTAGAACATCGTTTTTTTAAATTATTAGAAGGCGGAGACAAATGAAGATTGTAAAACATACACCGCCATCCGCCCAAAAAATAAGGAAGGCAGTCAACGCCGCCTTCCTCAACGAAAGGAATGCTATGGATCGAGCGCGTCTTATGCACAAACGACGTGGTCTACCGCTTTCGTCGCAACCAGCTGGGCGCCCTTATTAATATGAAACATCGATTGATGGTTAAATCGTGCTGGTTGACGCCTTTTGGCGTATAGCCAAGAATTTGTTCCAAATGGATATGCCTGATTTTAAAAAATTACCGTATCTTTGCGAAAGTAAAACACGTTTTCCACCTATGAGAAAAGGGGTTTTATCATTGATTATTTAGAACATAGTTTTGTTTTAAAAATATCACTGCTCCCATGGAAACACATCGCTGGCGCGGCAAAAAATACGGTATGTAACATCCGGCCGCCGACGGCGCGCCACCCTGTTGCCGATGCGCGTCGTTTCAATGATGCTTTCCCAGAACAGGAGCCGATTGCGAAGTCGTTCAACCATTTTTCGGATCGCCGCTTCCGTCACTTCGCTCTCCAGAAAGGAAAAAACCAATGTTTTATGTATTTCATCTCCTGTCAGCGGCCGCTCGCTATGCAGCAGCAAAGCCACCAAATAAAACGAGGTGCAGTCTAAGCTGATCCACTCGCCGCCCCCGTACCGAACGAACAGCCCGTCACGGTCGTTTTCAATTAACAGTGCGGAAGGCATTTCTCCTGCTCGGCAAAATACCGTTCTTCTGCCACGATGTCTCTGCCGGTTGGCGTCACGATGCAATATAACGCCCACTCAAAATCTTCCATCCGCTGCAGCAAAATCTCACCACGGTAGCGTTCAACCAGCTCTTCGTCATACAAGCTGTCTTCGAGTTCTTTTTGTTTGCAGCGACTTTGAAGCCAGCAAAAGGCTGCAATTGACAAGAATCATATGACTAAGCATGCGTTGCGTATCATTTAATTCGCCATCCGCTTGTTCCGAAAGCGCGCGCTCAAAATGGTACACCGCTTTGGCATATTCTTTTTCCCCGTAATAAATATGCGCCACCCGGTAATTGGCGATCGCATGGGACGGATTGTACCTTAGTGCCTTTTGCAAGTATAGTTTCGCCTGCTTTGGATCGGGGCGGGACATTTTGAAATATTCACCAACATACACGTACAGCGAGATGAGCTTCTTTTCAATCTCTCTTCTTTTTTCCCGATCTTTTTCTTTTCTCCGTTCTTCAAGCAGACGCCGCTCCTGTTCATGTGGAAAAATGACCCGCTCTAGCATTCTCCCCTCTCTCCTCTCCTTTGTGACAGGCTGTCACAGACCGGCTGCTATAGTTGTATTGTACCGAAAACGAAAGGAGATGGATACAATGGAAAACCGTGTGAAATGGCTCATCCGGCACGGATTTCTTCCACATGGAGAGGAAACAGATGAGAAAGCCAATTACCTACGTCACTATCGACAAGCCTTAGACAAGCTAGCAAAGGCACAAAAGATCCTTTCCTGTAGAAAAAAAGGTTCTGTACGCTAGGAAAAGAAACGCTTGAAAGTGGCCAAACTACACGAAAAAGCAGCCAATCAACGTAAGAACTTTCTCCATCATCAGTCAAAAGAATTAGGCATCACTTATGACGCTGTCATCATCGAAAACTTACACATGAAAGGTATGTCTCAAGCCCTTCATTTTGGCCAAAGCGTTCATGATAACAGTTGGGGGGTCACAAGATTCTTAGAATACAAACTAAAAGAGCAAGGAAAACACCTAATCAAAATAGATAGGTGGTTTCCATCAATGAAAACGTGTGCTTGTTGCGACAAAGAACACGAAATGCCGTTATCTGAACGCGTGTATCAATGTTCCTGTGGTCTAGTGTTGAAATCGTGTGCCGATGAAATTCAGTTCTTTTCTAGGATCCACATCGCAAAATCCTTGATATAATAACATTTTGGTCATTTTCATTTTCCTAAAATTCCCTTAAAACTATCAAACTCCGGTACACCTAGCGATTGGTCAAACCCGCAAAAAGAGGTCGATCCCAAAAACCTTGCTAAAAATCAAGCACTTGGATCGACCCTGCGCGAAATGTAAGCTTTAATCATGCAAATGACAGGCAACAAAGTGATCGGTGGTTTGTTTTTTCATAACAGGACGTTCCTGTTCACATCTTTTAGTAGAATATGGACAACGGGTATGAAAAACACAACCAGAAGGAGGGTTAATTGGTGAAGGAATATCACCTTTAATAATGATTCTTTCCCTCTTACGTTTAGGATTAGGCAATGGAATCGCTGACAATAATGCTTGTGTATAAGGATGTAACGGATGACTAAATAGTTCATCGGTCGGCGCTTTTTCTACAAGCTGTCCTAGATACATAACCCCAATATAGTCTGACATATAACGAACAACGCTTAAATCATGAGAAATAAATAAATAGGTTAAGTTGAAATTTTCCTGAATATCCTTTAATAAATTAATCACTTGTGATTGTATGGATACATCGAGAGCAGAAACCGGCTCATCACATATAACAATTTTCGGATTCGCCGCTAATGCCCTAGCAATGCCAATTCTCTGTCTTTGTCCACCAGAAAATTCATGAGGATATCGATCAAATTGGTCTTCTCTTATACCTACTTTTAACAGCAACTCCTTTGCTCGTTCAATTCGCTCTTTATGGCTTCCTATACGATGAATTTTCATCGTCTCCACAATAGCATGACCAATTCGCTGTTTTGGATTAAGAGACGAATGGGGGTCCTGAAAGATCATTTGTATATCTTTTCTTATTGCTTGCAAATCTTTTCCTTTTAACTTAAAGATGTCTTTCCCTTTATAAATGGCTTCTCCTTCCGTTGGTTCCACTAGACGCAGAATCGTTCTACCCGTCGTACTTTTTCCACACCCTGACTCTCCAACAAGTCCCATTGTCTTTTTTTCATATAAATCGAACTCTACTCCATCAACTGCTTTCAGATGTCCTACCGGGCGGCCAAATAAACCCGTGATTGGATAATGCTTTTTTAAATTCTTGACCCTCAAAATAGGAGTTGTTGACTGAAGTTGTTCTTGTTCCATGCGTGTTTCCAACATAAAATCCTTCTTCCCCTCACGATGATATTTTATCATAATTCCAACATCGCACTTTATGACCTTGGCTGACTTCTTTTAAGTCAGGTGATTCACTCATGCATTGTTCATCTACATAAGGACATCTTTGAGCAAATCGACATCCTTTCGGAACGTTATCTAACGAAGGGACAATCCCTTTTATTGTAAAAAGTCGCTTTGAACGGTCATCTTCAAGCTGAGGGATACACTCCAACAATCCCTTTGTATAAGGATGGAGCGGCTGATCAAACAAAGATTCTACATCCGTTTCCTCGATGACTTGCCCTAAATACATCACGACAACGCGTGTACAAACCTCAGCAACAACTCCCAGGTCATGCGTAATCATCATGACACTCATATTTAGCTCTTCTTTTAAATCATTAATCAAATCTAATATCTGCGCCTGTATTGTGACATCCAGTGCAGTAGTCGGCTCATCGGCAATTAAAAGGCTTGGCCTGCATGAAAGAGCCATAGCGATCATCGCCCTCTGTCTCATTCCTCCTGATAATTCATGAGGATACTCATGAACTCTCTTCTCAGGGGCCGGAATGCCTGTCATTCTTAGCATCTCTATGGCTTCTTCATAAGCTTGCCTTTTGTTTAATTTTCGATGAATCATAAGCGATTCAGCAATCTGATCACCGATCGTATAGACCGGATTCAGTGAGGTCATCGCATCTTGGAATATAATAGAAATTTCATTCCCACGAATCTCTCTCATTTCTTTCTCAGATAACTTGAGTAAATTTTTCCCTTTGTATATAATTTCTCCTTCGTAAATAGTAGAATCTTTATTTAACAGCCTCATAATGGATGCTGCTGTCACACTTTTACCGCATCCTGACTCACCGACCACACCTAATGTTTCACCAGGTTTGATGGAAAAACTGACTCCATCCACAGCCGTAACTAAACCACGCTCTGTTAAAAAAGAAGTTTTTAAATCTTTTATTTCCAATAAGTTGCTGTTCGCCATGTTATCCGGCACCTTTCCTTGTTTTACTTTAATTTTTTATTCGCTTTACTTGTATGAGGATCTAATAAATCTCTTAATCCATCCCCCAACAAATTTAATCCTAAAACCGCTAAGGTAATAAAAATACTCGGGAACAGTGTCATCCACCAAGCACGAAAAATCACTGCTTTTCCATCGTAAAGAATATTTCCCCAACTAGGATTCGGAGCCGGGACTCCAGCACCAAGAAAACTTAATCCTGCCTCAAGAATAATCGAGAGAGCAAAAACATATGTCATCTGTACTAAGAAAGGCGATATCGTATTTGGAGCCATATGAACCCAAATAATTCTCCAAGAACTTGCCCCTTGAGCTTTTAAGGCCTCTATGTAAGTTTGTTCTTTTACCACTAAAGCCGCAGAACGGACAATCCGGGCCATTGCCGGCACTTTTACAATGGTAATGGCGATAACTACATTAAATGGATTAGGGCCAAGTATAGCGGTAATCGCTATAGCTAAAAGAATATCCGGGAAAGCGATCAATCCGTCACAAATCCTCATTAACACATGATCTAAAATACGATAATAGCTTGAATACAGCCCTATGATCATCCCAATAATGGCGGTTAATAGTGCAGCTGAAAAACCAACTACTAGAGATACTCGTCCTCCATGAACCACTCGACTGAATAGATCCCGACCGAAATTATCTGTACCAAACCAGTGATCAGCACTAGGCGGTTGCAAGCGATTCATCGGATCTATATCGAGCGGGCCATATTTCGTCATGAATGGCCCGACGATAGAAAACAAACACAGTAAGATGACAATGACCGTTCCTACCACTGCTAATTTATTAAATAAGAAGCGCCTAAAAAGCAACTTGAACTTCTCGCTTTTCAATTCACTTCCAATATGTTCTACTCCTTTAGTATTTATTTCCATTTTAGATTCCAATTGTCCTTCACCTCTTTATATAGACGATAACCATAAAAGCTATTTGACAAAAACACCCTTTATAATAGGTCCTTTTTTCCATTTTGTTCGATCGAGGTAAAATAAAAAGTCAAGTAATCTTTCTGTGATTCTCCCTTCCCTTACTTACGGCCAAAACGAACTCTTGGATCGACAATACCGTACAATAAGTCAACAATGAGATTCACCAATAAATATGACAATGCTGCAAGCAAAATTGTTCCTTGAATGACGGCATAATCCCGTTTTTCAATGGCGTGAATGACTAACTGACCGATCCCAGGTAAGTTAAATACCGTTTCCGTTACTACGGCACCAGCAATTAACGTGCCGAATTCTTGTCCAAGAACGGTTAGGATTGGAATGGCCGCATTACGAAGGGCATGTTTATAAACAATGACTTTTTCTTTAACCCCTTTCGCATAGGCTGTTTTAATAAAGTTGGCACTGAGTACATCCAGCATAGACGATCGAGTCATTCGAGCGATGATGGCGGTTTGAATAATGCCTAGTGCCGTAGCAGGTAAAATCATAAATTTTAAATGATTCCATAAACCGGAACTTAGTGGTTCATAACCCGCCACTGGAAATAATTTGAGTTTTAATGCAAATAACTGCATTAAGAATAACCCCATTAAAAAGCTGGGTATAGCCATACCTAACATCACTAGAGCCATAAATATTTGGTCGATTTTCGTCCCTCTTTTTCTTGCGGCAGAAATCCCCATAGGAATAGCTAATACCATAGAAATCGCTTGAGCCAAAACAGCTAAGGAAAGGGTCGGACCCAAATGCTCTAAAAATACGGTTAAAACTGGTTTATTATAATAAATGGACCATCCAAAATCTCCTTGTAAAAGTCCGAAAAACCAATTTGCAAACTGTTCATAAAGCGGAAGATTCAGACCTAATTGCTCACGCAATTGTTCCACTTCTTCAGGAGTGGCCTGTGATCCAAGCATGACAGCAGCTGGATCTCCCGGTGTCAGATGAATAAGAAAAAAAGCAACAATGGCAACAACTAGTAACACAGGGATTAGAGATAGAATCCTAGTTACTATATATGCTTTCAAAGATTAACACTCCCTCTGTACAATCATTGGTACTCCATCTTTCATAATTTGGGGTGGGATATTTTGAGTGGATCTTCACCACAACACGTACTTAAAAAGAAAGACGTTTATGATGATCAAAATCCCACATCAATCATGCCACTCCGGTTATTATGCTCCTAAGGAAACTCATGGAAGAAAAAGCGGAACTGGGCATGAAATGCCTCAAAATGATCAATGATCACGGATGGACAACACAAACACTTCGGAAACAAGAACAGAAAATCAAGAACACTGATCTTCGCCAGCGTGTAATAGCAGTCCGACTGGTGATGGAAAGGCTAGGTGGGCAAAGAAACGGCTACTATGATCAATGTGCGCCGCCAACCCTTTTTCCATTATGTGTCACGTTTTAATGAAGGCAGTCTTGAACTCCTGCTTCATCGGGATGTTGCCTCTAAAGGTTTGTAAAAAACAACGGATTCGCTCGATTTGTGAGAAGCTGAAAGGAATCAAGTTATGACGTTGTAAGGCTTTTTAATTTAAAACATGCTGTTGAAGAACAGTATTTCTCTTACATCACCGTCCTTCTAGGCGAGAACCGCTTCTCACTAAAGAACAACGGGAAGAGATCCAGCACCTCGTATTGGCCACGATAGCCGCTGAATTAGACTGGGACATCACCTCGGCGAACCTCCTTCAATCCTATGTATACCGCCATTACAGCGTATCCATTTCCCGATAAGCCTTGCGAAAGTTCTTGCATCAAAAAGGGCCTTTCTTGGCCCAACCGACCTACACGTTGGCGAAAGGAAATCCGGAGAGGCAAAAACATTTTAAAAATCAAATGCCCTTGATAAAAAACGGAATCTCTTCGAATTTTATTCTGTTATTCATTGATGTCATACATATCGGGTCATATCATGCGCTGTGTACGACATTGGCTAGAGGCGAACCGCCAAAAGCAAATGCCACATTCGTCCATCACGCCCATGTCCAGCTGTCAACATCCTTAGTGACAAAACCATACTTTATTAGATGATAGATTTCTTGAAAGTGCTTAATGCACCGCCTCATCATCTTGGTGTTGGATAACATCCCCATTCATCATGCAAACATGGTCAAGGAATTGGGACGGGAGGAAGGACAATGTTTTTTCACTTCATTTTCCTTCCTCCCTATTTGCCGCATCTTAACCCGATCGAACATTTGTGGAAATTACCAGAAGATGCAACAATTCCATTTTTTAACTCTTGTAATCTCGATCATAACTTTTTGATCATTCTGAATTACTCTTCTACACTAACATTCCATAACACTGGTCCAATAAAATCTCTAAATCCCTTGACTTTATCAGATACACCAGTGACTTTGCTGTAAGTTCCTATATTGATAATCGGTAGATATTCCCACATTTTTTGCTGTAACTGGCTATATAGCTCTTTGGCCTCGTCTTGTGTTTTAGCCGCTTGAATCTCAGATAATAATTTATCGATCTCAGGACTATTCGTCCAACCTGGCCATTGTGCTTTCGAATCTAAAAATCCATATTGATGAGGAATAACGGATGTATCCCATCCTGTAAAGAAGATATCCCAAAGTGCAGGATCACCGCGACGCTCTAGCAATGTTCCCCAATCATAAACTTCAAGCTTTGCTTTTATCCCTATCTTTTCCAAAAGCTGTTGAGTAGCTACTGCAGCATTATACTGATAAGCGTAATCACGGCTCGTCAAAATAACAATCTCTTCTCCGTTATAATTAGCTTCTTTTAATAATTTCTTGGCTAATTCAAGATCTTTCTTATTGTATACGTCTTTTCCAGCATCTGAATACCAATCTGTCTGTTCAGGCCTGAATAAACTCGGCTCCAATTTATAAAATCGCTCATCTCCAAAAGAAGAACGTAAAACCAATTCTTTATCTAATGCATAATTTACAGCCTGCCGAGCTTTTACATCACTGAACAGACCCTGCTTTTTATTAAAAACGAGCATTTGAATTCCATAAGTGTGGATATTTACACCTGTCCCTGGAGTATTTTCCAGTTGTTCAACGGTGTCGTACGATACACCTGTAGCAATATCATATTGACCACTAATTAAACCTGCATTTCGAGTTGATTCATCTGGAACGAAGTGCCAATAGATATCATTGACTAAAGCCTCTTTTTTCCCTGCGAGACCACTTGTTTGTTCGGAACGAGGTTGATAATCTTCAAATTTCGTAAAATGAATATACTGGTTAGTCTTCCATTCCACAAATTTAAATGGGCCTGTTCCTACATATTCTGTTGCTCCTGTTGGTCCAGCTTTTTCTGCAACCTCTTTAGGCATTATAGCAGCAAGCTGATTTTGATCGGCTAGAGCAAAGGGCACTAGCGCCGATGATTTGGTCAGATGAAGCTCAACTGTATAATCATCAACTTTTTTCCATTCTGCCCCTTCTAAAATCGATTTCGTAAGTGAGGAATTGGTAGTCCACCTTTCCATCGAGGCCACTACATCGTCAGCTGTCATTTCCTTCCCGTTATGAAATTTAATCCCTTGTCTCAGTTTAAACGTATAGACTTTTCCGTCATCACTAACGTTATAACTTTCTGCTAGCTGAGGAGCTACTGTCCAGTTTTCATCAAGGGTCAACAAAGATTCATACATTAATCGTGCAGTATCTTTCGTCGCTCCAGACGTAGTGACCGTTGGGTCTAACGTATCCGGTTGAGCTTCATAAGCAATATCAAGCTTTCCTCCAGACTGACCAGATTGGGAGTTCCCTGAAGAATTAGATTGACTTGTTTTTCCTGTGGACGAGCTATTTGAACATCCCATTAAACCAATAATGATCAGGAGAATAAAGAGAAATGAATATACTCCTCTCATTCGTCTCACAAATCATAACCCCCTTATTCTCTTGATTAAGCGAATGCCTTTTAAAAAACGCAACGACTCTCAGGTATGGCAAGGCAGAGCTCACGATAACACTTCTCACCCCCTTTCTGGTGAATCAGAGATGTCTCTCTATAAAAACCCCCTTGTTTTAAGCCGCGATTTTCATGCCTGCGTGAAGGAAGTAAAACTTGCTTCATAAACTTTTCTGAGCGAAAACAAGCGCATCCTCAGTTGCTATTTTCATATTCCATATGGGGAGCGAAAAAATGATTACTAATTAAATGATCTTTAAAAACATCATAAATGATCTAATGGGAGTACAGGTCTCATCACTCTTTTATAATTAAAATGACAAAGATCGTAGCTGCTTAATCCTGGAGAATCCGCCGTTATAATCTTTTTTGCTATAGGAGCAAAAGAAGCGCGAAAGTGGTTTTCAGATTTTAAAGCGACTATTTTGTATTGAGTCACATCAATTCCATGCAACAAGAAAACTTGTTCATCTAGTGTTTGCCCTTTTTTCGTACAAACAATCACATCTACATTTCCAATACAGAGGCGCGCTGATTTCCCTAAGTTCACCTTTTTCCCTTTATTCATTTGTGAACTTTGAATAAATCGGCCATCTGTCAACGACTTAACATAAGCTGTTGTTTCTATAGGATCACCATGATACGAATCAGTCTTTCCTCCCAATCGAATATCAATAAAACGACCTACTCCAACTGTATGTGCTTTTTCTACCACTTCAGGATCACAAATAAAACCAAAACAAGAAAGTGGAGCATTTATTTCGATCATCGCTTTTAGCAAATGTGTACCGTCACCTGGCGTCCCTGCACCAGGATTATCTGAAGTTTCATTAATGACAATCGGGCCTTCTGGTTCCTCTAAAGCTAATTTTAATGCTTCCATAGGGCTAGGATGTCGCACATAAAACTCATAACGCCTTTTCCATACCTCCTCAGCAACATTCTTTGCCGCTTTTTCAGCCAGTTCCTTATCATTGTCTGTAATTGTTAGTACACTAACCCGCATATCAGGTATATCCGTTTGGCTAAATCCATGAAAAAATGTACAATCAATCACTTTTTTCTCTTTTTCCCATTTCCAACATATTTCATTAATATCTTTTGCGGGGGATAAATCTGTTGTCGATGATGAAAGCATCATCGGCAATTTTTCCATGTGCATAACTGGGTGAATGTCACCTTTTATTATTCTTAGCAAATTCGAAATCGCTTCTTTCCCTCTCTCATAGCAGTCGATATGCGGATAAAAATTCACACCGAATAATGCATCAGCTTCCTCGATCATCGTTTTCGTTAGATTGGCATGTAAATCTAACGTAGCAACGATAGGGATTTTAGGTCCTACAACCTGCCTAACATTTGATAGAATATCTCCTTCAATATCGTCTACTCCTTCAGCAATCCCTCCACCGTGAAGGACCAAACATACGCCATCCAAGGGGCCCGCTTGTTTGATACGCACAACCAAATTCTCAACAAGCTGATTGTATGCATCACGCGTAATAATTCCAGACGGGTCAGCTTTTGCCCAAAAAGTAGGCAATAGTTCAATAGAATGTTTTTTCGCTTCGGAAATAATCCCTCCCAAAAAGTCCCTTACTCCCGTGTGATTTTTAATAATTTCTTCGCCAAATTCCCATTCTGATTGTCTAAAGTGATCTAATGTGGTTTTAACAAAAGAAAATGTGTTCGTTTCATGACTAATTCCACCAATGGCTATCCTCAATGCCCTATATCTCCTTTCCTAAAGCAAAACCACTTTATTTCTGCATACAAGTAAAATGTGCATATTTTTTATGCACTATATACACAATTTCAATTGAATATTAACATTATTCTAACTATTTTTCAACAATCAATTGCAAAAAGTGAGAAAAATTTGTTATATTTGATAATTAAGGATAGTAAAAAATAAAGCGCACGCAAAAAATTTTTGCATAAAAAATAATCTTTTTCTCTTAAGGCCATTACCACCACCTTCCAAAAAAAGTTGGTCTATATGAGTAAAAATGAATGATTAGATAAATCTTTTGGATAAAGGGGTCAATAAGTATGGATAGATATCCGAGAGTTACTTGGGACGAAAAAAAATTAATACATAATGCGCGAGTACTAAACGCTATCTGTAAACATCATGTAGAATGGATTCCTGTAACAAAATCAGTAGGAGCGAATATCGAAATTGTAGACAGTCTTTACAAACAAGGATATAGAAAATTTGCAGATTCTCGCCTACAAAATTTAAAAGCCATAAAGGAATATGACAGCTCAATAAACACCTGCTTATTGAGAATTCCTGGTATACATGAAATCAAAGATGTGATCACATGGGCGGATTGTAGTCTAGTTTCAGAATATAAGGTAATTGAGGCATTAAACCAAGAGGCGTTGAGTCAAGGAAAAATACACCATATTATTTTAATGATAGAGTTAGGAGATCTCCGAGAAGGAATCATGCCTGAGGAACTGATGGATATTGGTAAACATATTTTAAAGTTTCCTGCTATTCATTGGCTAGGTATAGGCACAAACCTTACATGCTTTGGTGGTGTTCTCCCTACATCTGATAAACTTGCCCAACTTGTTCAACTTAAAGAATCTGTAGAAAAAAAGCTTGGGTATCATCTATCCGTTATATCTGGAGGAAATTCTAGTTCATTGCATTTACTTATGAGCGGTGAAATGCCAAGAGAAATCAATCATCTGCGCCTAGGTGAATCTCTTTTCTTTGGTCGAGAAACTGCCTTTTCTAAACAGATCCCAGGCATGCATCATGATATCTTTTTGCTAGAAGCTGAGGTAATTGAAATCAAAGACAAGCCTTCTTATCCTCAAGGAATTATTGTAAAAAATGCTTTCGGTGAAACACCTCATTTTACAGATAAAGGAATTCGACGTCGCGCCATTTTAGCACTAGGTGAACAGGATGTCCCCCTTTCGGAGCTTACTCCTGTCAAAAACGGAATTGAAATTATTGGAGGGAGCAGCGACCATGCCATTTTAGACGTTACAGAGCATCATGATCAAATACAAGTGGGGAGTATACTATCCTTTCAAATGAGTTATAAAGCTTTATTGCATGCTATGACATCCAATTATATCTACAAAAAAAAGATTAATAGCGTGTACGAGCCTCTCATTTCGTCGGATCAGTCGTTCGAATGACTTAAAACTCTACTAGCGCCACGGGGATGTTTATATCTTTTTCATAAAGACGCTCTGTTGGAATCCCCAACAGAGCGTTCAATCAACTGATTTGGAGCTTTTCCTCTATGTTTTTCAATCCGTCCGATAACGAAACAATCTCCTCATGCTGAGAAGATACACGCTCTAATACGTCTTGAAGGCTTTGCTTATTATTATTTGTGATTGATACACTATTTTCTGCTTTGGCTTCTACTTCTTGCATCATGGCTTGCACTGATAGGATAAACTCTTGAAGATTGGTTGTTTTGTCCGAGAATTGATGAATATTCGATTCGACATCTTTAAAGATGTCTTTCACTTCCTGCATGCTTGTTCTGTTTTTCTCAATCGATGATTGCGATTCAGAAATCGTATGAGAAGCTAAAGAAATTCGTTCTTTAAACGCCGTAAGAAGTTTAGCAATCGATTCCGACGATTCTTTAGAGGATTCTGCGAGCTTCCTCACTTCATCGGCTACCACCGCAAATCCCTTCCCATGTTCTCCCGCACGAGCAGCTTCTATGGAGGCGTTAAGTGCTAACAGATTCGTTTGCGCAGAAATATCAGAAATGGTCTCGATAATTTTTTTAATATTTTCTGTTTCAGCATGAAGTTGTTGCATATAATCAATCGTTTTTTGAATATTTTTATTAAAAAACTCTAAATCTTTTTCCAAAACATCGACTCGTTTTCCGCTTTCCTTGATTGCCCCCTGTGTAGATTCAAGATATTCGTTGATTTCGTCCATGAATTTTGTCATGTCGTCTACTTGCTCATTCGTTTCCGTCATTCCTGCAACCAATTCATTGGATTGCAAAGTTTGGATGTCAAAAGATGAGGCAATATTTTTAATGGAGTCGATAATTTCCGTTGACTGGATATTTATTCGATCTGTCGTTCTTTTGAAATTCTCTTGATATTCTTTTACAGATGCAAGCGAATCCCTTACCCGCTCCAATATATCCTCCATAGATTCTTTGGCACGAATGGCTTCTTCTTTTTGGATCTCCACTTCTTTTTGCAAGTTGCTATTAAACGCAGATTGCATAAAACAAGCAATAGAAACAAAGATAAACATAAGCATGTAGTAAAGCAAGTCGGTATAGCTTGTCGAGTGAAAAATGACTTCTCCATTTGTGAAAAAGAAATAAGTCAGAATGATCAGTACAATCACAATGGTTAGCGTATTAATGATCTTGTCTTGATAGATTCCCATAACTGTAACAAAGAAAAACATGGCCATTATGTTAATGATGTGAGGGTCTAAAGTTAAAACAAGAAACCAGAACCCTCCAATAGTCACAAGGTTAAAATACTTCATAGGAACAGCTAATTGTTCTTTCCGTTTCGTTTTATTAGCAATAAACGTTGCAGCCCCAAGCACCCCTCCTACGATTCCCACGATCGTCAAAACAAAATTCCAAGGAATCCCTAAAATAAGGTTGAGCACCTGAAGGATGAGAACGGTTCCCCCAAAAACAAAGGCTACCCAATTATTTCTCTTTCTCAAAAGTTCGTAATTCATCGCGCCATTGCCCCCTCTTTTAATTCCAGCGGTTCCTTGTACCAAGAATATTTTTTATCATCCAGATGGTCATAAACTTCTTTCAAATGCATAAGAGCTGGGATGACTTCATCCCCTTTGTACCAGAATGGATCTTTGACTTTCTCACATCTAATGTGATATGTATCATTCAGCGATTTGAACACTTTAGGCGCAGTGATTGCTACTCCATGTGTATACCCATGGGTTTGCGCATAGTAAATCATGAACCTGACAATTTCATGACCAACAAGCTTACGTCTGTACTCTGGTAATACCGCGAAACTATCTAATTCCATCACTTTCATATCATCCCTGACCACATCGTCAAACAAATTCCTTATCAAAGGTCTAGAAAACTCTAGATATGGTGTGAATTCAACGGTTCCTCCAGGCACACCATTTATATAAGCGATATAGAGGTCTGAACCTTCTCGCCCATATTCCATGTCATATCCAGACTCTTCCCAAACCAATTGTTTCACTCGATGAAATGCTTCCGCCTCTTCTTTTGTCGTTACTCTCTTAAAAAGAATTTCATTAGCCATAAAAAAATCCCCCTCCTGAAGTTCAAAATCACCTAAAAGTCCTATAATAAAAAACAGACCTTCAAGGTGCAAAGACCTTTTATAATGGGTGTTTTTTTAGAAAAAGATTTAAATATGTATATATTTTCTTAAGACAATAGGCATAATAATATATATTATTTCTAATAATCAATAGGAAATCGAAACGATTTTTACACCCTGCGTTTGTTTACATAACAAAATTATCGAAAACTTCACTTATATAAAAAATAAAACGCACGATATCGTGCGTTTTGCTTTTCAATGAACGATCGTTTTGATTAGAAATCACTCGTTGCCCCCTGGTGAATTTGTTCGCTTATGCATTGAAATGCCATAACATAAGTAAAAAGCAGAATGCATTTCCCCATGCATCCTGCCAATCCCTCTTCTTATTCCTTGTTTAGTATATGGAACACTTGCTCAACATCTTTATCGCCGCGTCCAGAAAGGTTGACGATGATGATTTGATCTTTGCCTAACGTCGGCGCAAGCTTCATCGCATACGCAACCGCATGGGCGCTTTCAAGTGCCGGAATACTTCAACGCATGAGTTATACGGTAAGTTAGTAATTAAATGTATGTTGAGAACATTGCCCCATATAACACAATTAGTCCCAACTTCAATGGAATGGATAATAGGAGCCCCATATTCGTGAATTTGCTCTCCAACAATCATTTCCCTTTTTTCAATTTTTTCTTCGTTTCCTTATACCTCTCCATATTAAATATTACATTCACTACGTCGAATATACTCGCCAATCGGTATATCAAAGCGTTTAATCAGGTCGTCCCGTTCGATAAAATATGGGGTATATTCCGCCATATGTTCACTAGATTCTGTGACAAAATAATTCAATCGACACATCTGTTATTAGTAATTCACAAAATGCACTTTATCGCTATCTAGCTTATACCCAAAGTATTTCAACAAATACTTCTCTACCATTTCCTTGACTTCTTCCTCCGTGAGCATATCTAAAATCATTGCCCCGCCAACGATATTTAGGTATTTATTCGCCTGAACAAAATGATCTCGCTTAATTTCAATACCATTTTCCTCAAATCCGACGAGGCATTTCAGAATCCCTTTTGTAATCGTACGGTTGGAAGTAAAGTTGCTGGAAAAGAATATAACGCTTCTTGCCGAAAAATCTTTGCTGCAAAAGAAGTTCGTTAACCAATAAGGATCTTGTTTGTTCGATTCATCATATGTCATATAGCCGACCCACCAAAGCCGAGCCAAAATGTGCACAAATAATGATCGCTTATTTCCATTTTTAAAAAACAGGGCGGTATTTATGCGTTTGTCGTTTTTGCTTTCCAGATCTTTCTTTAACCGATAAAAAGCAAATTCTCTCAGTTGCAAATGGGCGAGTCCAGCCCAGAGCTTCTCTTGCGTCGCCTGATTTACCGTCAAGTGTTTTAGCGCTTCATAAATCACCTTGACGTTTTCCTTATCGCTAATGGCATAGTCCGTTTCCATATTTAACACAGGCACTTCAAACTGGATGTTGGATTCGAGTACCTTTCCCTCTTCTTTGAAGTAGTTGTCAAACCATTCATGATCTTCATTGTAGTAATGTTCCTTATATGAATCGTAATTACCCCTTAAATCCATTAATGCCTCATCTGAGATGAATTTTAACCTCAAGTTAATCCTCCATTCTATGAACCTTTTCTATTTCTTCAAAACTTGCTTTGAGGGGCTTTCGCAAAATGAGCTGTGCCGCTTTTAGCGGGGATAACACGTCGGTCCCTACGTCTTCTAATCGATAATTATTTTCTTGAAAAATTTTATCCAGCACCTGATACCACGTATATTCCTCTAAATCAGCATTCGCTTCGCTAATTTTAGAAAAAACATAGACTAGAGCCGGAACAATTACGGCCGCTAATATCGTATTTTTCAGAGGAGAATGGGCACTCATGGCATATTGGTGGTACTCGTACTCCGGTAAATAAATCGTAATATTATTCGAATAAATATCAACATCCATATAATCATTTTTAAGAGATTTGGTGACCGTCACAATAGAAGGCAAATTCAAAAATTCAGTATAATCATCAATGAGTGTTGTTTCGATAGCCTCTCCGATCGCAAGTATATTTCCTTTTTCAAATGTCAGCGGAATGCCTTTATACCAATCACTTAAATATTCATTCTTATAACTGTGAATCGTTTCTTTGGCAACAACAAACGAATGCAGTACAATCTTTCCCCTTAATTGATGGGTCGCAATTGAGATTTCCAGATGTTCCTGATACGTTTCGAACATCTGCCGATAGCATGTTTGCGAACATTCAACGTGAATCAAGTATGCACAAGAATGGTTCTCTATCAGCCTTTTCATTTCTGGATTATCCAAATAAAACTGCGCCTCAATTTTTACTTCACCGAATTCTTCTTTGACATCTATTTTTGTGGAGAAACTCGTCTTTTGGTAATCATCGTTATTCATATATAATACCGGATATGGATAGGAGGTACTAATTTTCATATAGTTCCACCTCCATGACACAATAATTTGGATATTCGATTTCCACATTAATAATAAAAGGCTTTTTAGCCGGAATTGAGTGAAGGTCAATTTTATTGTCATCGTATTTTTCCACTGTCACATTTGGATCGTCGGTCGTGGCGTTTTGAATCGGCAAATCAAAATCATTCTGTTCTCCAATCACTTTAAAGATGAGTCGGCCTTTTTCAACCGCTTTTTTCGCCGTAATGATAAAACGATATTTTCCTCCTTCTTTATCAATGCAAACATACTTCTGTGTAATTTGAACCGGTTTACTATTCGGTTTCTGCTTCCTTTGTCTATCCAAGTTGCCAGTCATACCTTTATCCAATTGATTTTGACCGCCAAAATGTTGAATTCCGCCTCCATTGCTTCCCCCGCCACTATGCTTTCCTGATCCATTTCCTCCTTCATTTCCGGTTGGGGTAATTCCGTATTCTCCAGCTAATTGAGCCTCAATATCTTCGATAGAGATACCTTTTTGCCTTGTAGCTTTCTTATTTGCACTCTCTTCCTTGATTTCTTTTTTCAAAATCTGTTTAATGCTTGAATGGAGAGATTCGGTTTTATTGACCCCCCGCATGTTGACAAGCTTTTTGTTAGGAAGAAAGTCGCTTAAGCCGATCGCATCCATGCTGTCTGTAATTTTTTCTTGAAAATATTCTTTTACTGCACTCCTAATAAAAGACTTTAAATCCCCATAGACCTTTTTCGCTAATTTAGGATCTTTTTCATAACGCTCAGGTGACCATTCATTATGAGCGGGATTTTCCATTTGCTTAAAAATCGCATTCATATTTTTTCCTGTAATCATCAATATTCCAGTAAAAGAAATACTACCGCTAATATTTTTTTGTTCAAAAAGACGCATACCAGTCGTCCGCGTCATCAGTACGCGTCTATTTAAATCTTCACCGTTCATCAAATATAACGTGGCTTCCCCTTCAGCAAAAGAAATTCCCTGCTTGTACTTTTGGGCTGGATAGGCGACTTTAATCGTTTGATCGGAAGTAAGTAGATGGAAGTAATGCTTTAAATGTCGATTTTCTTCGGTATCCTCTAAATCGCCAATTAATTGTGCAATATTCTTGTCACTAATTTCAAAATCATTAATTCGAACCACCAATTTTTTCTTATAAATTGTGATAAAGAAGTTATGCAACACCGACTTAATGATTTCTTGTTCCCAATCCCCATTAGGTTCAAATGCCGTTACATATATATCCGTTCCCGTATCTTTTCTGATAAAACCAGGCTCTAAAAATAATTGCTGAGGAATTGCATTGGAATTTTCGTTATATGTGTAATAGCCATTCCCTAAAGTGATCTCGTTTAGATTCTTTTTGAAAGACATGATATTGGCTACGCCGACAAATGATTCATAGCCCGTGATATCAAGAGAAGAATAAAATAACGTCCGCAATTTAGAATTCAAAAAAGGAGCTGATTTTCCAATGCCAAAACTCCCCCCAGAACTTTCATCCTTATTTGATGATCCTGCTTCCTTTACTAATGAACTCCAAGGAGATCCTAGTTCCCCTTCTTTCGCTCCTTCAAGCCCTTTTGTATTAAAATCACTGATTCGTAAAATTTGTATAGTAGGTCGTTGAACGATTTGTAATGCATTTTCCAAAAAATACTCGCACTGTTGATTTTTTCCCTTCCATGTTTGTTGGCATTTTAGAAACACGTCTTTTAACTCATCAATGCCAGGTACTTTATTCGTATCTATGATAAAACTACTGAACTCCACAATAACAGGTTTTGTTTCATTTTTTACGGCATCTAAGGAATTTTGACAGATTTCCCTCGTTAATGATTCCAGAGAGTTGCCTCTAAAAGTTTCCAAACCGGCATGATTAATGGAATGAATTAATCCGCCCGTTGTTGCAGGAAAATGCCAAAATGTATCCATGTGTATCCTCCAAAATCTATAGTAATTTTGCAAACTACTTAGAATTATCATTTTCCTTAATTATCTATTCGATGAAAGCTTGTGAGTATCTAAAACGTTCTCTCCAAACACTCCCATCTTCGATTAGGAAGGGTGGCATTTCCAGTAAATCATCTCACCTTTTTCTCAAAATACACATGCAACCGATACTCGCAAATTTCTTTCGTCCAATTGTACAAGATTTCTTCATGCTCGTGCGCGATAGAAAATTGGAGTGCAAACACATTGTTTTCAAAGGAGATCAGCCCCCTTGAACTGCCGCTCCATTTTGTCATCGGCATACGGGCAATCAATTTGCTCACCTTTTCTTGGTCGTACTCCCAAAGACGTTTTGTTTCCCCATCGGAGAAATCGATGCGCTTTCGATATTCTTTTTCCGTTAGATACCGATGAAAAAACGGCGCCGCTTGTTGTGGAGTAATTGGTTCATGCCAGCCCGACGATCCGCGCTCAAGCATGGCTTTTAAGACAACCATTTTATAACTTTTCGACATTACTGTGCGCTCAACCTCGATAAGCCACCGCTCATGCTTGAGGAACACTTCCTTCTCTAAGTCCGACAGCTCCCCCGTCCAATATAAAAAGCCGACATAAGAATCGAACTCTTGTCTGTACTCCGCCGCTTCACTTCGGCCATGGAGATGCAATTCCAAATACGTCGGCCGTCTGCCCAACTCCTGCTTGAGCTGCCTGTAATCGGCAAGCAGCCGCTCTTTACGCGGCTGGCGCTTTTTCCGCATCTCCTCGAGAAGATGAATGGTTTGTATATCAAGATGTAGCTCGCATGTTTCCGGAACCGTTGGCATAACGGATTCCCGCACCTTTTTCTTCGTCTCGCCTCGCTGCGTATCAAACAGGCTCAGTTTGACATCCGCATTGCGATAGTTTCCAATTAAATCAATAATGACACAATAATCCTTGCCCTCATACAACCGCAATCCACGCCCGACTTGCTGGGTAAAAACGGTCAGCGATTCCGTCGGCCGTACGAATAAAAGTGTATCGACAGAGGGAATATCGACCCCTTCGTTGAACAAGTCAACGGTGAAAATGGCGTCCAGTTCACATTGTTCCAACATGGCAATGGCCTGTTGGCGCGGGATGGTCGTTTGCTTCGAGTGAAGGCTGACGGTTCGGTAGCCACGGCGGCGGAAATATTCGCACAAGAAATCGGCTTGCCGAATGGAGGAGCAAAAGACGAGTGTTCTCGTTTTCTTATACTGCTCCCATGCTCGCAAAATGTTTTCCGCCATCTCCTCGCGAAGCTGCACTTGAAGCAATTCTTCCTCATCATAGCGGCTGCCGAGCCATTTGATTTGCGAATAATCCGTGTCATCGTATACACCATAATAGTGAAACGGCGCAAGCCAACCACGTTGCACCGCTTCAATAAAATCAATACGGTAGGCAACGTTCCCATCGCAAATCGCGTACACGTCTTTATTGTCGTTCCGGTCTGGAGTTGCAGTGATGCCAAGCAAAAACTCCGGCCGGAAATAGCGAAGGACGCGCTCATATGAGCGAGCCGCCGCATGGTGGAACTCATCCACAACGATCAAGTCAAATGAGTCAGGACGAAACGAAAACAAATGTTTTTTCATACTCAGCGTAAAGATCGAGGCAAACACCATATCCGCATTTCCATCTTTTTGATGGCCGTCGTATATACCTGCCGTTCGATCCGGGATCACACATTCGAACGACTGTTTTGCCTGACGAAGAATCTCCTCGCGGTGGGCGATAAACAGCACTCGCGAAAAACGGCGCGCGAAGAAGGCGGCCAAATACGTTTTCCCAAGTCCGGTCGCCATGACAACCATCGCTTTATCGTATCCTTCTTCATAGGCAGCTTCCAACCGCTCCAATGCCTCCACCTGGGCAAAGCGCGGCCGGATCGTTCCATAGGGCGCCGTCGTTTCATGGACAACATCGGCCTTGTCCGTCGTCTCTCCTTCTTGCTTCTTTTCCGTTTCCGACGGAAGCATTAACTCGATTTCCTCAGTCTCACCCCATGTACGAGATAAGTTGGGATGGCGTCGGTGATTGTCTTCGTACCGTTTTTCATAGTCAGCGATCGTTTCAGCATTGACTGGCACCGTTTCTGGAGCATAAAACAGCTTTAAAAACCGCTCCATCGCTTCGGCAAATACATCTTCATCAATCCTTTTATCCAGCCCTAGATTCCACTCGATGCCGTCTGTGAGCGCCGAGCGGGATAAATTAGAAGACCCGATAATAAAGTAGCCTTGTTCGCTATCCTCAAACAAGTAGGCCTTTGGATGAAACGAAATCCCGTCGCTTCTAAACAGACGCACTTCGATATCGGGATGAATTGAAATCAGTTCACGCAGCGCTTCTGGCTGAGTAACAAACAAATAATCACCAGCACAAATTTTGATGTCTGCTCCCCGCTCTGCCGCTATCCACAAACTGTCCTTTAATAGGTGAACTCCAGATTTCATAACAAACGATGTCAGTATGTATATTGTTGACGAGCGGCTCATCTGTTCCTGCAGCTTGTCAATGAGCCGCCGTGAAATCAACTCGACTTTACTCATCACGAACCTCAACTAAAAAAATTTTTTCCCGGAATCCACCGCGTTCTTCTGCTTTTTTCACCCGTATTTGTTCGACTTGTTCGATCGAAGCGCCATGACATGCGGCTAAGGCATGAACGATTTCCAACACATCCGCAAGCTCTTCGATGGCAGCCTCGTCGGTCATTGCCTGGACGTACTCCTCAAGCTCTTCAAACGCTTTCTTCTGCAGTTCTTTCTTATATTCTTCCTCGTTGAGTATGCGAGTAGTGAACGTTTTTCCTGCTTGTTCGATAATAGCTGGGATGCGGTCGCGAACGAGTTTGTTGTATACCGGCATGTCCATTCCTCCATTTCCGAAACTATATTACTATTTTACAAAATTTCACCTTTTTTTCATAGGAAAGAACGCACAAAAAACCTGTCATTTCTAAAACCTATTTACCTGTTGTAAAACAAAAATGTCACATACTCTCCTCTTTCATCCTGCTGGGGTTATCATAGAACAGGCGATTCTTAGGTTGGTTGCTACTGTTTATCTTCCGGTTTCTTTGACCAAGAGAAGGATGATTTTTGTTTTTACTGAATATGTATACGTCTAATTTGATTGGCCTAATTATCAGTGGAAATGTTTGCATATCCGGTGCAGCCATTTCCTCATTATATGAACGATAGCATGATCTTTGGATATTTGCTTTATCTTGTTATTAGTGTGTATGTTTTACGGAACATCGCTTCCTTCGGACTGGGCAGTGCACCGTCTATATTAAGTACGATGACAGCGATGGAAATCCTATTTGAACGGTGCGCTGACTTGATCGAATACTATACGTGGAAATGGGAATATCCATTCGGGTGAACTGGCATGTCTATTTCTCCTAGTTGGCGCTATACATATAGTATAGTTGTCCAAAAGGAGGAGAGCAGGATGGTGCTGTTTGATGTGGAACACCGGTTGTATTATGAAGCGATCAATTCGGCGCGGCCGAAAATGGCGCCGGTTCGCCAAGACCGGGCGTGGGGATATGTATGGAAAACCGTAAACGGTGAGCCGGTGAAGTTTTGGATCG
>Ga0310832_100544_pt1 | contig 25860 bp, 24 predicted proteins | sample WT_ome_7_FD_201303 | JGI IMG/M metagenome (GOLD analysis project Ga0310832, IMG submission 201303) | Sorghum-adapted microbial communities enriched on wild type (WT) sorghum from Joint BioEnergy Institute, Emeryville, California, United... ...
AGGAATCAAAATGCCGCGGGGGATATACACCCGGCCTTCGGACTCGAAATCAGGCTCGACCTTCTGGACATACAGGTCGATCATATCCGATTGGATGTTTTGCCGGTCGATCGTAAACGGAGAGCCCGACGTCCTGGAAAAGCCGATGATGTAGGACTGCGGCGCTTGCCCGTTCGCCCGGTTGTTCCACTCGCGCTGCGTCACCATGTTCAATAGCGCCCGCTCCCGTTGGCGCGGATCGCCGCTGCCGGCGTAAGGAAATACGAGCGAACCAAGATCCGGCGTCGCATAAACCGCTCCGAGCGACGATTGGAACGTCTTCTTCTCGCCCGCCTTGATATCTCCGATCGAGATCCATTGTCCGCCGATGATCAGGCCGGCATCAACCAGATCGGTCTTCGTCTCGTTGACGACCTCGCCCTGCACGCCGGACGCGTCATAGCGAATCGTATAGCCGAAGCGGCCGGCGTCGGCGACGCTCTCCCTGGCGACGAACGCCTTGCGAACCGACCAGTACGGCACGTTGCGGTACTCGGCGACCGTTCGTTCCGGTCCGGACCGGACGATCATGCCGGGCTCGCCGGCCTGAAGCGATCCGCCGCTGTTGATCATGATCGGGGAAACGGCTCGCTTTCCTTCCCACTCCAGCTCATAATCGCCTCCGCTCGGCACGAAAACCGAAGAAGCGGACAATCTCGACGCCGTCCCCGTTCCCGACAGCTCGTTGATGCCGAGCGTCTGGGCGAGCGTCGATCCTCTGTCCGAAGCGCCGACCGCGTAAATCGCCACGCTGGTGACCACGGCGATTGAGGGAATGACGAACCAGGCCCATTCCCGCCGGTCCATCTTCTTCAGCACAACGTACAGCACCGGCGCGACGACGATCGCATACAGCAAAAACAGCAGCGTAAGCAATCCGTAAGCCGGCGGGACGAGCTCGGGAAAATTGTCCAACATGTAGTTGAGCTCCCACATGTTGTTATCCGGCTTGACCACATTGGCCGACTGAGGCGAAGGAATCGTGCCGCCTTCGGCCAATATCCGTTCCCATACCGCCGCATTGCCGCTCCACGAGGCGAGCGGCTCCATCGCCAGATCGTAGGCTACGTACGTAACCGAGCCTTGGCCTGCGGAACGGTTGACGACGAGCGGCACGCCATTTTCGGCGAACATCGTCTTCCCGGACGTCGCCTTTGCGTTCGATACGGTGAGAGGCTCGCTCCAGGTCAACGGCTTGCCGGCGATCTGAACGAACTCGGCCAGCTCGGATACGGTCGTCGTGCCGCTCACGGTTACCGGCGAAAGATCGGCGAAAGCGCCCGCCGTTTTCGCATAGGACGCGCCTCCGGCCAGCACGAGACGGCCGCCCGTTTCCACCCAGCTGCGGATATGCCCGACCTGCTCGTCCGTCAGGGCGTCGGTCGGCGCATCGTTGAACACGATGACGTCCAGGCCGTCAAGCATTGCCGCTTCCCACGGGAAGGCGTCGATCGCAAGCTGCGTCGTCTGCACCTGGTAGCCCTTTTGGGTGAGCAGCGACAAAAAGTTAAGCGTATCCGGGTCGCGCGCAGCCACCCCGACCGTCAACGTGTTCGGGGGCAAGTTTTGCACCGAGATCGCCACGTCGCCTTGCACAAACGGCACGAGCCGCCCTTTTCCGTACGCGTTCTCGTAAAACTCGATCTTGTTGTTTCTCGCATTGAGCAACGTGCCCGGCAGCGTCAGCCAGACGACTTTCGTGCTCATCTTCGGCAGGTCGACGTGCTGGACATAGGCGATGTTGTCGCCTCTGCCCGAGTTTCCGGGCATCGTGACGGCCAGATCTCCGCTCACGTCGTCTCCCGTGTTCGTAAGCGTCATTCGGACCGGGAACCAGCGTCCGGTTTTCACCTTGCCGTCGAAGCCCGGCTCCACCCCGATTTCGATCGGTCCTTTGGCGGCTTGCGCAAGTTCCCCCGGCATCGTCAAATAGGCCATCGCCAGTGCGATGGCGAGCAGCAGCCCGATCAGTCGAAACCGCCGCATGCGCGAATGGCTGTGATCGATCACAGTCGAACCCCTTTCCGGCTGTAAACATTGTATCTTACACTGTTAGACGAATTCGGAGGCGAAAAGTTACATTTCCAGTTCATGGACGGGAGTTGAAAAAAATCAACCTTTCGGTAAGGCTCCGTCAGGTTGATTGCGATCAGCTTGTTCAATTGCGATTTAGGCGGTTTTCGCCGATTTGGCCAGCTTCCAAACAAATCCGACGGCGACGACGAGTACTGTCGTGACAACGGGGATGAGCCAATGGGCCGTCGCGTTGTGGTGCAGCACAAACTGCTCCATCTTCTCGTCGCTGACGAACATTTCGCCCGCGGTGTAGCCAAGGATGCCCGCCCCGACGTAGACGAAAATCGGAAACTTGTGCAGCAGCTTCATGACGAGCGTGCTGCCCCAGACGATGATCGGAATGCTGAGTCCGATCCCGACGATAATGACCGAAATGTCGCCTTGCGCCTTGGCCGCGATGGCGAGCACATTGTCGAGGCTCATGACGAAATCGGCGACGATGATCGTCCAGATCGCCTTGCCGAGCGACGACGCTTCCTTGACGTTGGCATGCCCTTCATCGTCGACCAGCAGCTTCACGGCGATATAAAACAATAGCAGCGAGCCGGCCGCCTGAATGTAAGGCACCTTCAGCAAAACAACCGCTATCACTGTCAGGATGAGCCGCAGTCCGACCGCGCCGAACGCCCCCCACCAGATCGCCTGTCTGCGTTGGTGCAGCGGCAAATTTTTGCTGGCAAGCGCGATGACGACGGCGTTGTCGCCGCTAAGCACAATATTGATCAGCATAATTTGCAGAAATAATAAAAACCAGTCCAACATCTCGGTAACACCCTCCCGCTTGTTCGCCGATCGGGAAGCGGTCAGCGAATCATATCCTAACGACTAAAACAATCGGTCTTCCCCGGACGGCTCACCGGGCCGAATCCACATCGTCTCGGTGCGCTCCACCGCTTCGCGGATCGCCTCCGGAAGCCAGTCCATCCATTCCTCCTGCCGTTCGATGACTTTCAGGCTCGGATTCGTCGTGGGCGACTTCGGAACGAACAGCGTGCAGCAATCTTCATAAGGGAGAATCGAGATCGGGTACGTACCGATCTTTTCGGCGATCTCCATAATTTCCAGCTTGTCCATCATAATGAGCGGACGCAGCACGGGAAGCGTTGCCGCGCGATTGATCACGTTCATGTTCGGCAGCGTTTGGCTGGCGACCTGGCCCAAGCTTTCGCCGGTCACGACGGCAAGCGCCTCCCGGCGTTCCGCCAGCTGTTCGGTAATGCGAATCATGGCGCGGCGCATCAGCGTAATAAGCAAATTTTCGCGGCACGACTCCTTCAGCCGCACTTGAATATCCGTAAACGGCACGAGGTGAAGCTGAATCGTGCCGGCGTACTCGGACAGCACACGGGTCAGGTCGATCACTTTCTGCTTGGCGCGCTCGCTTGTATACGGATAGCTGTGAAAATGAACCGCCTCGATCTTCAGCCCGCGCTTCATCGCATACCAGCCCGCCACCGGGCTGTCGATGCCTCCGGACAGCATCAGCATCGCCTTCCCGTTCGAGCCGATCGGGAACCCGCCAGGTCCCGGCACGGAAATCGAGTAGACGAACGCTTCGCGGCTGCGAATCTCGACTTTCAGCTCGACGTCCGGGTTGTGCACGTCCACCTTCAGCCCGGGGAAACGGTTCAGCACAAACGTGCCGAGCATCCGGTTCATCTCGTAAGTATCGCGGGGAAACTGCTTGTCGACGCGCCGGACATTCATTTTGAACGACGCGGGCCTGCGCGGCAGTCCGCTTATATGCGCTTCCACCGCTTCCCGGATGGCGTCGGGCTCGGGCACCGTCTTGATCGCCGGGCTGAACGATAGGACGCCGAACACTTTGCCGAGGGCGCGCTCCACCTCCTCGAGCCGCTCCCCGTTCAGCTCGACGTACATGCGCCCGTACGATTCCGTGTGCAGCACGGCGCCGGCAAGCGGCTTCAGCACGCGTCGGATTTGCTGCGCCATCTGGTTTTCGAAGCGCGAGCGATTTTTTCCTTTCAACATGATTTCGCCGAAGCGAAGCATGATTACATCCGTCTTCACCGCGTCCTCCTTAGCTGTTCCACCGTGCCGGCAAGCGCCTTCGCGAGAAGGTCGACGTCTTCCGGCGTATGGTCGGGCGACAAGCTGATCCGAAGTCCGCTCAAAGCGCGCGCCTCGTCCGCTCCGATCGCCAGCAGCACGCGGCTCGGACGGTCTTCTCCGGATGAGCAAGCCGACTTGGTGGAAATATAACATCCATGTTGCTCCAGCGCATGGACGACGACTTCGGATTTGAACCCTGGGGCCGATACGTTCACGATATGCGGCGCCATGTCCGCTTCCCGTTCCGACCCGTTGTACACCAATTCCGGTATAGCCTTAATATGGGTCAAAAGCCGGGCTCGTAAACCGGCCACCTTGGCGAACGACTCCTCGCGCCGCTCTGTCGTCATGCGCAGCGCCTTGGCCATGCCGACAATGCCCGGCACATTCTCGGTGCCCGAGCGCAGGCCGTCCTCCTGGCCTCCGCCGAGCATGAGCGGCTTTAGCGTCACGCCTTTGCGCTTGTACAGCAGGCCGACGCCTTTCGGCCCGCGAATTTTGTGGGCCGAGGCGGACATGAGATCGATCCCCCAGTCGGCCGGATCGACCGGCAGCTTGCCGACGCTTTGCACGGCGTCGACATGGAACAGCACGCGCCGGTTCGCCTTCAGGCCAAGCCCGATTTCGCGGATCGGCTGGATCGTGCCGATTTCGTTGTTCACATGCATGATGCTGACCAAAATCGTGTCTTCGCGCACCGCGCCGAGCACGGATTCGGCCGATACTTTGCCGGTCGCGTCCGGCTTGACGTACGTCACCTCGAAGCCTTCCCGCTCCAGCTCGCGAAACACCTCGTACACGGAGGCGTGCTCGATTTCGGTCGTAATGAGATGCTTACCCCGGCCGGCATATTGCTTGGCGGCGCCGACAATCGCCATATTGTTGCTTTCGGTCCCGCCCGAGGTGAATACGATCTCGTCCGGAGCTACGTTCAGCCGGCCGGCGATCGTCTCCCGGGCTTTCGCCACCATCCGCTCGGCGTCGATTCCGATGCGGTGGATGGACGAAGGATTGCCATAATAGCGGCTCATCACTTCGCGAACCGCGTCCACAACCTCGTCGTACGGAGGGGTCGTCGCGCTATGGTCGAAATACGGCATGGCTCGTTCTCTCCTTTCCTCCGAAATGGCCGAAAGCGGCCCCGGATCGCTGCACCCCGCCAAACAGCAAAAGACGATCAACGCGGCCGCCGTCAAGCCGAGCCGGCATTGATCGTTCTATGCGCCGAGCGCGAGACGTGACGAACGGACGTCCGCGAAAGGCGCAAAGACGGCATGCGCCGCCGCTTGTTTACCCATACTTTTTCCTGCGTTCCAGCACGTTCGCCACGTAGGCTTGCGTCTCCTCCGGAAGCAGGTGGAGCTTGTCGCGCAAGTCCGCCTCGGTGCGGATGCCAAGACGATCGACCCGGCCCGGTCCGGCATTGTAGGCGGCGAGCGCCACCGCCTCGTTTCCCTCGTATTTGCGCAGCAGCATGGCCAAGTAGCGGCTTCCGCCGTTAATATTTTGCGCCGGATCGAACGGATCGGTAACGCCGAGCGATTCGCTCGTCCCGTCCATCAGCTGCATGAGTCCTTTCGCTCCCGCGCGGGAAACGGCGTACGGATTGAAGCCGGACTCCACGTCGATGATCGCCTTGATCAGATCGAAGGCGACGCCGTGAGCGGCCGACGCTTCAGCTATAAGCGGGTCGTAGGCGCCCGGTTTCGCGGGAGCCGACGCGGCTCGCTGCAGCGCCACCAAAGGCCCGTATGTTGCGGCCGTGCGAACCGTCGCATCCGTGGCGAAGGTAGACGCAAGCGACGTGCCGGTCGCCTCGTCTGCTGCGGTCCGTCCGAGCAGCGCATGCAGAAGGTCGGCAAACTCGTCCGTTTTGGAAGCCAGGCCGGTTTTGGAAGACAGCGGATCGCCGCTGGTAAATTGCAGTTGCAGCAGTTGGCTGATCAATTTCGGATCGATGCTCATCGCATTTGGACTCCGTTTCCATGAAAAAAGTACACGACTATTGTACAACGTTTTGCACAACCCGTCCATGTGCTTTCCGGTTGTGTGTCCCATGCACCCATCCGTTCGATCTCCTGCCCGGGACCTCGTCGGCGCCGTAACCGTTTTTCGTATAACAGCTTTGGGAATGCCAGTGTACCGCAGACGTTCCCTGGCGGCCCGACGGCTCGTATAGGCGATGTCCATTTGGCGTATACTGGTTCCATGTCGTGGAAGTCCGATAACGTGAAGATAACGGAAAGGGGAACGGTACTTGCGATGTTACTCCAGTGGATTCATCGTGTCAACGTGTTGGCGGTGTTTATTGTATTGGCGGCGGCCCACGGGATTTTATACTATTCGCTCGGCAACGATGACTGGATTACGCTCGCCTTGCTCGCCGCGCTGGTCGAGACCGGCGTGCTGGCGGTTATCCGCTCGCTGTTCCGCGTAAAAGGCAAGGAATCCGACGAATAGCGGACATAAGGTGAAAAGCCGCGCGCTTTGTCTTAAAGCGCGCGGCTTGCTCTAGGCGTAATAAGGAACGAGCACCAGGTATGAGATCAGGGCGATGCCGCCGATTACGACGGACCAACCGCCCAATGCCCGGCTGCCTTGCACATAGGCGATAATGCCGAGCACAATCGCGCCGCAGCCCAGAGCGGCCGGGTACATGAACAGAGCGGCGATGGCGAACGCCAATGCGATCCAACCGATCGTTCGCCCCCCGGCTATCTCCTGCTGCCCTTCCTGCTTACGTTCCGCCGCTTCCTTGCGGTCGGTCGCATCGCCTGAAACCGGCGCCGGAGCGATTTCGGCCGCATACTCCTCCTCGGCCTTCAGGCCGGCTTCGCGGCGAATCTGGTCGCGTTTGTAATCCTCCCGTTCGTCCGGGTGCCGCCGGGAACGTTTTTGGTCCATGGGAATTTGTCCTCCCGTGAGCGGTGTGGATGCTTGTCAGCTTTTTTTGTTTTTCGGCGTAAACGTATGGCAGCAAGTGGCGGATGCCGACGGAGCGCGGTCCTTATGGTCGGAATCGAAGCTTTCGCCGGCGAATTCCTCATCGAAGGATGCGCGGGCATGCTTGTCAATTTCGATCATGATCGCGTCCGCGTTGCAGTTGTTGTTTTCTCCCCAGAAGTAGCAGTTGGATACGCTGCATTTGACGATTGGCTTGGCGGCCATCTTCAATCACCTCCACCCTCAAGGTTCCCGAACCGAAGCCCGCTTATCCTTGGGGGATAATTCCGCGAACCATCATCGAAGCGGCATGCCTCGGCGCGAATTCAAAGTGTCGTGCGGGAACTTTTGGGTGAAACAAAAAAGACGCGGCTTGACAGTTTCCGCATCTTCACGTTTCACTTATTCGATTCGACCGCACTTTTCAGCTGCGGTCCCCTTGCATACGGCGCTGGGTCATGTAATCGGTCTCGTAATAGGTCAAGTCTTCGCGCAGCTCTTCGAAAATTTTCGACAGCTCGATCGTCAGGTTGCGAGCTTCCCGACAAGGCTTTTTGCGGAACCGGATGGCGTCTTGTCCCGTGTAGGCGTAGCGCCCGTCTTCAGAGTAGCATTCGTTTTTCGGATAAAAGAAGCCGTTGACGCAGTTATGATAAACGTCGTAAAGCGTACGCTCCGCGAAATCTTCGTTGAAATTCGGCCGGCGCAAGCTGACGCCGAGCTTCTCGTAAGCGACCTCGCAAAAGACGAGCAGATGGCGGGTGTCGGACAAATAGCCCCGGTAAAACTCCTCCATCGCCGGGTCGTTCTCGGTAAGCAGCTGCGGCAGACTGTAGTGGTTCAAAAACAGCTCCATTTTGGCGATCGCTTCTTTCAGCTTCGTCCGGGTCGTCTCGCACAAATTTTTTACTTGCCCCGTTGTCATTTCCGTTGACCTCCTCAATATGTCGGCACGGTTCGGTAAGGAACCGTATTGTCCATCTTGAAAGTTTCGCTTCCATCGTATCATAATTCCCGCCGAAAAGTAAGCCGATCTCGGACGGCAATTTACCGCCGGGCAAGGAATGCATAATTCGAAAACGACTTCCCAACCTTAATGGATATCAGCATCGGATATCGGCTCAACGACAAAGGAGGACTTAAACGCCCATGTGGAAAAAAATCGCGGCCGCTTCGGCCGCCGTGCTGTGCGCCTTGTTTCTGATCATGACGGCCGATAAACCGGCGCCGCCGAAGCCGGCCCGTCCGGACGCGCAGAAAGAGATGCAGCTGAAGCAGTCGATGCTGCAGCAAGATGTCGAAAAGACCGAGCAGCTGTGCCGAACGCAATGCTCGCTCGATTTCAAGCGGGCGCTGCGGCAAGTCGGCTCCGGAACCGCTCAAGCCGCCAAGTCGGTGTTGGACGACATGCGCCGGGAGCACGAGCATATGGAATATTTGGAGCTGACCGGATTGGCCGATTCGTCGTTCCAAGCGGTATCGGGGGGTATCCCCGATCAGGTGCGGGAGGCGGCGGAGGTCCGGCTGCGCGAGGCGCGTGAGAGTGTCAAAGCCGGCAAACCGTACCAATCGCCCAAGCTCGGCGAAGGCGAGCATCAGTACGTCGTCATGGGCGAACGCTCCGACGACGGCAAGCATGCGCTGATCGGCATCATCCATCAGGATATTTTGCACAAAGTGGCCATCTATCAACGCAAAAATTTGCGCATCGTCCCTTATCCGAGCGACAAGCGATGGAAAATCGAGTCCGTCGACTCGGATACGCTGCGCGACGTCAAGGTCGATCATGCGGAGGAAAACGAAGGAACGAGCCATTACCACGTCAACCAGATCGTCGTCAAGTTCCGCAAGGAGCCGACAGAAGCGGAGCTTAGGCAAATTCGGTCGGAAATCGGTGCGACCGATATGCGCAAGCTGGGCTACACGTATGTGTTCGAATCGTCGCAGATGGAAGCGAAGCAGCTGATGGCGTACTTTCAAAAGTGGAACGTCGCATACGCCGAGCCGCACTTTTTGTACTTGACCAATGAAGCCGTCGAGCCGAACGATCGGCTGTACGCCCGCTACCAATGGAACTTGCCGGCGATCGAGACGATTCCCGGCTGGGACGTCACCCGCGGCAGCGAAGACGTCATCGTCGCCGTTATCGATACGGGCGTCGATCTGAACCATCCGGACCTGCAAGGACGAACGGTGGAAGGATACAACGTGGTCAACCCCGACGATCCGCCGATGGACGACGTCGGACACGGCACGCACGTTGCCGGCATCATTTCCGCGCTCGTCAACAACGAGGAAGGCGTGGCGGGGATGTCGTGGTACAACAAGGTGATGCCGGTCAAAGTGCTGGACGAAACCGGCGCGGGAAGCACGTACAGTGTGGCGCAAGGGATCATATGGGCGACGGACCACGGGGCGAAAGTGATCAATATGAGCCTCGGCAACTACGCCAAAGCCGAGTTTCTCCACGACGCCATCAAGTACGCCTTCGACCACGACGTCGTGCTCATCGCGGCCAGCGGCAACGACAACACCGAGCGGCCCGGCTATCCGGCGGCTTATCCCGAAGTGTTCGCCGTGGCGGCCACCGATTCGGAGCAAAACAAAGCGTCGTTTTCCAACTACGGCGATTATATCGACGTCGCGGCTCCGGGCGTCAACATCGCCAGCACGTATCCGGGCAACCATTACGCGGCGCTGTCCGGTACCTCAATGGCCAGCCCGCACGTGACGGCGCTCGCTGCGCTCATCCGCTCGGTCAATCCGCTGCTCAAAAACACGGAAGTGATGGACATTATGCGTCAAACCGCCGTCGATCTTGGCGCCAAAGGCAAAGACAACTATTTCGGCTACGGCCAGATCGACGTTGTCAAAGCGCTGTCGCAGGCAGCGGGCACGCGGGAATCGATCGTCTTCTGGCCGGAATGGTTCGAGCGGGAGTTGGACCGGCTGGCGGAGAAGTATAAGACCGAATAGGTTGGCGTTGCGTCTTCGGTCGCCGGCGGGTCTGCTGTGGCGCGCATAGTATCGGCCATAATCGGGCCCTTCGCCCAGCCGAACGACGAGCCTGTTTCAAGTGTGAGAACCGCGAGCGAGGTTCGCAACGAGGAAAAGGGATGCCCTCCGGCACCCTTTCCTAATTTACTTGCTAAACGCTTTCCAAAGCGTAAGCAAAAATCCGATTGCCAATAAAAAATAGCCCGTAAACGCGTTCTTTAGAACGAGCAACACGCCGATCAATGAGAATTGGATTCCAAGCGGGCCGACTTGAGACGCGGGTCCAGTGCGGAATCCGCTGCTGCTCACTCGGAGTTCAAGGCGCCGCCGCGCTTTTCCTTGCGCGGCCATATCGAATAGCTGAAGCTCCACAAGAAGTCGATCCCGAGGACGACCGACCAGCGCTTGATCATCGCGGACAGGTTGGCGGTGCGGCTTTCATCCCCGATCCAAACGATGATGCCGAGAAGCAGCCCGCATCCGATGGCCCATGCGGCCAAGTGAAGAAACCACATTTTGCGTTCATGGCGCGCGTGCTCCAAGCCGTGCTGCGGCGGCTTGACCGGCTTCGGCCCTTTGGCGAACCGGTAGGCGAAGTGCGCGTCGGCCCAGCGGATCATCCGATGCCCGAACGCGACCGACACGCCCAAATAAACGGCGGAAAGGGCGTGAACGAATGTCGCCTCGGCACCGTTTCTCAAATCGATCGCCGTGGCGATGAGCAGCACGAGATCGACGACCGGCGTGATGGCGAGCAGTAGCCCGCCGATCGATTTGAGACCGAGCAAATACCGGCAGACGAGCCCGCTCAACACAAAGATCCAGAACGCGATTTCGCAGCCGACGATCAGCATCGCCATCATCACAGAACTTTCTCCTTTTTAATACAAATGTATTATAAAAAGTTCGCCCCATTTTAGCACAGTTGTATCAAAAAAACAACCGTGCTACAATCGGCTTATGCCGAAAATCGTCAATCATGACCAACGCAAAATCGAATTGGGAGAAGCCGTCTGGCGCGTCATCCGGGCGGAAGGACTGGAGCATGTCACCGTTCGCAGAGTCGCCCGCGAAGCGGGAATGTCGCTCGGCTCGCTGCGCCACTATTTCGTCACGCAATCGGATCTGATCGCCTTCTCCATGCAGCTCGTCAGCAACCGCGTCAAAGACCGGATCGCCGGCCTGAAGCTGTCGGGCGACTTGCGGCGCGACTTTTTGTCCATCGTCGGCGAAGTGCTTCCCCTCGACGACGAGCGCAGAGCCGAAGCCGAAGTTTGGCTCGCCTTCACCGGCCGGTCATTGGTCGATCCGGCGCTCGCTTCGCTGCGCAACGAAGTGCACGACGAGCTTTACCGCTTTTTCCGCTCCTTCGTGGAACGATTGGTTAAAGTCAAGCCCGGTGCGGGTACGCTGGACATCGAATGCGAAGCGAAGCGGCTGCACGCGCTGGTAGACGGGCTGACGGTGCATTGCATCTCGCGCCCGGACCTGATCGATGCGGATGACGTTCAAGCCATATTGAACGAAGAGCTGGACGCTTTGTGGCAAAGGGCGTAACGATTCGATGTACGGAAAAGGCGGCCTCGCAACGAGGCCGCCTGGACGGAAAAAACGAATGTATGATGTTGTGGTATACCGGAAAGTTTGCCGTAAGCCGGGTTCTGTACTTCCGGTGGTGCAAACGGGCACCACAACCCTCCCACCATTGAAGCGACAATCATCTATCTAGGCGCGGCATTGCTGCCGCGCTCCAGCGACCAACCCGAACGCGCCTCGGGCAAAGGCTGCGGATGCGGTCCTTACGGCCGTCCGCCGCGTTCTCTTCGGTCTTGCTCCGGATGGGGTTTACCAGGGAATAAGTCGCCAGATTCCCTCGTGGTCTCTTACACCACGGTTCCACCCTTGCCTGTGCGTCCGTAACGAACGCCATCGGCGGTCCGTTTCTGTGGCACTTTCCTTCAGCTCGCGCTGACTGGACGTTATCCAGCATCCTGCCCTGCGGAGCCCGGACTTTCCTCTCGTGCGCCAAGCGCACCAGCGATTGTCTGTCAAACTTTCCGAAACGTTACTAGTATACCGGATGCCGACCGGCGGCGCAAGGGCGTTTGCCTGTAAAACATGGCGGCATTTATCCGCCATGGCAGTTCGTACCTCTATTATTTACACAAACCGGAACGTCTCTGTATCGGTCTCCGACGCCACCGCTTTGGTGGACACCTTGTGCTCGTCGCATTTCGCCTGCAGCCATTCGGCGACCCGTTTCTTCATAATTTTTTCGGCGTTATGTCCCGGATCGACGATGGCAATGCCGGCGGCCAGCGCATCGTGCGCCGTATGGTAATCGATATCCCCCGTCACGATGACGTCCGCCCCGGCGAATATCGCATGCCGGACATAGCGGCTTCCGGAGCCGCCCAGTACGGCGACTTTGCGGATCTCGCGCGCCGGATCGCCTACCACGCGGACAACCGGCACGTCCAGCGCCTTTTTGACCCGCTCGGTGAAAACGTCCAGCCGCTCCGGAGCCGGCAGCTTCCCTACCCGGCCGAGACCGAGCGTCCGCCCTTTCAAATCCATCGGATACAGATCGTAGGCCACTTCCTCGTACGGATGCGCCTTCAGCATCGCCTGAATCACTTGCCGCTCCGCGCTTGCCGGGACGATCGTCTCAATGCGCACCTCCTGCGCGAATTCCAGCTTGCCGGGCTTGCCGATAAACGGATCGGTCCCTTCCCGCGGCAGGAACGTCCCCGTTCCCGGAACGTTGAAGCTGCAATGGCTGTAGTTGCCGATCCAGCCCGCTCCCGCGGCGAACAGCGCATCGCGGACTTGCGCCTCATGCGACGCCGGAACGAAGACGACGAGCTTTTTCAGCTTGTCGGTATGCACGTCCTCGAGATGTCCCGTGACGTCCAGCCCAAGCGCCTCGGCCATCATGTCGTTGATGCCGCCGTCGGCGACGTCCAGATTCGTATGCGCGATATAGACGGCGATATCGTGCTTGATCAGCTTCTCGTACAGCTTGCCGGCGGGCGTATCCGTCTGCAAATGAGCGAGCGGCCGGAAAATGATCGCATGATGCGCCACGATCAGCTCCGCCTGCTTGCGAATCGCCTCCTCGACGACGGCGTCGGTCACGTCGAGCGCCACCAGCACGGTGCTTACGTCTTTGCGCAGCGTGCCGAGCTGCAGCCCGATTTTGTCGTCGGGCATCGCCAGATGCTTCGGCGCCAGCTGTTCCATCCATTGGATTATCGTTTGCCCTTTCGCAAACATTGCAGCACCTCCTCGATCCTGTTGCGCTCCCGGATCATTTCTTCCCTGCGCAGCAGCGCCGCTTCGGTGCCGCCGCGGGACATGCCCTCCGCGATTTTGTCCAGCTTGCCGATCTCCCACTCCCATTTGCGGTAAAAGACGTCCTCCGCGCTTCGGACGAGATGGGGACCGAAGCGAAGCAATTCGTCGCGGTCTAAAGGGGCGACCCCTTCTGCCAGCGGCAACGGCCGATACAGCTCCCCGTTCGCCAATTCCGGCTCGCGATGCCGCACGGCACACAAAATTTCGTAAAACTTGCCGTCCTCTTCGACAAGCGCCTCGTCCGCGAGCACCCAGCCGCGCAGCAAAAGCCAGCGGCGCACTTGGTCCTCCGCCACGTTGGGCTGCAAGATGAGACGCGAAGCGGTTTCAAGCTTGCTGCGCCCTTCCTCGAGAATGCGGACGATCAGCGCTCCGCCCATCCCGGCGATCGTCACGACGTCCGCCTCTCCCGGTTGGACGACGGCCAACCCGTCTCCCTGGCGAACGGACACCATATGGGAGATCCCTGCCCCCTTCACTTGTCTCGCCGCCGCTTCCAGCGGTCCGTCGCCGATCTCGCCGGCTATGGCGAAGGAAACGCGCCCCCGCTCGGCCAAATAGACCGGCAGTAGCGCGTGATCCGATCCGATATCGGCGAGAGCCGATCCTTCCGGTACGAAATCGGCTATCGTTTGCAGTCGTTTTGACAATTTCACCATGCTAGAAAACCCACTCGGTCCATTTTTTTCTCCAGCCGAACAGAACGATGCCGGCAATCGCCAGCTTGGCCAAAAGGAGCAGCTGGACGACCGCCAGCTCGGCCCGGCCGGTATACAGCAAATACAGCTCCGGCATCCACCACAGCGTAAAGGCGACGAGCAGCAGCACCGCTCCCGTCGTCTTGTTCGCCCGGTGCAACAGCCAGCCGAGCCAGCCGAACAGGGCGCACAGCGGCAACCAGCCGAGCTGGGCGCCGAGCCAACCGATCTCCGTCCGCTCGTCCAACACCCAAGCGTAGACGAGCAGCAGCCCGATCCAGCCGCAATAATGGAATACCCCCATGCGCATGCCGAGACCGACCAAAATCCAGACGAAGCTGCACAGCGCCACGTAAGCGATCAGGAGCGGCGCCTCGTCCAGGTCGTACGCCCATAGCAAATAAACGCCTGCGCCGAGCAACGCGATCGAGCCGATCCCGGCAAATGCGTAGCCTGCCGTCCGGTTGCGGGGCGAAACGGCGATAGCCGCGCTGAAGCTGCCGGCAACGAAAGCGACTGCCGCCGCCATTTGCATTGGAAATGGAAAAGAGTTAAAATAAAGCAAGACATAAGCAACTAGAGCGGTCAGCATCGTTCCGAGCAACCATATTTTCCAATTGCTGTTTTTGACCGCCTGCTTGGAAATGCCCATCCGTTTTGTATCGCGGCGCTCGGGCCGTTCATCATACAAGTTCAGCAAGAAATCGCAGTAATGCTCGGGCAACAGCTTCCCCTCCCGCCATTGCTCGATTTCGCGAACGATCAGCATGCGTTTGTTTGGATCCATCGAAGCTTCGACCAGACCTCCCCGTAGAACATGCGGGTCGTATACAACAGGAAGACCTTAGCTGTATGATGACAGTAAGGTCCTCGCTGCCGCTTATTCCAAGAAATCTTTGAGCCGCTTGCTCCGGCTCGGATGGCGAAGCTTGCGGAGCGCCTTCGCTTCGATCTGGCGAATTCTTTCGCGCGTCACGCCGAACACTTTGCCGACTTCTTCAAGCGTCCGCGTCCGCCCGTCGTCGAGCCCGAACCGCAGCCGCAACACGTTTTCTTCCCGCTCGGTAAGCGTATCGAGCACATCCTCCAGCTGTTCCTTCAAAAGCTCGTAAGCGGCCGCATCCGCAGGCGCGAGCGCCTCCTGGTCTTCTATGAAATCCCCGAGATGGGAATCGTCCTCTTCGCCGATCGGCGTTTCGAGCGAAACCGGCTCCTGCGCGATTTTCATAATTTCCCGCACTTTTTCGGTGCTGAGGTCCATTTCTTTCGCGATTTCTTCCGGCGTCGGTTCGCGGCCGAGCTCCTGCAAAAGCTGCCTGGATACGCGGATCAGCTTGTTGATCGTCTCGACCATATGGACGGGAATCCGGATCGTCCGCGCCTGATCGGCGATCGCCCGCGTAATCGCCTGGCGAATCCACCATGTGGCGTAAGTGCTGAATTTGAATCCTTTGGTAAAGTCGAACTTCTCGACGGCTTTGATCAGGCCCATGTTGCCTTCCTGAATGAGGTCGAGGAACAGCATGCCGCGGCCGACATACCGTTTGGCGATGCTGACGACGAGACGAAGGTTCGCTTCCGCCAGCCGGCGTTTCGCCTCTTCGTCACCCTGCTCGATCCGCTTCGCCAGATCGACTTCGTCGTCGGCGGACAGAAGCGGTACACGGCCGATTTCCTTCAAATACATGCGAACCGGGTCGTTGATCTTAATGCCGGGAGGCAGCGACAAATCGTCGTCCAGATGAAAATCGTCGTGGTCGTCGTCCTGAGCCATCACCATGTCGTCTTCCGTTTCGTTGCCCACTTCGATGCCGAGCTCGGACAATTGCTCGAAAAATTCGTCCATCTGCTCGGGGTCTTGATCGAACGGAGCCAACTTTTCCATAATATCCTTATAAGTCAAAGAAGACCGCTTCTTCCCCTGTTCGATCAGCTGCTCTTTGACCTGTTCGAGTGTCAGTTCCGCTTCTAATTCAGTATGTTGATCGTTCGCCATAATCCAAGCTCCCTCCTCCCTAAAATGATCAACGATTCAACCGGCCCGTAAGGCTACATCGCTTTCAGTTGATTCTTTAGGGCGATTATCTCTAATGCGATCCGGGCTGCGGCCAAATGATCCCCCGTTTTTTCGACGCGCGCCCGTTCTTCTTCCATCCGCTCAATCGCTTGCTGCTGCCGATGCTTATGAATTTGCTTCACGTAGTCGTCGATCACCCGGTCGTTGATCCCTTGATCGGACTCCGTCATCAGAATCGAGCTCGCCAGCCGTTCCAGCTCGTCGCTTTGCAGCGAGGCCATGTAGCGGCTCGGGTCGGGCTCGAATCCTTGCGCATAGTAGGCATATAAATAAGCAGCTAACGCTGCGTGAGCTTCATCGTTGAATGATTCCCCAAGACGCTCCCGCACCAGCTCGGCTATATCCCGATCGTGCATCATGACGAACAGGAGATGGCGTTCGGCCTTGTCGTACGCGGGTTTCAGCTTCGGCAGGGGTGCGGACCCGCCCCCGTCATTCCTTACAGTATTCCACAAATTTAGGTTCTTATCCCCGGCTTGCTGCATTTTTTGCCGCTGCAGCCGAATCTCGTTCGTCTCTTGTTTCATCGTCTCGAACGAGGCGATTGAGCTGAACTCCGCGGCCAGCTCCTTCAAATAAAGCTCGCGGACGGTCGGCGATTCGATGCCCGCGATCACTTCGCGGATCGCCGTCCGAATATACCTTAGCTTCGCTTCGTTGTCTTGCAGATTGAAGTTGCGTCGCAGATGGAGGAGCCGGAACTTCTCCACCGCCACGGCTCCCCCGACGATGTCGCGGCGAAACCTCTCCGCCCCGAACGTCTCTATATATTCGTCGGGATCCAGTCGGTTCGGAAGCACCGCCACCTTCACATCGAGTCCGGCCTTCTCCAGAATCGACAAGCTTTTGTAGGCGGCCGACCGGCCTGCGTCGTCGCCGTCATAGCATACGATCACCCGCTCCGCCGACCGCCGCATCAGCAATGCGTGATCTTCGGTAAGCGCCGTACCCATCGTCGCTACGCCGTTATGAACGCCGGCGAACCATGCCTTGATCACGTCGGCGTACCCTTCGAACAGAACGATTTCCGACGTGCGCTTGATTTCCTGGCGCGCCATGTGGAAATTGTAGAGCACCTTGCTTTTGTGAAACAGCATCGATTCCGGGCTGTTCAAATATTTGGGCTGCTCATTGCCGAGCGTCCGTCCGGCGAAGGCGACGACGGCGCCCTTGGCGTCGCGGATCGGGAACATGACGCGGTTGCGGAATTTGTCCACGTAGCCGTCGCCCGACGAGCGGACCGATACGAGCGCTCCTTTTTCCATCAGCGGCATCGGAAATTCCCGCTTCTGCAAATAAGTTGCCAGCGTATCCCAACGATCCGGCGCGTAGCCGATCTGGAACGTTTCGATCAGCGGGTCGCTTATGCCGCGCGAGCGCAAGTAGTCGAGGGCGGCTTTCCCTTCCGCCGTGTTGATCAGAATATAATGGTACAATTTCGCGGTAAATTCGTAAGCCTCGACGAGCCGCTCCCGCTCCCGGCGCCGCTCCGCCTGCTCGGGTGTCAGCTCGGGCTCCCAGCCGACGGCGATATTCGCCTGCTCGGCCAAGTGCCGCACCGCTTCCGCGAACGAATACCCCTCCATCTCTTGTATGAATCGAATCACATGTCCGCCAACGCCGCATCCGAAGCATTTGAAAATTTGCTTCTCCGGATTTACGCTGAAAGAAGGCGATTTCTCCGAATGGAACGGGCACAGACCTTTCCAGTTGCGACCCTGCTTGGTCAGATGAACGTATTTGCCGATCACGTCGACAATGTCGTGGTGCTTCAGGACGGCATCGATAATGTGCTCCGGAATCAGTCCGCCACTCATCCTTGATCACCTTCTTGCTTAGTACACGTATACGTAATTCGCTGCTACGTCCTGTTCTCCTGCAAACGGGTCAAAACTTTTGTCAAAGTTTGTAGAAACGTCTGGCGATCCTCCTCGGTAAAAGGCTTCGGACCTTTGCCGTACTTGCCGTTCCGGCGCCGCCTGGCGCTCTCGTGCCGCTTTTCGAGCAAAAAGCCGATCGTCCGGTCGGTGTACGTCTGGCCGCGATTGGAAATTACGATCGCATGCTTGGCCAGTGCGAGCGCAGCCAAGCCGAAATCTTGCGTCACGAGCACGTCGCCGGGGGCGATCCGGTTGGCGATGTACAAATCGACGGACTGGTCGGACCGGTCGACCTGAACGACCGACACCCCGGCCCGCTGCTCGAGCCGATGATCGAACGAAGCGACCATGACGACCGGCACGCCGAATCGCGCCGCCGTCTCCGCAATTTCGGATTTGACGGGACAGGCGTCCGCATCGACGACAATTTTCGCTCCGTCCATTCCCATTCATTTCCTTTTCGGATCATTCCGTTATATTATATACGATGAAGAAACAAAAAATCCTGCTTCCCCTTTTTTTTGCAAGGTCGCTAACGGCCGAGCCAACCGAGAATGATGCCGGCCGTCTCTTCCACCGCCTTGTTGGAGACGTCTATCACTTTGCAGCCGACCTTCGCCATGACCGACCGGGCGTATTCGAGCTCGCGGTGAATCCGGTCCATCCGCGCGTACAAGGCGTCGCCGGACAGCCCGAGGCTTTTCAGCCGCTCCCGGCGGATGCGGTTCAGCTTTTCCGGATCGATGACGAGCCCGAACACTTTGTCCGGGGACACGGTGAACAGCTGCTCGGGAGGCTGCAGCTCGGGGACGAGAGGCACATTCGCCACTTTGTACATGCGGTGGGCCAAATACATCGACAGCGGCGTCTTCGACGTCCGCGACACGCCGACGAGCACGATGTCGGCGTGCAGCACGCCGGTCGGATCGCGGCCGTCGTCGTACTTGACGGCGAATTCGACGGCTTCGACTTTTTTGAAATATTCCTCGTCCAGCCGATGGATGAGCCCCGGCTGATGGCGCGGCTCCTGATCGAACGCCTTCTCCAGCGTGGCGATGATCGGCCCGAGCACATCAATGGAAATCACTTTGCGTTTGCGTGCCTGGGCGATCAAGTGTTCCCGCAATTCCGGCACGACGAGTGTGAACATGACGATCGCCTGCTCTTTCGCCGCCTCGGCGACGATGCTCTCGATGCCTTGCCGGTCGCCCACATACGGCGCCCGGCGAATATCGACTTGATTCGGATGAAACTGGATGGCCGCCGCCTTCAGCACCGACTCGGCCGTCTCCCCGGCGGAATCGGATACGACGTACACGATCGGCTTCGGTACGATTTTGCTCATGTCATCCCTCTCCAGGCAACAAGAGTCTCCCACTCAGCAGTTCGACGAATCGCAAAAATCCCGTCTTCCTTCTGGGTCACCGTCGCGGAAGCGGGTTTTCGGTCATATATCCTATGAATATATCATATTGCGAGCCTATGATCAAATAGAACGAAACTCGCGCTCAAATTCCGTATTTTTCCATCTTGTCAATAAACGAACGCGATTTCCAGCGGACGTCGATATGCGCGTCCAGCAGCCTGCGTATGCATTCCTTGAGCAAGCTTTTCGTTTCCGGCTTCAATTGGGTCGTGCCGAGCCGGCGAATGTCCATGTCCAGAAACAGCCGCAGCAGCTTGATCGCCGATTCCGGCACTTCCAGGGCGGACGGGTCCGCCGAACGGCACCGGCTGCAAACGGTTCCGCCAAGCTGCGCGCTGAGCGACATTCGGCCTTCCCGCGTCCCGCAGGAGACGCATGCGCCAAGTTCGGGGCGGTAGCCGGACATGTCCAATATTTTCATTTCGTACAAGTGGACGATTATTTGCGGATCCTTGTCTTCATCGAGCGCGTCCAGCGACGCCTTCAGCTGTTCGAACAGCTGCGGCTTTCGCTCGTTGTCTTCCAGCGTCCGCTCGGTCATCTCCATCAAATAGGAAGCGTAGGCCGCCTTGCGGATATCTTCACGCAGCCGGCGGTAGCCGTTCCAAATTTCCCCGCTGCTCAGCGTTCCCATTTGCCCCGATTTGAAGAAGACGAACTCCCCGTAGGTGAACGGTTGGGAAATGGCGGTATGCCGGCTTTTCAGCTTTTTGGCGCCGCGGGCCATGACGCTCACCTTGCCCGCTTCTTTCGCGAACAGCGTCAATATTTTGTTGCCTTCCCCATAATCGATGCTGCGGATGACAATCGCTTCGACCCGTACCAGCATACCCTCTACTCCCCCAAAAGTGAAGCGAAGCTTTGAAGCTTATTCCGAGTGCTTTTGGGGGAGCCCCCGGAAAAGTTCCCCCAAAAGTGAAGCAAAGCTTCGAAGCGTATTCCGAGTACATGCTCCGAAGCTGATTTCTTTATCGCAAAAAAAGGCGGCTGCCGGTTATTGCACCCATTCGGTTTCGTCCGGGATGATGTCTTCCTCTTCCTCCGGCTCGACCTTCGCCTGATGGTCCATCTCTTTATAAAGCAGATACGATTCCACATCACCGGTCATCGTAAAATACTTCCACGAAAAGTCGCGCACGGCGTACCATCCTTTCAATGAGGAAATATTCTGCTTTCCCCATAGGATGAGCGATCGAAGGGAAGAGTATCCCATGTAAAAACTGGTCCCCGGCTCGCCAGACCGTTCGCGTACGCCGCGACTGCCGCGGCTTCAGTCAAGCTGGAAGCCGAGATCGTGAAGCACGCTTTCGCGGTTGCGCCAATCTTTTTTCACTTTCACCCACAGCTCGAGAAACAGCTTCGAGCCGAGCAACGCCTCGATGTCGCGCCGGGCTTGCTGGCCGATTTCCTTGAGCATCGCGCCTTGCTTGCCGATAATAATCCCTTTTTGCGAATCGCGCTCGACGAAAATGACGGCTCCGATATGGACGACGCCGTTGTCCTCCACTTTCATCTGCTCGATGGCGACCGCGATCGAGTGCGGAACTTCCTCGCGGGTAAGGTGCAAAATTTTTTCGCGGATCAGCTCGGCGCATATGAACTGCTCCGGATGGTCGGTGACTTGATCGGCCGGGTAATATTGCGGGCCCTCGGGCAAATAGGCGGCGATTTGCGCAAGCAGCGTGCTGACGTTGTTGCCGAGCAGCGCCGACACCGGCACGATTTCGGCGAAATCGTACAGCTCCTTGTACTGCGCGATGACCGGCAGCAGCGCCTCGGGATGCACCTGGTCGATCTTGTTCAGCACAAGCAACACCGGCGTCTCGATGCCCTTCAGCCGCTCGATGATGTAGCGGTCGCCTTTGCCGATCCCTTCGGCCACGTCGACGAGAAACAGCACCGCGTCGACTTCGTGCAGCGTGCTTTCCGCCACCTTCATCATGAAGCTGCCGAGCTTCGACTTCGGTTTATGGATGCCGGGCGTATCGAGGAAAACGATTTGCATCTCGTCTGTCGTATAGACGCCCTGGATTTTGTTGCGGGTCGTTTGCGGCTTGTCCGACATGATCGCGATTTTCTGCCCGATCACCTGGTTGAGCAGCGTCGACTTGCCGACGTTCGGCCGGCCGATGATGGCGACGAAGCCGGATTTATACTTGGATTTCACAGGTTCATGTACCCCCACGAATTACACGTTCGCATTGTCAAAAATTCAGTCCGCTCGCGTCACATGCCGCGGTCCGAAGGCGTCAGGCAGCAGCTCGGCCACCGTCGTCTTGGCGACATCGCCCTTTACGTTCGCCCGGTAAACGGGCATGTCCGGCGGACACAGCTCGATCATCACTTGCCGGCAGACGCCGCACGGCGAGATCGGCTCCTCCGTGTCGCCCACGACGGCGATCGCCCGGAACGTCCCCGGCTTGCAGCCGTCGGCGATGGCCCGGTGCAGCGCGGTCCGCTCGGCGCAATGCGACGGGCCGTAGGCCGCGTTTTCCACATTGCACCCGTAGTGAACCCGTCCGTCTTCGTCGAGAAGCGCCGCGCCGACGCGAAAGTTCGAGTATGGCGCATAAGCGCGGTCTCTCGCCCGCAACGCGTGCTTCACCAGCTGATCGACGTCGATTGTGTTCCCGCTCATGCGAGCCGTCCTCCTCGTTACCAATATTGTACCGCATAATAAGCCAAAAGAGTCATGGCCACGCCCACCGCCGCGCCGACGGCGAGCGACGGCAGCTGCCGCTCTTTCTTCTCGTACAGCACGAACGTCAGCTGCACCGACAGGCAGTAGCCGATCAGGGCGACGAGCGTTTTCGACGCAAGCAGCGCGATCCAGGTCGACAAGGCGAAGGAGACGGCCGTCAGCAGGCTTGGACGGAACAAGTAGCGCCGGGCAGAAAAGCGGGTTTGTGCGGCGATCGCCATGATCGCCACCAGCGCGACGAGGGTCCAGATCAGCCCCGGCGTCAGCTCGCTTTGCGCCGTTCCGGCTTGCCGGACGAGCCGGTCGATCGGCTCGTAAAACACGATCATGCCGACGATAGCGGCAAAAACCGCCGACACGAGTACGGCGGCCGCGGCTACGTCCTTGGCGATTTTGGCCAGCGGATGGCGATCCGGCATCGCCAGATCGACCGCTTTTTCTACGGCGGTATTGATCAGCTCGCAGACGACGACGAGCGTGACGGCGAGCAGCACGAACAAAATTTCCGTCTTCGGCAGCTCGAACACGATGGCGAGCAGCAGCGCGGCAAACGCCACCATGAAGTGGAACTGCATGTTTTGCTGGGTGGACAGGGCATATTTGAGCCCTTCGTACGCATAGCGGAAGCTGCGCCGGAATTTGCGGATGTCCTTCACCGCGTCAATCCCGCCTTCTGCAGCACAGCCTCCTGCTTGGCGAACATGATGCGCTCCTCTTCCTCGCTGCCGTGATCGTAGCCGATCAGATGCAGAAAGCCGTGCACGAACAAAAAGCCGATTTCCCGCTCGATCGAATGTCCGTATTCCTTGGCCTGCTCGATCGCCCGCGGCACCGAGATGACGATATCGCCGATCGGCTCGACAAACGTCTCCTCGTCCTCCCCGTCATCGCCGTCGGCATCGGGATCAAACCGGGCGTCTTCTCCGCGGGCAAGGCGATCGCTATCGTGCTCCGGGCTTGTCCAGCCGGCATGCCGCGCATCGTCCGCTTCGTCGGCGCCGAACGCTTTCTCAGGCTCGTCCGACTCTTCGTCCTCGTCGTCGCCGTACCAAATTTCCGGCTCATCCTCGACCGACTCCAGCATCGAGAACGACAGCACGTCCGTCGCCTTGTCGATGTTGCGGTAATCGCGGTTGAGCGCGCGAATCGTCTCGTCGTCGACGAAGCTGAGCACGACTTCGCCGCTGTCGATCCGCTCGGCCTCCCCGGCTATCGCCAGCAGCTCCCGCAGCTTGGCGATGAGCGGCTCGCCGATCTCAAGCGCCGTCTGTTCGTTGTTCCATTCCAAAATCAAACCCATAGTTGCACACGTCTCCTTGCCCCGTTTACGCTTGCTTCGCTTCGCCGGTTTCGCGGGTGCTCTCCGGCTTGTCGGCCGGGTATTCGATGCGGGAGTGGAAAATGCCGAGCAACGTTTCGTTGAGCGTCTTGGCGATCGTATCCAGCTCCTTGAGCGTCAAATCGCATTCGTTGAACTGCCCGTCGTCCAACCGGTCTTTAATAATCTTGCGCACCATCGAATCGATCTGCTCGATGGACGGGTTGCGCAAAGAGCGGACGGCCGCCTCCACACAGTCGGCGATGCCGACGATCGCCGCCTCCTTGGACTGCGCCTTCGGACCGGGGTATCGATAGTCCGCCTCGACGACGGGCTCGCCCCCTTCCTCCTGAAGCTTTTTCGCCTTGTGATAAAAATAATTCAGCAGCGTCGTGCCGTGATGCTGTTCGGCGATATCGCGGATCGGCTTCGGGATGTTGTATTCCTTGAGCATTTCCACGCCGTCGCGGGCGTGGGCGATAATGATCGATTTGCTGAGCGACGGCTCGATATGGTCGTGCGGATTGTCCATATTCGACTGGTTCTCAATGAAATAGCTCGGGCGCTTCGTCTTGCCGATGTCGTGATAAAACGATCCGACCCGGCACAGCAGGCCGTTGGCGCCGACGGACTCGGCCGCCGCCTCGGACAAGTTGCCGACCATAACGCTGTGATGGTACGTCCCCGGCGTTTCCGTCAGCAGCTTGCGCAGCAGCGGATGGTTCGGGTTCGACAGCTCAACGAGCTTCAGCGGCGACAAAATGCCGAAGGTCACTTCGAAGAACGGCATCAGCCCGATGACGAGAATGGCGGTAAGCAGCCCGGAAGCGACCACGAAGCCGAACGAGAAGATGATGTCGTTGCGCGTATATTCGTTGTCCAGGAAGACGAGCGCCACGGTCGCCACCGCCCCGAACAGCGATACCATAATGCCGGCCTTCAAAATCGTCGACCGCTGGTTCGCCCGCTGGATCGAGAAGATCGCGGCGATGCAGACGACGAGCGCGACGATTCCGTAGCGAAAATCGAAGGGCGCCTCGCTCCCCGTATTGAACACGACGCTGGAGATGAGGGCGAACAGCACCGACGAAATGAAGGCGAGCGGCATGCCGATCAGGATGGCGATCAGCATCGCTCCCATCGCCACCGGCGCCAAATAACCGATATAGGCGTACTCGAGACTTTGCCCGAGGGCGACAATTTTCATGGCGACGACGTTGAGTACGAAAATAAGGACGAGCATGAGCAGCTGGACATTGTTGTGGCGAATCGGCTGCTCGCTGTGGCGAACGTACATGTAGACGGCCAGCACGAACAAGGCGCATAGCATCGCCAGGCCGAGCTGCGGCCAATAGTTCGTTTTTTCCTTGAGCAGATCCATCTTGGCGAGCCGGTCGTACGTTTCCTGGGTGACGATTTCACCTTTGTGCACGAGCACGTCGCCTTTGTTGATATAAACCGGCTTCGTATTCTCACGCGCCGCGGCGCGCTGCTCGTCGGTCGCCTTCTGGTTGGCGAACTTGTTCGGCGTGATGACGAACCGGGCGATTTCCTGCACCGCCTCGCGCGTCGTATTTTTCGTTAGCGGCGACGCGTTGACGAGTTCGGCCACGCGCGCACGCGCCGTCTGCGCGTTCATCAGCTGGTCGTTCATCAGCCGGTTGACGACGTCTTTGGTGACCGGCTCCATCGCGTCGAGATCTTCGGGAGCCAGCCGCGGAAAGCGGAAATACATTTCTTCCGGAATGCGGTATTGCTGGTCGCGAAGCGCCGCCTTCACTTCGTTCAGCAGCCCTTCGTTGCCCGGCTCCGACGCCCGGATCGCCGTGTACAGCTGTTCGGCGTGGTCGTTGTACATCGTCGGAAACACGTTCCGGTATACGTTGACCTTGTCGTCGAAGCTGAGCTGCTCGTCGGCGTTGATTTGCCTCAGCTTGGCGAACACCGTCTCGGCGAGCACATCGTTTTTCATCGGCAAAATGGAATAGACGGGCTGCACCCGTCTTGCCGCTTCTTCCTTCGCTTTCTCCGTCTCGATCGCGTTTTCGATCTGCTCGGTGGCATAAATGGTTTTGTCGCTGGGAACGCCGACCTTGATGTCGTACGTTTGCGGAACGAGCCGGTCCGCCAGCGCGACGTAAAACAGCAATGCCAATGCCGCGAACAACAACAGCCGGATCCCTTTGCTGTGCTTCCAGCCGTTCAACCGACTCAAAGTCGATCCTTTGTTGGAAATCCGCTGGTTTTGGACCACAGTTCGTTCCATCCTCTCTTT
>Ga0310832_100553_pt1 | contig 25528 bp, 21 predicted proteins | sample WT_ome_7_FD_201303 | JGI IMG/M metagenome (GOLD analysis project Ga0310832, IMG submission 201303) | Sorghum-adapted microbial communities enriched on wild type (WT) sorghum from Joint BioEnergy Institute, Emeryville, California, United... ...
CTTCATGCTCATTTCTTCGGCGCCCTGCCGCACCGATTCGATGATCCGCTGCCAAAGCTGCGGCTCCCATCTCGCGTCGGGAATCGACACGCCGAGCGAAGCGACGATGCGCCTCGACGCTCCACGCACCGGCGCGGCTACGCAGCGGACGCCGAATACCGATTCGCCGTTGCTGTACCCGACCCCTTCGAGACGAATGCGCCTGATCTGCTCCATCAGCTCGTCGAAGCTCGTCACGGTTGTCTCCGTCAGCCGGCCGAGCTGTCGGTCCGGATAAAGCGCCGCGATTTCGTCGTCGGTCATTCCGCTGAGCAGCACTTTCCCCATCGCCGTGGCGTGCAGCGGCAGCTGCATGCCCAGATGCGAGACGAAGCGGACCGGATGGGTGCTTTGCTTTTCCGCGACGTACAGCACTTTGTCGCCGTTGCGGATCGTTAAGAACACCGACTCGTTCAGCTCGTCGACGATTTTTTGCGCGGCAAGCTGGAATTCGCCGGACAGGTCGGTCTGCTGCGCGTATTTGCTGCCGATCTCGAACAGCTTGTAGCCGAGACGGAACGTCTTGCCCTCCGTCTCCAAATAGCCTCTGGCGAGCAAATTTTGCAGCAGCTTGTGCGTGCTGCTCGCCGGCATCTCGAGCTCGCGGGCGATGTCCGACAAATTCATCGGCTCGCGCCTTTCGGCGAACAGCTCGAAAATGTCGAGCACGCGGTCGGCCGATTTGACGGCCGAAACGGACTTGTCGCTCTCCTTCATAGGCACCTCCGTCAAGAAAGCTTGATCAGCTGCCCCCCGTCCACGACCATATTCGTGCCGGTCATATACGACGATTCGTCCGAGGCGAGAAAGACGGCGGCCGCCGCGATCTCTTCGGGCTGCCCGACGCGCTTCATCGGCACGGAGCGCAAATAGTCGGCGATCGCCGCCTCGTTGTCGATCAGCGGCTTCGTCAGCCGCGTCTCGATGAACCCCGGACATAGCGCGTTGACGCGAATGCCGTACGGCGCCAGCTCGAGCGCCATCGACATGGACATGCTGATCATGCCGCCTTTGGTCGTATTGTAATGCACCTGATCGGCTTCGGCCTGCAATCCGTTGACGCTGGACATCTGAATGATCGAGCCCGCGGTCCGAAGCCGCACCATTTCACGGGCGACTTTCTGACTGACAAGAAAAGCGCCCTTCAAATTGATCTCGATATGACGGTCCCATTCCTCTTCACTCATATCGAGAAACGGCACCGGGGAGCAAATGCCGGCGTTGTTGACGGCGATGTCGATCCGCCCCCATGCGGCGACGACGCTGTCGATGAAACGGTCGACCTGCGCCTTGTCCGCGACGTCGACCTCGAACGCGAGCGCCTCGCCACCGTCCTCGCGAATGGCCGCTACCGTTTCGTCCAGCGCCGCTTTTCCGCGGCCGCATATGGCCACCTTCGCCCCTTCCCGGGCGAACCGGATTGCGATTGCCCGGCCGATGCCGTGCGAGCCGCCGGTTACGACGGCGGTTTTGCCTGACAGTCTCATTTTACTTTCCCTCCGTCAAACGGGCAAATACGCGGTCGACCGCCGCCAGCGTGGCCTCGGCGTGCTCCGCCTCGTGAACCGACGAAACGTACCAGAGGCCGTTCGGGCGAACGAGCACGCCTTCGTCCAGCATCAACTCGGCGAATTTGGCATATCGGGCGGCGTCGCGCTTCTGGAACGTATCGAAATGCGTCACTTTGTCCGCATCGATGAACATCATATGGAAGACGGGGCCGATCTGGTTGACGACGCCGGCCAGACCGTGCTTGGCGAACAAGCAACGAATGCCCGACGCCAGCCGGATCGCGTGGTCTTCCATCTTGCGGTAAACGGCGCCGCCGTCCTTGGTCATCAAATCGAGCACGGCAAGGCCGGCCGCGGTGGCGACGCCGTTGCCGTTCAGCGTGCCGAGGTGGCTCACCTGCTCCGAATCGATCAGCGCGAAAATGTCTTGCCGGCCGGCGACGGCGCTGAGCGCGATTCCGCCGCCGAGCGCCTTGCCGACGGTGACAAGATCCGGCATGATGCCGAACCGTCCGTGGGCACCGCCGGGGCCGAGCCGGAAGCCGGTGATCACTTCGTCGAGAATGAGCACGATGCCGAGCTCGCGCGTCAGCTCCCGCATCTTTTCCAGATAGCCCGGCAGCGGCAAAATGCAGCCGGAGTTGCACATGACCGGCTCGGAGATGACCGCGGCGATGTCGCCGGCATGCTCGCGAAGCGTCGCCTCCAGCGTCTCCGGCTCGTTCCACGGCAGCAAAATGATGTCTTTCAGACTAAACTCGCTTTGCCCCTTCGTACCCGGGGGGACGCTATCGGCGGCGGCCGCTGTCGCCTTCTGCATCATGTCCGGGCTGGGGAACGACGTGAAGATCGAATCCGACCAGCCGTGGTAATGGCCGTGAAAGCGGACGATTTTGCGCTTGCCGGTATAGGCGCGGGCAAGCCTCAGCGCCAGCATGACCGCCTCGGTGCCGGAGCCGCTCAGCGCGACTTTGTCCGCGCAAGGCAACACCTCGGTCAGCCGGCGGGCCAGCTCGATTTCGCCGTCGTGCTGCAGCCCGTACGTAATCCCTTTGGCGAGCGCCCTGCCGATCCTGGCGTTGAATTCCGGATGCGCGTGCCCCAAAATGAGCGGGCCGTAAGCGAGCAAATAGTCGATATATTCGTTGCCGTCAACGTCCTTCACGATGACGCCGGATGCCGATTCGGCATAGAGCGGCGTAGGTTTCATCGAGCCGCGCAGCGTGCTCGCCACGCCGCCGGCCAGCGACCGTTTCGCTTCCGCCAGACGGGCGCGGGATTGTTCATAGCTTCTCATCGGAACGCTCCTCTCTGCACTTTCGGTCGGTAACTTTCGCTCGCGCTACATGTCGTCCAGCGGATAGATCGGCCGCTTTAGCGCTTCGTAGCGGAACCGGTGCAAGTTCGCGGAACAGCAGCCCGGCGTATCCACATCGATCTCCAGCTTGGCGACGTCGCCGAACGCCGTCTTCCAGGCGAGTGCCGACTTGACGACGATGATGTGGAAATGCTCGGGAAACAGCCCGAGAAAACGGACGTGACCCGGATCCCAGGGCGGCACCCGCTCTTCCGTCAGGACGATCGTGACGTTGCCGCAGTCGACAACGGCGGTCAAGCCCATGCGCGCATATTGGCCGTTCATATAAGCGCCGATATGGCGGTATTCCCCGTCGAACAGCGTGCGGACTCGGCCCGAGACGGGAATCGGCTCGCCGTGCAGGTCGTCGGTTTTGCCGCCGACGGGGAAGTTCAGCTGCGCGCCGATGCCGAGCTTGGCAGCGAGACGGACCGCCTCCGGATCGCGGAGCACGATCAGGCTTCGCTTCGGCGCGGCGAGCAAGTGGGGCAGCAGATGCGTCGAGTCGGCCGGCGAGCCTCCTCCCACGTTGTCGGCGCTCTCGGTCAAAATGACCGGCCCTTCGGGATGGCGGACCGCAAGCTGAACCGCCTCGGCCGGATCGGTCTGGCGAACGGCAAATCTCTCGCGCCGCTCCCAGGCGGCCTCCCGCAGCCGCTCGGCGCACCGCTTGGCGATCGCCGCGTCGCGATCGGCGGTGACGACGAACGTCATCCCCGCGTCGGCCACATCGCTGTACGGGAATCCGCCGGCGACGGAAACGTTGAGCACGCCCGGCTCGCGCTCGAGCGCAAACGCCAGGTCCATCAATTCCTTCATCGCGCCGGCATCGGTCAGCATCGCCTGCGGCGCGACGAGCAGGCGCGTATGCACGAGATGCTGCACCGGCGTAATTTCGCCGTCGAGCGTCCGTTTGAGCAGCTGCGTCGCTTCGACGGCCCGCTCGTAAATATCCACATGGGGATACGTGTCGTAAGCGACAATGATGTTCGACAGCTCGACCATTTGCGGGCTGATGTTCGCATGCAGATCGAGCGTGACGGCAACCGGCAAATCCGGGCCTACCTTTGCGCGAATGCGGCGAAGAATTTCCCCTTCCGCATCGGGATGCGACTTGGCGACCATTGCGCCGTGCAGGATGACGATCAGTCCGTCGATGTCCCGCTCGATCGAATCGACCAGACCGTCCGCGATCGTCTCGAACGCGGCGTCCTCGACGATGCCCGAAGGCGTCGCCTGCGTATACAACCCTGGCCGCAGCGTCAGCCCGAGCTCCCGGGCGGCGTCGATCACGCCGCCCATCGACGTTTTCGTCCCGGTGTACCGGCTGACGAACGCTTCCCCGCCGGCCGTCCAATCTCCCTGAAACGCTTCCAGAGCTGTCGTGCCGGGTGCGAACGTATTCGTCTCGTGAACGACGCCGATCACGCCGACGATATGGGCGCGTTTTCGATGTAGATGCTGCATTTCCTTCACTCTCCTTCGGACACTCCGCACCAATCGGCCATCAGCTCGGCGTACCAGCGGATGAGCCGGTAATAGCTGTCCAAATCCAAATACTCGTCGGCCGCATGGGCGTTGCCGCCGGAAGGGCCGAGCACGAGCGCCGGCGTCGGACTGTGCAGGTTGAACATGAAGCCATCGCAGGCGAAGGGCGCCCCTTGCGGCGGAGCCGGTTCCCGGCCGAGCGCCGCCGTCCCGGCGCGCCGCACCGACTCGAGGAACAAGTCGGTCGCTTCGCCCGACGGCATTTCGCTTCCGGACAAAAACCGGATGAGCGGCGTAATGCGTGGCCTGCATTTGGCAAGAATCGGAAAATTCGGCAGTTCGCTTTCGTAAAACGCCCACATCATGTCGATCAGTTCGTCGTCGGTCATGCCGGGATAGCCCTCGATCCAAAAGTTCAGCTTGCCGTCGGCGGGCTGCTTCTCCTGCAGCCCCCGCTGCGTATCGCCGGATACGATGGACATCACGACGACCGAGAGCCCGCGATCCGTATGCCGCCACAGCGGATGCTTCGGAACGAGCTCGTTCAGCCGGCCTGCGAACTTGCCAAGCAGCATGGCGAACGAGACGGTCGCGTCCAGGGCGCTGACCAGCTCTTCGCCGTTGAAGCCGATGCCGCTCTTGCCCGTGAATTCCGCCTTCCAGATGCCGCCGCCGAGGTGCGCCGGGTACGGAATCAGGTTCGAAGGCTCGGGGATAACCGCCATGTCGGCGTGAACCCCCATCAGCCGGCCGGCCAGCGTCCCGTTCGCCCCGCCGTGCTCCTCGTCGACGACGCTTTCGATATAGACCGTTCCGCCGAGGCGGACGCCGATTTCGCGCAGGCAGCGGACAGCCTCCAGGGCGGCGGCCATGCCGCCCTTCATGTCGTACGACCCGCGGCCAAACAGCTTGCCTTCGCGGATCGTGCCGGAGAACGGCCCGTCCCGCCACGGCTCCACGCCTTCGTAAACCGTATCGGCGTGGCCGGAGAATAGAAGCGACCGGCCGCCGCCGGCGCCGGCGAACTTGCCGTGCACGTTCGGCCGATTCGCGTAATGGCGCCCGGGCATGTAGGCCGGATGTGCGGTCAACCCGGGTACGCCGTCCAGCTCGTACACGGCTACTTCCGCCCCCAGCGATCGGAGCCGGTCGGCAAACCGGGCCTGGTAAGCCGCCTCGTCGCCGTTCGGCGGATGGTTGACGCTCGGAATGCGCACGAGCTCGGACGCCAAAGCGGCCGATTCCGCCTTGTTTGCTTCCACCCAGGCGGCGATACGTTCGGAAATGCCGCTCCCCGCCATCATTCCGTCTCTCCTCTGCGGCTTTTCGCATACGCGACGACGTCGATCTCGATTCGGTATTTGCCGAGTCCGGCCTGGACGGTCGTGCGCGCCGGATACGGCTTGCGGAACAGCTTCTCGTACGTAGCGTTGTAAGCCGGCGAATCCTGAATGTCGCCAAGCGTCGTATGGACCTTGATCACATGGTCGAGCGTCAGTCCGGCTTCCTTCAGGATCGTCTCGATGTTGCGGATGCATTGCTCGGTTTGCGCCTCAATCGAATCGCCTGCCAGCTCGAGCGTTTGCGGGTCGACGCCGACTTGGCCCGAGACGTAGACGAAATCGCCCGCGCGCAAGGCGTGCGAGAACGGAAGCGGAAATTGCGGAGCGCCGGGCGCCCGGATTTCGATGGACATGAGTATCATTCCTTTCGCTTGCGCGGATGTGACGTTGCGACAAGTTTCAAGCACTTTGCTGGCCAAACCCGGAGTTACCGCACCTTCCCTCTCGCGTCGACGGTCAGCCACCTCTCGAAACGTCCGCCGCGGACGCCGGCCAGCCGGTCGTGCAAGTTCGTGACGACGCAGCAATGGTTCGGCACGATGCGCAGCTGCTGTCCGATTTCAAACACGCTGTTGTCCGGGACGGACACGATGCCGTGTTCCTCGCTCAGCCGCTCGATAACCGCTCCCTCGTGGTCCAGGATGACGCCGTAGCCCGGATGAAACTTGCTGACGTCGCTGCTAAGCGTCTTCGATCCGGCGTCGATAATAATCGTCCCGGGACGCGGGCGTCCGACGACGGTGGCGACGACCGTCATGGCCAGCTGGTGGCGGCCGATCAGTCCCATTTTCCATTGCCCGCCGTCGCCGAATACGTAGGCGCCGGGGCGCATCTCGGTTACGCTCATGCCGGCGATGTCGGCCACATATTTGGACGTCGGCGTCGAACCGACGCTAATATGCTCGATCGGAATGCCGGATTGTTCGAGCAACCGCTTCGTCGAGACGAGAGCTTCCGCTTCCCGCTTCGCCGCTTCGCGGAGATCGTCCGGCGCGCTCAGTCCGTAGGCGTGGCCGGAGTGCGTCATCAGTCCGACGACATTCAAATTCGGCAGCTCGACGATGCGCTTGACCAGCCCGGCCGTTTCCTCGCCCGGCTCCTTGCCGCACCGGTTCAGTCCGGTGTTCACGTCGACGTACAAGCGGATGCTTCGGTTGATGCCGCGGGCGAACGCCGACCATTGCCGGGCGACGTCCACATCGTCAGTGCTAAGCGTGATGCGCGCCTTGTCAAGCAGTCGCGCCAGCCGCTCCAGCTTGGCCTGCCCGATGACCGGGAAGGCGATTAAAATGTCGTCGATGCCCGCCTCGGCCATCACTTCCGCTTCTCCCAGCTTGGCGACAGTAATGCCGCAGGCGCCGTAGCGGAGCTGTTCCTTGGCGATCCAGACGTTTTTGTGCGTTTTCGTATGCGGCCTCAGCTTGACGCCGGCCCGCGCCGCCGCGTTCGCCGTCTCCCGCAAATTCCGGTCCAGAACGTCCAGATCGATCTGGACGGAAGGCGTATCCCATTGCACGGTCTCATTCATGTGATCACTCCCCGACTTTTCCTATGCCTATCCGAAATTCCGCCTTTTCGCGATCATCGTAACATAGTCAATTGTTTTCCATCAAGAAAAAGTTTTCCCGAATAGAAAAAAAGACCCGGGTTCGTCTTGTAAACCCAAGTCTTTCCGTTGTAAACTTTCCGTCGAAACCTTTTTGAATGCCGGCCTTACCCTTTGATCGAGCCGAGCAGCATGCCTTTGACGAAATATTTTTGCAGGAACGGATACACTAGCAAAATCGGAATGATCGCGACGACGACGGTCGCCATCTTGATCGTCTCCGGCGGCAGCTGCTGGATTTCCATCGCGTTGATGTTCAGCTCGTTGCTGACGCTCGGCGTGACGATCATGTTGCGCAGCACGACTTGAATCGGCATCAAGTCTTTGTCCGTCATGTACATGATCCCGCCGAAATACGCGTTCCAGTGGCCGACGCCGTAAAACAGGCCGAGCGTGGCGATAATCGGCATCGACAGCGGCAGCACGATGCGGAACATCGTCGCCAAATCGCCGCAGCCGTCCACTTTGGCCGCCTCCTCGATTTCCCCGGGCAAGTTCTCAAAGTACGTTTTCATGATCAGCATGTTGAATGCGGACACGAGACCCGGAATAATGAGCGCCCAGATCGAGTTCAGCAGGCCGGTGGCGCGCACGACCAGGTAGAGCGGGATAAGACCGCCGGAGAACAGCATCGTAAAGACGATGCCGACCAGCACCACGTTGCGTCCGGGCAAAAACTTTTTCGACAGCGGGTAGGCGAGGAACATCGTCACGAGCAGGTTGAGGAACGTGCCTATGACCGTTACCCGGATCGTTACCCACAACGCCTTCGGAATCCGATCGCTTTCGAAAATGTACTTGTAGGCGTCCCATGTCAGCTCGTTCGGCCAGATGACGAATCCGCCGTTGCGCAGCACTTCCGCAATCGGAGTGATCGACATGACGACGACGTAGTACAGCGGGAAAATCGTGGCCAGGGCGAATAGCGTGAGCGCCGCGTAGATGAAAAAATCGACGACATAGTCGGATTTGGTTCGTTTCAGTATGAATGACATCGTTTTCGCCTCCCCTTACCAAATACCAGAGCCGCCGAGCTTTTTGGCAATCCGGTTCGCCGATATGACGAGCACGAATCCGATGACGGATTTGAAAAACCCGACCGCGGCCGCGATGCTGAAATCCAAATTTTCGATGCCTCGACGGAACACCCACGTATCGATGATGTCCCCGACCTCGTAGACGCGGGCGTTCAAGAAAATGTACACCTGTTCGAAGCCGGCGTCCAAAATGTGGCCGATGCGCAAAATGAGCAGCAGAACGAACACTTCGCGGATGCCCGGCAGCGTAATGTGCCATAGCTGCCTCCACCGCCCGGCCCCGTCGACGACGGCCGCCTCGTACAGCTCGTGGTTGATCGTGGCGAGCGCCGCCAGGTAAATGATCGCGCCGTAACCGGTGCTCTTCCAAATATCCGTTATGATCAAAATCGGCCGGAACCAGTTTTTGTCGGTGAGCAAATTGAGCGTCTCGCCCGTATGATCGCGCCACCACGAGCTGATCAGGCCGGAGTCCGGCGCGAGAAACGAGAAGACGAGGCCGTATACGATAATCCACGACAGGAAGTACGGACCGTACGTCACCGTCTGCACAAACCGCTTAAACCATTGCACGCGAATTTCGTTGAGAATGAGTGCAAGCAGGACGTCCGGAAGCATGTTGAAAAGAATCCGGTAAACGCTGATGATGAGCGTGTTGCGAATCAGCACGGGGAAGTCCGGCGACGAGAAGACGGTGCGGAAATTGTCCAGCCCCGCCCATTCGCTTCCCCATATGCCTTTGATCAGGCTGTATTTCTTGAACGCAATCAGCAGGCCGCCCATCGGGATGTAATGATAGATGATGTAGTACAGCACGCCCGGCAACATCATCAAATAAAACCACCGATAGCGGACCAGCGTCTTGGCGATCTGCTGCAGCTTTTCTTTTATTCCGGACCGTTCCGCACGTCCCGCCGCTATTACGTTTTCTGTCTTCACTCCTACATTCCTCCTGTTTGTTTCGCGTTTCGCGCCGAAACGGTTAAAGCGCTTTCAATGCGATCCCATACATCCATGATATAAGTTGCCGTTAGCGATTACAAGGTATGCCTGACGCAAAATCTGTCTTTAAAAGGTCTTTATTAAGACGATTTTACGGTCGCGATTTTCAATGTCAGTTTTCGGCAGGGGACCCCGAACCTGCGCACCGTCCCGGAGCTTAAATCGCTTGCGCCGTCTGGGGCGACAGGCACGTACACGACGATGTCCCAATCCGAGGATGGACCGCTAAGCTGCACGCTCCCGTCGTCGGCCAGCTCCGCTTTCAGCGTTCTCCGATACCGTTCCCAATCGTTCACTTTTTTCCCTGTCCATAAATCGAAGCCGAGTTGCCGCGCTTCGCTTACCAGCTTGCGAATCGAGTCGCGCACCGACTCCAGCCTGTGGATATGCGTCTGGTGGTACAGGAAGTGGGCGACGCCCTCGACCCGTTTCACTTGCTCCAGAAACGGACGGATGACCGTGTTGTCCGACAGTGTGCCGAGCTCGAGATCTTGCGTCAGAAAGCTCATCTCCAGCACGTCGTACATCCGGTTGCCGTCGTTCGCCCAGGCGATCGGGAAATACGGATGACAGGTGCCGAACAGCAGGCCGACGTTGCCTTTTTTGCTCGGACCGCGCGTCTGGTCGGCGGCGATGCCGTACTTCTCGCACCATTCGAACAGCTCGCCCCAGCCTTCGAAGCGGGTGTAATGGTTTTTGTTCGACGTCACAACGTCCACCCCGGCCGCTTGTTTCAGCCAGCCCAGCTGTCGGGCGAACTCCTGCTCCGACCAATGGCCCCCTTGGGCGTCCAGCGCGTTGTAGTGAAACGCGATCTCGTGGCCGGCCGCCTTCGCTTCTTCGTAAATCGCCTTATCGTAGCCCGGCTCGAGCATGCACCACGTCGTGTTGATGCCCAGTTCCTTCAGCAGATCGAGCGTCGCTCTCGCATGCTCATTCCGGTTCAAGTCGCTGTCGTGAGAAATCATCAGCACGTGCGATACGCCGTCCGGATAATAGCCGACGAAAGGCAACGTTTTGCCCGAGCGAACGATCGCCTCAAGCAGCACGGACAGAAACGCCTCGCGCCACAAATCCGCATACGCGAAAGCGAAATACGGCATCCCCGTCTCGGTCGTCCGCCGGTCGCATTCCCAATCCATTGCGATCCGGTCGTCCGCCTTCAAAATGCCTTCGTCCACCGCGCCCGTCCCGTCCGGTGCGGGCACGCCGTCGTCAAACACCGGTCCCGTTCCTTGCTGCATCCGGACGATCGTATTCCAGATGTCGACAGACCATCGGTACAGCATTCCCGCGCCGATGCCGAACCGCTGAAGCGCCACTCCGGCTGCCGGTCCGTCAGGACGGTCCCGCACGATCGTCCCTCGCTCTTCGATGGCCGCAAGCGCATCGTCCCTTACTTTTCGCCACGGCACCGCTTCCAGAAACCGCAGCGCCGCCGGCTCCTCTCCGGACGGAACGACCCCATGCGCGTAACCGACCGCCACCGTTTCGTCCTTCGCATAGCCAAGCGCCGTGCCGAGCTTGTTCAAGTTGGCGCAGGCAAACACGATCCCCCCTCGATTCAAAAACGCTTTCAGCGCTTCCACCGTACGGTCGTCCTCTTCGCATACCGCCGCAATGGCGACGTCGCAGCCGCTTGCCGCAAGCTCGTCCGCGTCGTGAACTTCCACGGCGCTCATGCCCGCATGAGCCAGCACTTCCCTTGCATACGCGCCGAACGCGTTCATCCCGTATTTCCCGAGCCGCCGCACCGCGTTTCGGTCGACCAGTACGGCCAGTTTCGCCATTTTCGCCATCAATTCAGTCCGCTCCCCTCGATGTTGAACGTACGCCGCAAACGTCCGCTCGTCCGCTCCCGAGCCGCGCTCGCGCTCCGATCCGAACGTGCACGGACATTTTGCAAAACTGTATTTTACATGTATACAAAATGAAATCAATCCGATGTTACCATACCGGACGCTACTCCGGCAATGATGAACTTTTGACAGGCGGACCAAATTTGCGGTGAAAGACACGCGGACGGCGGGATAGACGCTTTCGCAACCGGGCGGTTTCGAGCCGGGCGGTTTCGAGCCGGGCGGCCATTTCGCACCGAGGCCATGCCGAACCGAAGCAACCCTGCCGCTTTCGCGGCGGAACCGGCGCGGCACACCTTCGCTTCCAGGCGCGGCGAGACAAACAAAAACAACCGCCCCGGACATGCGTCCTCGAACGGTTGTGTCGCTCTTTCCCGGCGCCGGCCGACGATGCGCGGACGGCGGGCAACTGACGCGCTTTGATGTCAGAACGGCTTGCGGAGCAACGGGCGATCGGGAGCGTACGTCAGCGGATACACTTCAATTCCGCTGCATTCGTCGCACAAGTGCATGTAGCACTCGGACTGCTCCTCAATTTCGCTTCCGCATTGGGTACAGCGCTTTTTCGGCAACGACTCGAAAAATTGATTGGCCGGCGGCAGCATGGGACGCGTTCCCACCTCTCGATCGTATTGTTGTAATACAGTTTGCAATTATCGTGGATTTATTATATAACAATTTCCGGTCGTTGGCGATATGTTTTCGCACGAAAAAACCGCATCGGATGCGATGCGGCTTGAATCGAAGCGGGCCATGGCCCGTCAGGGCGGCGGATCGGCGATTCCGGTTACTCGGTACGAACCGCTTCCCCACGAGCCGAGCCGGCCTTGTTCGTCTTCAATGCGTCCCCGGACCGTGACCATTTTGCGCGACTGGTGAACCAGCTCGGCCGTAACGAACAGTTTGCCGACATAAAGCGGCGCGACGTAATGGACGTTCAGATTCGTCGTCACCACCTTACCGGCGGGCCGAGCCACCATCGCCACGATCCCCATCGCGTTGTCGAGCAGCGAGGCGTGAACGCCGCCGTGCAAAATGCCGATGCCGTTCAGATGCCACGGTGCCGCCTTCAGTGAGACGACGATTTTCCCAGGCTCCGCCTCCTCCAGCTTGCAGCCCAAATAGTCCCAGAACGTTCCTTTCGCCGCCTCCTCCAGCCGGCGCAAAATCGATTGCAAATCATCGGGTTCCGTTTGGCGTTCCATGCGGTCGCTAAGCCTCCCTGTCCGGTCCGAGCCGTTCGGACCTCAGATCTTGCCCGAGCGAATATTCGTTCGCGGACAAGCTGCTGCCGGATCCGTTTCCCATTAAGTGACGACGTACCGTTCGGCGTTTATGACCTTGGCCGCGATTCGCCGCTTCAGCGCGATCGTGTCGCAAGGCGTATGCCGCGTCCATTTGCGCAGCACCGACAGCAATAGCGCCAGCTGGTCCCCCGCCGCCATCGCGGCGATCGCTTGGCGTGCCGCCAGCTCGACAGCAACGAACGCCTCGTGCGCGTACACGCTCGCCATCGCCGACGCCAGCGCTCCGCGCTCGGGTCCCGATACGGCGTTGATTTTCTCCGCCCGAAGCAGCGCGCTTTCCATGGCGTAAATCCGGATCATGATGTCGGCCAGGCGCGCCAGCACCTCCTGCTCATCTTCGAGCTTCACGCCGTACTTCTGCACCGCCTGGCCGCCCACGAGCAGAAACAGCCGCTTCGCCGTTTCGAGCAGACGCTTTTCCTGCGCAAACGGCGCTTCTTCCTCCACGCTTCCGCGGAAGCTCGGCTCCAGCATGCTCTCCTGCACGCTCTGCGCTTTCTCCATGAGCGGCAGCTCGCCCTTGAGCGCCTTTTTCAGCAGCGTGCCGGGTATGAGCAGGCGATTGATTTCGTTCGTCCCTTCGAAAATGCGGTTGATGCGCGAATCGCGGTAAATCCGCTCGATTTTGTACTCCTGAATGAAGCCGTACCCGCCGTGAATTTGCACGCCTTCGTCGGCGACGAAGTCCAGCGCCTCGGTGCCGAACACTTTGTTGATCGAGCATTCCAGCGCGTATTCGGCAATCCCTTTCGCCGACCGCACGCCGGCGTCCGTGGCGTTATGATCGATATCGCGCAAAATCGAGTCGACGAGCCCCGCCGTCCGGTATACCATGCTCTCCAGCACGTACGTGACGATGTTCATGTCCGCCAGCTTCTCGCCGATCAGCGGAAACGACGAAATCGGCTTGCCGAACTGGGTGCGCCCGTTCGCGTATGCGGCGCTGAGGGCGATCGCTTCCTTGGCGGCGCCGACACAGCCGGCCGCCAGCTTGAAGCGGCCGATATTCAAAATGTTGAAGGCGATCACATGCCCCCGGCCCGGTTCGCCGAGCAAATTGCCGACGGGGACGCGCACCTCATCGAGAATGAGCGGGCAAGTCGACGAGCCTTTGATGCCCATCTTTTTCTCCTCCGGCCCGACGCTCACCCCTTCCATCGTCCGTTCGACGATGAAGGCGGTAAATTGCAAGCCGTCGATCTTCGCATAGACGATGAACACGTCGGCGAAGCCGGCGTTCGTAATAAACTGCTTCGTCCCGTTCAGCACGTAATGGCTGCCGTCTTCGGACAGCTTCGCCGTCGTCTTCGCGCCAAGCGCATCCGAGCCCGACGACGGCTCGGTCAGGCAGTAGGCGGCGATTTTCGTTCCGGCCGCCAAATCGGGCAAATACCGGCGCTTCTGCTCCGGCGTGCCGAAGAAGACGATCGGCAGCGTGCCGATGCCGACATGGGCGCCGACCGACAGCGCGAAGGAGGAGCCTTTGGCCAATTTCTCGGCGATGAGAGTCGAGCTGACTTTATCGAGCCCGAGCCCGCCGTACGCCTCCGGCACGTCGACGCCGAGCAGCCCCAGCTCGCCCGCCTTGCGGATCAGCTCAACCGTCAGCTTGTAATCGAGCTTCTCCAGCTCCCCGTCGCGGGGCAGCACCTCGTTTTCGATAAATTGCTCCGTCGTCTCGGCGATCATCGCCTGCTCCTCGGTTCGATCTTCCGGCGTCACGACGCGGTCCCATCCGATCGAATCGATGACGAAGCTGCCGCCCTTCACTTCCGGCTCCATACGGGTCCGCCTCCCTTCGTTTTTTATTGCGGCCGGTCCGCACCGTACACCTCGAATACGCCGGCCGCGCCCATTCCGCCGCCGACGCACATCGAGACGACGCCGTATCCGCCGCCGCGCCGGCGAAGCTCGTGGATCAGCGTGGTCGTCAGCTTGGCGCCCGTGCAGCCGAGCGGATGGCCGAGCGCGATTGCGCCGCCGTTGACGTTCACCTTTGCCTCGTCCAGCTCCAGCCGGCGAATGATCGGGATGACTTGCGCCGCGAACGCTTCGTTGATTTCGAACAGATCGATGTCGTCCTTCGACAGTCCGGCCATGCGCAGCGCCTTCGGAATCGCCTCGACCGGCCCGATGCCCATCACTTCCGGCTCGATGCCGGCGACAGCGAAAGCGCGGAAGGCGGCCAGCGGCGTCAAGCCGAGCCGCTGCGCCTTGCCGCGGCTCATGACGACGAGCGCGGCGGCGCCGTCGCTGACCGGCGACGTGTTGCCGGCGGTCACGGTGCCGGCCGCCGAGAACGACGGCTTCAGCTTGGCCAGCGCCTCCAGTGTCGTGTCGGGGCGGACGCACTCGTCCGTGTCGAAGGCGACCGGCTCGCGCCAAAGACCCTTCTGCGGATCGAAGCCGGTCCGTACCGTCGCAACCGGCACGATTTCGCCGGCGAACTTGCCGTCCGCGATCGCCCGCGCCGCCTTGCGGTGGCTGTCGTACGCGTATCGGTCCTGGTCCTCGCGCGAAACGCCGAACCGCTGCGCCACCCGCTCGGCGGTATGGCCCATGCTCATGTACGCCTCCGGCATCGCTTCGAGCAGGTCCGGATGCGGCGACAGCTTAAAGCCCGTCATCGGCACGCGGCTCATGCTTTCCACGCCGCCGGCGACGACGGTGTCGGCATAGCCGAGCATGATCCGTTCGGCGGCGAAGGCGATCGCCTGCAGCCCGGATGAACAAAACCGGTTGATCGTAATCGCCGGGACCGATACGGGGAAGCCGGCGTAAAGCGAAATGAGCCGGGCGACGTTAAGCCCCTGCTCCCCTTCCGGCATGGCGCAGCCGAGCACGACGTCGTCCACCTCCGCTTTCTTAAGCCCCGGTGCGCGGTCGACGGCCGCCTGCAGCACCGTCTTGCCGAGATCCTCCGCCCGCGTGCCGGCGAGCGTGCCTTTCCGTCCCCGGCCGACGGCCGTGCGCACGGCGGAAACGATGACCGCCTCTTCCATATTCGTCACCTCCTGTCCCGCGCATGCGATCGGATCGCTCCGCGTTCGCACACGCGCCTCAATTGCGCAGCGGCTTGCCGGTCGCCAGCATATGCTGCATGCGCGCCTGCGTCTTCGGCTCGCCGCACAGGCTCAAAAACGCCTCGCGCTCCAGATCGAGCAAATAGCGCTCGGTGACGGCCGTCCCTGCGGGGACGTCGCCGCCGGCCAATACGTGCGCCAGCTTGCGCGCGATTTTCCAGTCGTGGTCGGAAATGTACCCGCCCTCGCGCATCGTGTAGGCGGCAAGCTCCAGCACCGCCTTGCCTTCCCGCCCGACGACGGGAATCTTCTCCTCGCCCCGCCCGACGTAACCGTCGCGGTCGAGCTCCAGCACCGCGCGTCTTGCCTCGTACAGCAGGCGGTCGCGGTTCATCACCGTCCGGTCCGTCCCGCGCATCAGGCCGAGCCGCACAGCGTCCGGCGCGCTCGTCGACACTTTCGCCATGCCGATCGTTTCGAACGCCCGATTGACGCTCGGCTGGATGTCGTCCCCGCCGGCCGACCGCTCCGCGGCGCGCAGCGCCATCTCCTTCGTCCCGCCGCCGGCGGGAATTAAGCCAACCGCGGCTTCGACGAGGCCGTAATACGTCTCCGCATAGGCGCACACCCGGTCCGCGGCCATGCACACCTCGACGCCGCCGCCAAGCGTCATCCGGTGCGGCGCGGCCACGACCGGCTTTTCCAGCCGCTTCAGCTCGAGCATGGCGTCCTGGAACAGGCGAATGATGCGGTCGACTTCCTCCCATTCCTCCTCCTGCGCCTCCATCAGCAGCAGCATCAGGTTGGCGCCGACGCAAAAGTTGCGCCCTTCGTTGGCCACGACGAGTCCGCGATAGTTGCGGCGCACTTCCTCCGCGCTTTTGCGGATCATGGTCAGAATGTCGGCGCCGATGGCGTTGTTTTGCGAATGAAATTCGAGGCAGGCCACATCCTCGCCGATATCAATTAGGCTTGCGCCGGTGTTGGACAATATCGTGCGATTGTTCGCCTTCAGCGCGCGCAGCGACAAATGCTCCGGCGGCTCCTGCCGCTCGGCGAGCGCCCCGCCGAGGACGTGGAACGTTTGCCCGCCCTGCCGCACGTAGAACGACTCGTGGCCGGCCTTCAGCCATTTCACCACCCATTCGGGGACGGCGATCCCCTCCGCTTCCATCCGGGCGACAGTGTTGCGCAGCCCGATGGCGTCCCACAGCTCGAACGGCCCGAGCTCCCAGTTAAATCCAAGCCGCATCGCCTTGTCGATGTCGGCGATGGAGTCGGCGATTTCTCCGACTTTGCTCGCCGCATACGCAAGCGTATGCTTGACGACGTCCCAGGCCAGTTGGGCGTAGCGGTCGCTGCCGAGCAGCAGCGCGCGGCATTTGGCCGCCGCTCCTTTCACCGCCTTCGCGGCGTCCAGCGACGCGGAGCGAACCGGTGTGGCCGGCGCATACTCCATCGTGCGGATGTCGAGCGCCAAAATGCGGCTGCCGGCTTCCGTCTTTACTTTCTTGTAAAACCCTTGCCCCGCCTTCTCGCCAAGCCAACCCCGGCGGACGAGCTCCTTGATCGCGGCGGGGACGGCGAAAGCCTCACGCTCCTTCGGGTCTTCGGCGCGCTCGGCCACATTGTCCGCCACATGCGCGAACGTGTCGAGGCCGACCAGGTCGAGGGTGCGGAACGTCGCGCTCTTCGGCCGGCCCATCGCCGGGCCGGTCACCGCGTCGATTTCCTCTACGGTGTATCCTTTTTCCGCCATCAGCCGCAGCGTCGAGAGTAAGCCGAACGTGCCGATCCGGTTGGCGATGAAATTCGGCGTATCTTTGGCGACGACGACGCCTTTGCCGAGACGGCGCTCGAGAAATTCGCGCATCGCTTGGGCGACTTGCGGGTCCGTCTCCGGCCCGGGGATCAGCTCGACGAGCGGCATATACCGCGGCGGATTGAAAAAATGGGTGCCGAGAAAGCGGGACCTAAGTGGCTTGTCGAGCGCCTCGGCCATCGCCGCAATGGAGATGCCGGACGTGTTCGAGCTGACGACGGCGTGCGGCGCCACCACCCCGCCGATGCGGGCGAGCAGCTCCCGCTTTTGGTCAAGCCGCTCCGTAATCGCCTCGATGACCCAATCCGCCTCGCCGAGCCTGGCGATGTCGTCCTCGATATTGCCGGGCTCGATGCGATCGGCGCAGTTTTCCTCAAACAGCGGCGGCGGATTCGTCTTCTTCAGCCGCGCAACGGCGTCAATGGCGAGACGGCTGCGAGCCTGCCGGGACATGCCCGCGCCGGCCGTCTCCTGCGGATTCGGCGGGTCCGGCACCCGGTCGATGAGCAGCACGCGGATGCCGGCGTTGGCCAGATGCGCCGCTATGCCGGCCCCCATCACCCCTGCGCCGATAACGGCGGCGGTTCGAATCGTGTGCATCGCTTGTCAGTCCCTCCTAACGTGCGGATTTAAGGGCCGAACACCGCCTGCGCGAGCAGTTCGGCGACGTCGCGAGCCGCCGTCCTGTCCTCCGCCTCCAGCAGCTTCGTGCCGTCCTCCATCATCGCCAGACAGTACGGGCAGGCGCTGGCGATGACGGTCGGCGAGACGGCCAGCGCCTGTTCGACGCGAGCGGCGTTGATCCGCTTGCCGGCCGAATCCTCCATCCACATCAGCCCGCCGCCCGCTCCGCAGCACATCGCATTCGCCCGGGAACGCTCCATCTCCCGAAGCTCAAGCCCGGGAATCGCCCTCAGCAAATCGCGCGGAGCGTCGTATTGCCCGTTGTAGCGGCCCAAATAGCAGGAATCGTGGTACGTCGCGACGCCGCGTACCGGATATTTCGGCACGAGCCGGCCTTCCTCCACCAGTTGCCTAAGCAGCTCGGTATGGTGGACGACCTCGGCCGTCAGGCCGAACTCCGGATATTCGTTTGCAAACGTGTTGTACGTGTGCGGGCACGCCGTCACGATGCGGCGGACGCCGTATTTGCGGAACAGCGCGATGTTTTCCTCGCAGCATTGGCGAAACAGCAGCTCGTTGCCCATCCGGCGGGGGGCGTCTCCCGAATTGCGCTCCTCGTCGCCGAGAATGGCGAAGCGAACGCCGGCATGGTCGAGCAGCCGAACGAGCGCCGCCGTCACCTTCCGGGTCCGGTTGTCGTACGAGCCCATCGAGCCGACGAACAGCAAATAATCGAAATCCGGCCGCTCGTGAACCGTCGGAACGTTCACGCCTTCCAGCTCCCGGACCCAGCCGGACCGGTCGCTGCGGCTCAGCCCCCACGGATTGCCCTGGCGCTCGATATTTTGCATCGCCCGCTGGCCGTCGGCCGGGACGCTGCCTTCGGTCAGCACGAGGTAGCGGCGCATATCGACGATTTTGTCGACGTGGCTGTTGCCGACGGGACACCGCTCCTCGCAATTGCGGCACGTCGTGCACGCCCACAGCTCCTCGGCGGTCATAACGTCGCCGATCAGCGCCGCCTCTTCGATGGCGACCGGCTGAAGCCCGGCCAAAGCGCGATCGTTATCCGCCGCCGGTGCGGATCGGGATGCGTCCGCCGGGCGCCCGTTCCCGGCAAGCGCCGCCGGTTTGACCCAGCCGTCCTGCTGCAACCGCATCGTCGGCCCGATATCGGTTGTCCCGCTACCGTTCCAGGCACGGCCGCGATGCGGATCGGGGCGAAACACCGTCGCGGGCGCCGATCCGCCCGGAGCCGGCCCGAAGACGAACGCCGGCATCCACGGCGACTTCGACGTGATCGCCGCTCCTTTCTCCGTCAAATGATCGCGCAGCTTGACGATCAGATGCATCGGCGACAGCAGCTTGCCTGTGCCGGACGCCGGACAGACGTCGGTACAGCGGCCGCATTCCACGCAAGCGTACAGATCGAGCAGCTGCTTGCGCGTAAACTGCTCGATCGCGCCGACGCCGAACGTCTCCGCCGTCTCGTCCTCCAGATCGAGCGTGCGCAGCTTGCCGGGCGGTCCGGAGCGCGCGAGCGCCAAATTGACCGGAGCGGACAGCAGGTGAAAATGTTTCGACTGCGGCACATAGACGAGAAAGCCGAGCAAAATAAGCAGATGCAGCCACCATGCGGCATAGTACAAAACGGCTGCGGCCGTCGTTCCCGACAGGCCGTTCATGGCGGCGGCCAGCGCCGAGGCGACCGGAGCGAGCGCCGTGTACGGCTCCTCCTTCCATACCCGCTCGAAGGCGGAAACGGCAAGCACCGACAACATGAGCGAGCCGATGAACAGGAGCACGAGGCTTGGCTTCCAGCCACGCTTCAGCCGCTTCAGCTTCTCCCCGTACCGGCGGAAGCCGGCGTACGCCGTGGCCGCCAGCACGAGGACGACGGCGATTTCCTGCGACAGCAAAAACCATTCGTAAGCGGGAGACGGCAAAAGCCGAACATCGAGCAACCCTTTCAGCACAATGTCGAGCGCCCCGAGCTGCAGCACGAGAAAACCGTAAAAAAACACCGCATGCATGAGGCCGCTCTTCACATCTTTCATCAGCTTGCGATGGCCGACCGTCTGCGCGATCCAGTCTGCGAGACGGCGGCGGTCGAACCGGGCGCCCTCTTCCTTGACGCCGAGCATGACGTACGCATAGCGGTGGCCCACCGCCTTGCAAAACCAGTACGCGCCGCATCCGACCGCAACGACGAACGCTGCGGCGTTGACGATTTTTAAGACCATGACCCACCGTCCTTTCGCTCGCCCTGCCGAAGGCGGGGCGCCGGCGTCGGAGATAATCCTTCACGGTGCGACATATACATGAGTACGGCCGCCTCCCGCGACGGCGATTGCTCGTATTACTTGATTGTATTACCGGCAGGGGTGGTCCCATGACAGGGGAACGCACTAAGCCGCGGGACGGATGAGGTCCAGCGCTTCGGGAACGCCAGGACAACGGCCGTGAAAGGAGAATGCCGATGCATATTGTCGTATTGTTGAAGCAGACGTTCGATACGGAAGAAAAAATCCGGATTCGCGAAGGGGCGATCGACGAGGACGGCGTCAAATTCATCATCAATCCGTACGACGAGTACGCCGTCGAGGAAGCGATCCGGCTGCGCGAGCTCCACGGGGGACAAGTGACGGCCGTGACGGTCGGCACGGAGCGGAGCGTCGAGGCGCTGCGGACCGCGCTCGCCATGGGCGCCGACGAAGCCGCGCTGATCGCGCCGCCGGCGGAGGACGCCGACGAGGCGGCGGTGTCCAAGCTGCTGGCCGCCTATTTGCGCAGCCGCGCATTCGACCTCGTGCTGGGAGGGCATTTTTCGGTCGACCGCGGCTCCGGCCAGGTGGCGATTCGCGTCGCGCAGCTGCTCGATCTGCCGCATACGGGCGCGGTCACGAAGCTGGACGTCGACGTTGCGGCGGGCCGCGCGACGGCGACCCGGGACGCCGAAGGCGACGACGAGATCGTGGAAACGCCGCTGCCCGCCTGCTTCACGGCGCAGCAAGGCTTGAACGAGCCGCGGTATCCGACGCTGCCGGGCATCATGAAGGCGAAAAAAAAGCCGCTCGCTCGCTATACGGCGGAAGATCTCGGCTTGTCAGAGGCGGAGCTCGCCTCGCCGACGCGCGTCGTGGAAACGTTTCTACCTCCGCCCCGGCAGGCGGGGAGGCTGATCCGCGGCGACGCGGCGGAGCAAGCCCGGGAGCTCGTCCGCGCGCTGCGTGAGGAGGCGAAGCTGCTATGAGCAGACAAGCGGCAAATAAGCAGCCGATAGGTCGGAGAGGAGCGATACGATGAACCGAACGATATTGGTCATTGCCGAGCTGCGCGACGGAGCGTTGCGGCGGGTGTCGCTGGAGGCGGTCGGCGCCGCGCGGACGCTCGCCGGAGCGGACGGAACCGTGGCGGCGTTCGTCGCCGGAGCGAATCCCGATGCGCACGCGCATCGGCTGCTCGCCGCCGGAGCGGACCGCGTCCATACGGCCGAGCGGCGCTCTGGCGAACCGTACAACGCCGAGCGGGCGTTGCGCGAAGCGACCGCACTCTACGAACGGCTTCGCCCGGCCGCCGTCGTGCTTGGTCATACGGCCGCCGGCAAAGACTGGGCGCCGCGTCTCGCCGCCTTGACCGACGCCGGCCAGGTGTCCGACGTCATTGCCATCGAGAAAACGGAAGACGGAAGCTTCGCCTTCGTTCGCCCGATCTATGCCGGCAAGGCGTTCGAAAAGCGCGTATTCGATCGCGAGCCGTGGATCGTGACGATTCGCCCGAACAATTTCCCTGTGCCGGACGGCGCCGCCGCTTCCGAAGTCGATGCGGACGGACGCCCGGACGGGAAGCGTGAAACCGGCGCAGCCGGCCAAGCGGAGGGCGGCCCGTCCGAATCCGCCATCCAGCCCATCGGAACCGGCGGTGTGCCGGATGACGCCGACCTGCGCACCGTCGTGCGCGAAGTCGTCAAGCGGACGTCTGGCGAAGTCGATCTCGCCGAAGCGAGAATCGTCGTCTCCGGCGGACGCGGCGTGAAGAGCGCGGAAGGGTTCCGCCCGCTTGAGGAACTTGCCGCGGTGCTGAACGGCGCGGTCGGCGCGTCGCGGGGCGCCTGCGATGCCGGCTATTGCGACTATGCGCTCCAGATCGGGCAAACCGGCAAGGTGGTCACCCCCGAGCTGTACATCGCCTGCGGCATCAGCGGCGCGATCCAGCATTTGGCCGGGATGAGCCAGTCGCGCGTTATCGTGGCGATCAACAAAGATCCCGACGCGCCCATCTTCAAAGTCGCCGATTACGGCATTGTCGGCGATCTGTTCGAGGTCGTGCCGCTGCTTACGGAGCAGTTCAAGCTTGCGCTAAACCGCCAATAAGCCCGCGGCCCGCCGCGTGGACGCGCTGCGCGATGATCCGGTACCCTTCGGCGTTCGGATGAAACCGGTCATCTCCGAGCAGATCGTCCTCGCGGCCAAGGAAGTCGCCGTAGATGTCGACGACGATGACGCGGTCCGACTGGAACGCGCGCAAATGCTCGTTGAACTTGTTCACCCAGAACACCGCTTCCTCGAACACGGGCAGCGGGTTGTACAGCCCGATGACAAATACGATATACGGATTTCGCCCCGCTTTGATCCGCTCGATCTCTTCGAGAATATGCGAAACGTTGCGCTGGAACCCTTTCAGCGCGCTGACCAAATATTTCGTGTCGTTGTCGAAATAAAACCGTTTCGCCGCCTGAATCAGATCGTTGCCGCCGGCCGTCAGCGTAACGACCGACGCCTTCTCGGCGGCGGAACGGACCTGCGGGTCGGTGCGCACCGCGTTCCAGATGTCTTCCGACGTCGCTCCGGATTTCCCCGTATTTTCCGCATCAACCGTCAGCCCGCGCGAAGATTGGAGCATCCGGACATATTGGTGCACGAAGCCTTGCTCCGGCGGCACTCCGTAACCCGCCGTCAAGGAGTCGCCGATGGCCAAAACGCGAAGTTGTCCCGTCATGATTCCAACCTCCCGATTCGTGGTGTTGATACAGCATATTCGGCTCCGTTTCGGTTGGGCTCATGTCCCGGAAAGTTTTTCCGGGCGTAAAAAACCCCCGGATGGCCGGGGGCAAAACATTCAGTCGTTAACTGCCAGTTCGGCGAATCCGTCCTCGGCCGGCTGATGCCGGGCGGAGCGCTCGCTTTTTTTCGCGTGCACGAAATAGAGAAACAGACCGGTGAACAGCAGGCCGCCGGCAAAGTTGCCGAGCAGCACCGGAATTTGGTTCCACAACCACCAATCGGCGACGGACACGTTCGCGCCGTACAGGATGCCGGCCGGGATAACGAACATGTTCACGACCGCATGCTCGAATCCTTGGGCGAAGAAGGTAAGGATCGGCAGCCACATCGCCGCGATCTTTCCCATCGTCGACGTCGAGAACAGCGCCATGACCGCGCCGAGCGTCACCATCCAGTTGCACAAAACCGCCTTGATGAAGGCGGTCGCCCAGCCGGAGGCGCCCTTGCTTGCGTAGGCGATCGTCTTCGACTCCGCCGCCTTGATGATCGTCTGCACGACCGGCTGGTCGGTGATCGTCCCGAAATTCGTCGCCGCCGCGTAAAACAGCAGCGCATAAAAGACCGAACCGACAATATGGCCGACGATGACCCAGAAGAAGTTGTTCAGCATTTTGCCGGCCGACGTCTTTCCCGCCATGACCGACAGCGGGATGAGACAGAAGCTTCCGGTCACAAGCTCAAGTCCGAGCAGAACGATCATGACGAATCCGACCGGGAACAGCAGCGCTCCCACGACGCCGAGCTTCGTTTGCGCCGTTACGGTGAAGGCGAGCGTCGTGGCGAAGGCGAGAATCGCCCCGCCGAGAAACCCTCTTGCCAACAGCTGCATGATAGACAGCTCCGCTTTCCGGACGCCGGACTCGATCATTTGCGTCAGCACCAGATCCGGTTTCACATAATCCATCCGCATTTCCTCCCCCGTCAAAATTTCCGACTTTTCGATTCCATCCTCATTCGGCCCGGACCGCGTTCGGTTGGCTAGCGGCAGCGTAATAACGAGCCAACTGCACAAGCATGGCGCCCATCCGCTCCTCTTCCGGCTGCACAATCCGCTTCACTCCATAGTCGCGCAAGCTTTCCGCCGTCACTTTGCCGACCGCGACGGCGACCGTCCGGCCCGCGAAGCCGGCCAGCAGCGCTTCTTCAAGCGACCGCTCCCGGGCATAGCCGAACAGCGCGTGCACCTGCGGCGCGCTTGTGAAGGCGACCGCGTCCAGCTCGCCGCCTGCGATCTCCGCAGTTAACCGCTCTAGCATCGCCGGTTCCGGCGGGATATGCCGGTATGGCATCACCTCGCGAAACAGCGCCCCTTCCCGCTCCAAAAACTGCCTCAGCTTCGGCGCAGGGTCGCCGTGCAGCTGGAGCGCCACCCGGCGGCCGGACAGCTGATGGCCGGACAGCGCCCGCACCAGACTCGCCGTCGTTCCGTCCTCGTCGCGCACGTGCGGCTGAAGGCCGAGCCTCTTCAGCGCCTGCGCCGCCTTGTAGCCGCGAACGGCGATGCGGGCAGCCTTCAGCCGTTCCCGAAATGGCGCCCCAAGCCCGATCTTATCGGCAACGGCCGCCATCGTCTCAAGTCCGATTCCCGTGGTGAAAATAAACCAGTCCCACTCGACTTCGACCAGACGGGACATTTCGCGTTCCGCTTCAGCCGGATCGAGCCGCTCCGTCCCCTGCATCGGACGGACGAGCGGGATTCCGCCCATCCGCTCCACGATGGCGCTCATCTCGTCCGTCTTGCGCGAGCCCGCGATCGCGATCCGCTTGTTTGCCAGCCTCGTTGCCCCCGTCATGGCGCTCTTCCTTTCCTAGGCGGATTGGTGGTGCGACGACGGGACGAAAATGACGACTTTGCCCGTCCTCTCCTCGACTTCCACGTCGTAGTGCTCGACACAGCCTTCGTCGGGGAACTGAACCATCCCGTCGTTCAGGTCGATTTTCCAGTCGTGCAGCGGGCAGAACACGTAATGGTCGCAAACGATTCCTTCCGACAGCTTCCCGCCTTTGTGCGGACACCGGTTCTCGATCGCCTTGAACGATCCGTCCGACAGCCTGAACAGGGCAATCTCAATACCGTCGATCGACAGCACCCGCGAAGTGAGCGCGGCGATGTCCGACTCCATAGCAACCGTCACCCGTCTCGTCGCCGTTTCTCTCCTTGCCACTTCCCATCCATCCTCTCCGTAACGATTATCCTTCATACCTCTTTTGCGCATCGGAACGCGGCTTTTGGCCGTTGCGCCGCAAGCGGCTAACTTAGCCGGCGGACAAGGACATTTCCGTACGCTCCGCCTCGTTCCGCCGACTGCCGCGCCTTACGCTCAGCCCGCCGTCTCAACCGCTTCGGGCACGAGCTGCTCGAACGACGAGCGAAGCTTGTCGTCGCCGATAATTTGCTTCCACGGGTCGGTCGTCAGCGACAGCGTCTTCTCGAGCCGTTTGAACAG
>Ga0310832_100561_pt1 | contig 25224 bp, 15 predicted proteins | sample WT_ome_7_FD_201303 | JGI IMG/M metagenome (GOLD analysis project Ga0310832, IMG submission 201303) | Sorghum-adapted microbial communities enriched on wild type (WT) sorghum from Joint BioEnergy Institute, Emeryville, California, United... ...
CCGGGCGGCCACCCCTCGTCGAGGAGGGCCTCGACGGCGTCGTCGGCGGCCGCGACCGCGGCGTCGTACGGGACGTCGACCACCCGCACGGGCGCGCCGGCGCGGGAGCGGGGCCGGACGACGTCGTCGGAGAAGGCGCCGAAGAGCTGGGCGATCGGCTTGGTCGAGCGCAGGTTCTCGTCCAGGACGAACGGCGGGGTGTCGAGGGGGACGGCGCCGTCGCGCGGGAACACGTGCTGCGCCTCGTCGAGGAAGACGACGACGCCGCCGCGCTCCGGGTCGCGCAGGCACCGCAGCAGGGACGACCACCAGAGGCCGCCGAAGTCCTGCGCCTCGTCGACGACGACGCTGTCGAACTTCTCGGCGGCGGGCTGGGCGTCGGCGAGGCGGGCGAGGTCCTCGGGCAGGCGGCGCTCCCAGTCGTCGGAGTCGGCCTCGTCGCCGGGCGCCGCGCCCCAGCGGACGGGCAGCTCGTGGAAGAGGCCCACGAAGGCGGGGCGCTCGCGCGCGGGCCACGTCGCCGTCGTGCGCTCGAGGTAGCGGCCGAGGCCGCGCGAGTAGCAGAGCAGCGCGACGCGCTCGCCGTCGCGGGCGCGGCGGCGGGCGGTCTCGAGGGCGAGGAACGTCTTGCCGGAGCCGGCCGCGCCGACGACGCGGAGCCGGTTCTGCAGGCGCAGCGCGCCCGCGAGGAGGGCGGCCTGGTCGCGGGTGAGGCGGTCCACGCGGTCGGTGTGGTCGGCGGCGGTGGCGGCGAGCTCCTCGGCGGCGGCGAGCGCCTGGTCGGCGGCCGCGAGCGCCTCGGCCCGGTCGAGCGCCTCGGTGTGCGAGGGCAGGGGCGCGTCGAGGAGCGCGATGGCGACGTCGGCGTCGGTGCTGGTCAGCGGCGCGTGGCCGCCGCCGTGCTCCTCGATGGCGGCGCGGACCCGGGCGGCCGCGTGGGCGAGGTCGTCGCGGTCGAGGACGATGCCGCGCGGGGCCTCGGGGGCGTGCCAGTCCGGCGGGACGGCGGTGTGCGGGAACGCCACGAGGTGCACGGTGCGGACGCGGGCGGCGTCGGGCAGCCCGTTCCTGGCGAGCCAGCGGGTCAGGGCGTGACGGGCGTCCTGCGCCTGGCGGACCGGGTCGATGCGGTGCGCGGTCGGCGGGCGGCCCTGGTACCAGGCGCCGTCGCGCCGGCTGATGTGGCCGGACTTGACCTCGACGACGGCGAGGCCCACACCCGGCCAGACGACGAGGACGTCGATCTCGTGCTCGGTGGCGCGGTCGAGGACACCCAGGTCGGGGAGGAGCGCGGCGTCGTCGGGGAGGGTGTCGCGCAGGGCCCGCCACACGGCGCGCTCGCCGGCGGCACCGGCGCGCGACCCGGCGAAGTGCGGGTCGGGCGGGATCAGGCGCGGGGGCATGAGAACAGCGTGGCGCGGGGGGGCGCCCGTCGCCGGGAGGGGCGCGCGCACATGCATGGAGCTCAGTCGCGGAGCCGGCGGCAGCTGGCGGGCACGGGCGCCTCGAGGGCGTGCGTGCGGCGGTGGCCGGCGATGTGCTCGGCGAGCGCCTCCCAGACGAGCCCTTCGGCGCCGCCGTCGTCGGGGAACGCACGTGGCATCCCCTCCCCGCTCCACTGCCGTCACGGCACCAGCCGCCGACGCAGGTCAGGGAACGCGGCGAGGAGGACCTCGACGAGCTCCGCCGACCGGGCCTCGTCGAGCTGCAGTGACTGGCTCACGGTGCCGACGTCCTTGCGTGCCTGCGAGCCGTAGGTGTCGATCTGGAGCACTCTCTGACCGTGCCGCTCGGCGACGAACCATCCTGCGTCGCACTCCTTGTGGGGCCTGCCTCTCTCGGGAGGGGCGACCTCGGCCAGGCTCCTGACGTATGCCATCCCAACCTCTCTGACTAGTCGCGGACCAGCATCCCGAAGACTCGATCAGGCCGGTTCCTGAGCTCGCGGACGTCTGTCCACAACAGCTCGTGCAGACCAGAGGCGACGCGATCGGCGAGGCGTCGCTGGCGGTCGTTCCACCACTCCTGGTCTCGCATCCACAGTGGGTGGCCGACAGCCGCAGCCCGGCTGCCCACCTGCAAGACGTGCAGGTCGTCCTCGATCCTGACCTCCAGCCCCCCGAGCGGGTCGGCGAACGCCCGCTCGAACTGGGCGACCGCGCTCTCGGCCAAGTCCAGCCATCGCGCGCACGTGAGATCGCGGCCGAGCGCTAGCTCGGCGACGTCGAGCGCGAGACGCCAGTCGAGAAGCGGATGCTGGTGACGGTTGTCCCACGACCTCAGGCAGTCCGGGCACGAGGTGTCGCACTGGGCGTGCCCGGGGCCGCGCCAGAGTCCCCCCACCTCGTCGACTGCCCGCGCCAGCACACTCGCGAGGCGGTGGGTGCCCAGCTCGAGCGCATAGCCCGCACCGTTCTCGAGCGTGTCAGCCACGTAGACAGCCGCCGTCCTTACGGTCCCGACCCGCCGGGGCTGCAAGCCGACGGTCATCTCTCCGGGATCGATGTCGAGCTCGGCCTGGGTGCCACGCCTGAGCACCTCGGCGAACGAGACCAGCGCCGCGAGGCCAGACGAGGTCAAGCGGGACTCCGTAGGCACGACCTCGGTCGTGAGACCGACGCCCCGTGGCAGAAGGAGCACGGAGTCCGTCACGCGGATCTCGCCGATCGCTCCTTCACCGATCGACGGCATGTCCTGAGCGTCCGTATCGACCAGAGGCACGATCACCGACCGGTCGCTGTGCTGTCGCAGCTCGAACAGCGAGCCCCCGCGGTCGTTGACCGTGACGAGCTCCCCCTGGTCGAGCACCCAGACGTCGGTCGCGGCGACTCGCAGCGGGGGGCGCTCGTCCACGAACCACCCAAGCACGGGCCGTGACGCTGACGGCGCCGGCGCGTCTTCGATGTCGCGGTCGCTGCGGGTGCGATGGGTCCGGAAACCGTCAGGCTGGTACAGAGTGACGGCACGGACCGCGGCCCCGCAGACGGGACACGTCGACCACTTCTCCTCCTTGAGAGGCGCCGCTGTGGCGCCGCACTCGCCACAGCGCCTCAACTCGACCTTCGAGCGCAGCGGATCGACCGAGCGCGCACCCTTGTACGTCTGACGGAACGACGCGAAGCCGTTCGCCGTGTACACCCATCCGTCGCGAACGATCTGGGCGCCCGGGGCGAACAGGGAAACCGCCTGGTCGAGTGGCCGCTGTGCGATCGCATCCGGGTCCAGCCGGCCGCTCGGCCCCGTCGCGTAGAGGTCGCGGACGCGCGTCGGGAACCCGAACATCGGAAGCACACCCGCATTGGCGAGCCGCTCGCTCAGTCCGTGCTGGGTGTGCACGGACGACTGGACCGCTCGGTCGATAGCGCCCACGAGATCGATTCGCGCCCACGCCACGATCGCGGTGACGTCCGCCACGCCCGTCAGCGCCGCGAGGCGCGAGACGACGTCCTCCACGTCGTCCGCCCTCGCCAGCCACCCTGCGACGTCGTCGCGACGGCGGGGCCAGTCGTCGACGTCGCCGAACGACCCATGGACCTGGTCACCCCGAGGTTCGGGCGTGTCGTGGATCGCGAGGAAAGCCCTCCGCAGCAGCTCGGCCGCGACCACGCGCCGCAGGACGACGTCCCGGCTCGTGTCCAGGAAGGGCTGCGGCGGGGGGTCACCCGTGATCCGCTGCGGGTTGGCGAAGTAGTAGCTGTCGTGCGAACGGTCCCGGCAGAGGGTGACTGCGAAGGAGAACGGCTGGCCCATGCGCCCTGCTCGACCGACGCGCTGCTGATAGTTGAACCGCTGCGGCGGGACGTTTCCCATGACCGTCGAGAGCAGAGACCCGATGTCGACCCCGACCTCCATCGTGGTCGTCACGCTGAGGACGTCGAGACCGCAGGTGCGTTCGTTCTCCAGGGGTGGAGGTAGGAGGGCCCCGCGGAACACCCTCTGCCGACGCCGCTGCTCGCGGATCTCGGTCTGGCCCGTGAGCTCGGCGACAGCCAGGCGCTGCGGCTCCTGGGCCGCCAGCCAGACGTAGTAGTCGTCCTGCACGAGCGCAGCGGTGCCCGACGGGCGCAGGGGTCCCTTGCAAGAAGGCCGCGTGCAGACTCCGGCCGACGCGTGAGCGTGCCGCGTGCCGCAGAGCTGGCACACCCAGACCTCGTCTCCGACAGCACGGATGCTCACTCGCAGGTCCAGGTCGTCGAGGTGCACGAGTCCGTCGACCACCACCCCGACGAGGCGTCGCATGACCTCATCGGTCAGGTCTTCCTTGGGCGTCTCCAAGCGCTCGGCCACACGTGCCAGGTAGTCCACCAAGGCCCGCGGCGCCGTCCGCTTCGGCTCCTCGTCCTGCGGGGTCCAGCGTCCGCCCGCCAGAAGGATCCTGAGGGCGGATGTCGCCGCCTGCTCCACGGGATCGCCGAGCTCCGGCGAGAACGCACGCGGGACCAGCAGCCCGATGAGCGTCGACTCGCCGTCGCGGCCGCCGCGGCTCGTGAGGACGCTGGCGAGCGACTCGACGAGGTGCGTCCGGTACTTGCGACGCTCGTCCCTCCGGAGTGTGGGGTCGTTCAGAGTCTCCCACTCACCGTCGACCGGCGGATCGAACACCCGATACCAGGGCGACCCGTCGTCCAGGGTCAAGAGCGATGCGCGCGGGCCCCCAGGTGGGACTCCGAGCTCGACCAGGCGACGACCCACCTCCTCCACGAGGCGCGGCCACGAGAGCGCGTCCGACGAGTGCTCGGCCTCGAACTCGGCGATGATGCGGGCGATCTCGGCATCCCCCGCACCGCGAGCCTGCTGCGAGTAGGCCTGGAAGACCTCTCCGTGCCTGCGGAGCGCATCGGCGAAGACGTCGGCCTCCCCAGGCGCGACCCTCCCTGCCGCACCGTCACGGAGGATCTCCGCCACGGATCGCGGCCGTTCCCTCATCGCTTGCTGGACGAGCTGGCGGACCAGGTCGGAGTAGTGGTTGGCCGAGAGCCCGAAAGCCATGCGGGCTGCCTCGTCCCGGGAGTCTGAGAAGACGATCGTCCGCCGCGCTGAGCGGTCATCGCCGAGCGACCGGAACACCTCGGACACGAGGAGCTGGGCGGCCTGGGACGCGCCCTGCGTGTGGGCGCGGATAGGAGACCGCACGTGCCCTCGCCGGAAGCGCTGCTGCCTCTCGCTGTGACCGCACTGCGGGCACCGCGTCGGCAGCGCCGGGGGTGACCACTCCGCCGCTCCCTTGCAGGTGACGACGATGCCGGTCGGTTCGGTCGTGCCCACGCGGATGTACCCGATCGAGGCGTCGTACCACGCTGGCTGGAAGCTGAACGTCACGGGCTTGCCGTCCGGCCCGCTGTGGCTCCAGCTGTCGCTCGGGGTGTCGACCACACCGGGCAGGTACCAGCGGTACTCGGCCATCGAGCGCTCGAACACCTGGCGGGTGCGGTCGGCCGCGTCCTCCCTCGGGTCCACACCGAGGAAGTACCCCTCGTCGAGCTCTGCGAGGACGTGCCCACCCAGGCTGACCTCGCCGCAGGCGTTGCAGTAGAGGAGCTCGAGGACCCTGCCGCCACACGGGCAAGAGCGTGCGGGGGCGGAGAAGAGCCTGCCGATGCCGCGCCCCGGTGCCGCGTACTCGGGCCGAACCTCGGTGCACGCCGGGTTCGAGCACGCCCACATCCCCCGCATGGTCCTGACGAAGTAGTGGGCGCGGAACGAGAGGGCGCGGTCGTCCTGCGCCTCAGCGAGCCGGCGCAGCACGTCGGGCAGAACCTGCACGCCGGTGATACCGAAGGCCCGCTCTGCCATCGTGGCCACCGGGGTCGGGCGGGTCGTCCCGGACTCGTCCCGACAGGCGACCGCAAGTATGCGCGACAGCTCAGCGGCCGACAACGTCTCCAGCGTGTCCGGACGCACGGGAAGGTTCGCCTCGAGGCGTCGCGGCTCTCCGGCGATCTGCACGAAGGTGCTTCGCGGCACGCCGAAGAACTTCTCGAGGTAGTCCCGGCGGTCGCCTTCGAGCGATGCGCTCGTCCCGATCACGCGGAGCTGCGGCGAATCAGGATCGAGCCCGAGGCGATGACACAGGTTGCGCAGGATGAGCGCCACCTCCGCACCCTGCGTCCCGCGGTACAAGTGCAGCTCGTCCACCACGAGCGTGAACACACCGTCGGAGCTGGACCTGAGCCACTCGCGCGTCTGCTCGAAGACAGGCTGCTCGAGCTCCCGCATGAGCATGATGTTCAGCATCGAGTAGTTGGTCACGAGGATGTCGGGCGGCGTCGCGATCATGTCCCAGCGGAGGACGAGCTCGCCGGTGCGGGGATCCGTCAGGTAGTCGGCGACATCTGGGCTCGCCTGGGTGACGGTGTCGTACTCGGCCGCGAGGTCGCGCAGCATCGCAGCAACCTCGGGCACCTCACCCTTGGGGAGCCTGGTACCCCCAGGCGCGGCGGACGTGTAGCGACCGAAGGTCAGGGCGGGGCCGCCCACCTCTGCGATCCGACGGATCGAACGCCGCAGGCGGGCAACCTGGTCCTCGACGAGCGCGTTGGTCGGGTAGAGGATCAGCGCGCGGACCGCGGTCGGCCGCCCCCCGGTGGCCGTTGGCCGCCAGCGCTGCTGACCGCTCATCCACCACGGCTGACCCTGTGGGCCCGGGCTCCACCCCCGAGACTCCCGGAGGAGCCGGGCGAGCACCGGGAGAAGGAACGCCTCCGTCTTGCCGGAGCCCGTCCCGGACGTGACCACCGGGTTGTACGGGGGCCTGTCCCGTAGGGCGGTCCGCAGCGCGTCGGCCTGATGCTGCCGGAGGCGCACCTCCAGCCCCGACTCGCCGAACATCCCCTCCGCCAACCACCGTGCCTCTTGCTCCGAGAGACCGACCTCTCGAGCCACCTCGGCGATCGGCGCGACCCCGTCGTAGGGAAGCACGGGCTCCAGGAGCGGGTCCGGCACGAGCGGCGTCACCTCAGTCAGGAGGTGGTGCCGCTCTCGCGCTATGTCGGCGTCTCGGAGATAGAAGGCCGTGTCGATGTACCGGAGCACCGTCTCGCGGATGCGCCGGCCAACCTCGAGCGGTTCAGGGGAGCTCACGCGGTCTCATCTCCCGAGGAGTTGGCTGATCTGTGACGCGACGTCAGGCGCGACGTCGCGATAGACGCGGTGCCCGTCTCGCTCGTCCGGTACTGAGCCCGAGTCGAGCAGAGCCGCACGCTGGTAGAGCCCAGGCAGGTTCGCCCCCAACGGCACGACGAGCTCGCGGACGTCAGGGCGGTACGCGAGGAGCGGGCGCCCTGCCAGGAGCATGGCCGCGGCGTGCTTGGCCAGGTAGACGTCGACGACGGCGGCCGTCCCACGCTCGATGTCTTCGGGAGCCCGGACGAAGTAGCGCTTCTCGTAGCGTCCGATCGCGTAGGCACCCGGCGAGTCGAGAGAGCTCGTCACCTGCCACGCAGCGCCGGCAGGGTCGAACCAACGCGCCTCGATCACCCGTGGGACCTCGATGCGGGGGAGCGCCGCCAGCACCTCACTGAGGGCCGGCAGGGAGCGGGCGAGCGTCAACCCTGCGCGGCCAGACAGGAGGACGCCGTCGATCTCGAGCCACTCCAGCAGCTCGTCCTCCGTCGCATCGGTCGAGAGCACGGTCGGCCCCGAGGGGTGCGTCTCGCGGCCCACGCGCCGCCCGTACCTGGCACACCCCTCTTCGAGAACTTCGACGAGGTCGTCGTTCCAGTAGCCGACGAGCGTGCGCCGACTCCCGCAGTCGACGACCGACGTCGGCGCGACTTCCCAGGCGACGATGTCGAGCGTCTCCGGGGAGCGCCTGACCTCGATGTGGCCGAGCCCCTCGAGGATGCTGGTGAACAGGTGGAGGAACAAGGCGCCGCTGTCGATCTGTCGAGCGACTCTCCTCAGAAGGCCCGCGTCCCCGCCCCCGGCGTAGCGCAGCGCATCGAGCGCAAGGTCCCACGTGTCGCCCGACGGCCCCCGCTGGGTGTCACGGACACGCGGTGCACGATGGACGTCGACGAAGAATCCCACCTCGCGGCGGCGGCGGCGCTCGTACGCGCGGGCGTTCTTGTAGTAGCTCGCCGAGTACGTCTTCTCGATGCCGCAGTCCCGACAACGCCCGCGCGACGTGGACTCGACCGGTCGCCCCCTCGAGTCGTACATCGCGACCGGCAGCTCGATGTAGTGGTTCCCGGTGTAGAAGCAAGATCCTGGCGCGGGCCGGGCGAGGCGGACGGCGGGGCTGTGCTCGTCGTCCTCTCGGCGACTCCACCATGGCGCAGCGGCCGGGCCGTCCGTGGCCATGACAGGACGGAGACCTCCCTCGTCGAGTGGCACGCCCTGCACGAGGGTCCCGTGGGGCTCCTCGTCCTCATCGACGCACACGGCCGACAGCGGGTTGCCCGTGCCGTGGATGATCTCCTCGGCACGTCTCCAGCCGAGCTCGTCGGGCGTCGAAGCCGAGGCGAGCATGAAGTCGACGCGGGCTCGGAGCGCCTCACCCTCGAGCATCTCGACGGCATAGGAACCGTCTCCAAGGTCAACGGCGCGCAGGTCGACCACAACGGCTCCGGCCCCGTCGTCGGACCAGCTACCGAGCTCCTCAGACGATCTCCGACGACCCGGCTCGTCGATGGCCGCGTCGCTCTGGTCGAGGAGTCGGATCGTGACGCCGACCCCAGCGTCGCTGACCGCCCTGACCTCGGGCGGGTAGGCGGAGTGCCAGCAGCTTCGCTGCAAGCCCGGGAGCGCGAGGCCGCCCTCCAACCGCAGGCTCGCGCTCGTGATGGGCGTGAGGACGCTGAACTCGTGCGCTTCTCCGATGGCGTCACGAGGGCGCGAGAGAATCTCGACGTCTCGGATGAGCGTCCAACCCTGCGGAAGGCCGGGGAGGTCCTTCACCGCCTGCCAGCCCGGACGCGCCACCTGAGCGAGGATCTGGCTCGCACGCTTCAAGGCATCGTCCGTCGCCAGAGCCATGATCGTGTCGCCGAGGGTGACCTGCCGCGTCTCCAGCCACCGCTCCGTCATCGGATCGCGTCGGAAGACGACGAACCGACGCGGGTTCCGCGCCACCGTCCCTGCTACCGGGTCGACGATCTCCAGGCGGCCCTCGAGCAGGTTCTCGGCGTCGACGAGTCCCGGTTCCTCGAGGCGCGCAGCACCCGGGTGCGCAGGGACGAGCCGGACCTCGACGTCGCCGTCGGCCCCGCGCAGCGTCACAGAGCGCGGCTCCTCGGGGCGTGGGACGCGGAAGAAGGGCGTGACGCGGCACGCGCGTCGCGGAAAGGTCGTGACCTCGAGCCCCAGCTGCACCTTGGCCCGCAGACCTTCACCTGCCGCATCGGTCAGGGCGCCGTCCCACTGCGCAAGGGCCGTCGCCGCGATCTCGGCAACCCGCTCCTCGAGCCCGCCCTTGCGCCAGATGGTCACCAGGTGGCTCGTCGCGGAGGTGGGCTCGCTCTCGATCCACGCCCGGAGCAGGGGGACAAGCTCTGCGGGAGGAACCTCCGAACGAGGCTGGAGATCGAACTCTGCGAAGAAGCGCCCGAGTCGGTCGCGATCGGCCTGACGCACCAGAGCCTGGGACAGCGACAGCCCGACGTAGCGGAAGCTCACCGAAGAAGCGGTAGGAAGGCCCCGACGACCGCCGAGCCTGACGAGCCACGCATTCAGCCCGCCCCAGAGACGCTCTGCGACCTCGCGGTATCCGGGCGCGAGCTCGTCCGGTTGCCCCCCGATCAGCTCGGCGAGCCGGCCGAAGTAGTTCTGGGAGGACATGCCGTCCCCCGCCGCCATCCGCTCCGCCGCCAGGCTGAAGACTCCCAGGACAGGCAGGATCGGCGGTGGGACGTCCATGGCGTCCTTCTGACGCCACTGCGTGTACCGGATGGCATGCGGCCGGAATCGGTGCCTGGGAGGGCCAGCGGTCTCCCTGACGACCTCGGCGAGCGCCGACTCCACGTGGCGCGCCTCGATACCCAGCGCTGACGCTACCTCCTCGAGCTTCTCGCCCTCGAGATCGAGGTAGACGGGAACGGGAACCTCTACCTCCGGAAAGAGCACGTCGGCGAGTGCACGGTTCCAGCGGTCATACTCGGCCCAATCCACGTGAGCTCACCCCCCCTTGGCCACGGTGCCGGTGCCCCAAAGGTTGGCTGCGACCCCCGACACCAAATGCCAGTTCGGCCCTAGAAAGGGCCCCGACTGACGCGTTCACGCACAAACTTCACCCGCTCGGCCTAGCCGAGAGCCTCACGAGTCTCATCCCGCCCGGTCTGACAGCGGACCCGTGAGGACCCTGTTCAGCTCGGCGACGAAGAACCACGGCTCCTGGGGCCCGACGCGCTCGGCGCGGATCTGCGCGAGTGCGACGGCGACCGCCAGCCGCAGGATCGGCTCGAAGTCCATTCCCGGGAGGTTCGCGAACGACTCCGTGAACCGGTGTGCCCGGTTCACGGTCACGACCCAGGTCGCTCCGTCCGGGACCACGCGCACCCACGTCCCCACGTCGCGAGGCTCGTCGACGACCCTGATCTTCAGCTCTTCACCCAGCAGCCGCCAGGAGGTGTCCGCGAGGAAGACCGTCTGCTCCACCGGTGGTGCGCTGACGACCGTCATGCGACCCGGGACAGGCGATCGCTTCACCACGAGGGGCCGGCGCGGCCCCTCGTCGGCCCGGACCGTCTGCTCCGTCGCCTGCGCGACGGATGCGACGACGTCCTGGACGATGGCCTGCACGGCTCGGGTCCGCGCAGTCGACCGGTAGTTGCGGGCCATCCGGAGGAGGGGAACAGGCTCGGCATCGAGCTCGTCCTGGAGCAGGGCCAGGAAGGCCGACTCGTCCTCGTCGTCCCAGACGAGCGAGTCCTTCGTGTGGGTGACATCGAGGGCGCTGACATCGAGCTCGCCGATGAGGCGCTGCGACTCGAACGAGTTGCCTGCCCCGAACACCTCGTGCGGCTTGTACCCTCCGGAGGCGTCCCGCGCCATGCTCCCTGCACCCTGCACGACCTTGCCGCGGTAGAGCAGGGCGAAGCCTGCGGCGACAGTGTTGCCTGTCGCGAGAAGGCCTGCCCACCCGGTGATCCGCCGTCCGGAAGGCAGGAGCACCTCGACGTCCTTGCGCCACTCGAGCGGCCGTCCCTCCGGCTCGCTCCAGCGTGCAGCCTCGAGGATGCGCGGAGGCTCGAACCGCAACCGCTCCCCGCCGACGACGATCTCCACGTCCTCGTCGTTGACGAAGCGCCGGTATATCGAGCTCAGGTAGTCGCGGATCTTGCCGAGCGTGCGACCGGTCGGGGCCGGGTGGTTCAGGTCCGACAGGACGAGTCTCGTCCCGTGCTCCCAGGGCGACGCTGGTTCTGTCCTCAGCGGGATCGTGTCCGCACCCGCCTCAACGATCCCTGGGATGTCGAAGGTCACCTCTCGCCGGACCGGTTCCCCGATGGCGGTCGTCGTCACGACGAACCGGCGGGCGTACCAGGCGGCGGCGCTCTTCATCCCGATGCCGAACTGGGAGAGACCGCTCGCGTCAGCAGGTGGCGCCGCAGGGGTGAAGGCACGGGCGATGTCCTGGGTGAAGATCCCGGCCGCGTTGTCGACGACCTCGATGGTCCCGGCCGATCGGTCGATCGTGATCTCGATGTGCAGCCGCGGCGCGCCCCCGCGGGCTGCCGCGAGCTCGTCCTTGTGACTGAGCCAGGACTGGATGGCGTTGTCCACGAACTCGCTCAGGGCGTACCACGGCTTGTAACTCATCGAGGGGAACAGCGCGAGCATCCCCACGCCGGGCCGGACGGTCACACTCGTCGGCTCAGCACTCATCGGCACCCCCTCCGGCGACATGGCTTCTGCGACACCACTCCTCGATGAGCGCATCGGCGTCCGATGCTGGCACGTACACAGGCAACCCGGGCCGAAGAAGTCGCACGAGATCCCGGACGATCGCCGCAGCCTCGCTCGCCGGCGCGTGCTCCCAGAACCTCAACACCGACCATCCGAAGGCCGAGAGCACCCGGTCCGTGTCGCGATCACGAGCCTGGTTGGCGCTGATCTTGGTGCGCCACCACGCAGCGTTGGAGCGGGGGACCGTGCCGTGCTCGGGGCAGCCGTGCCAGAAGCACCCGTCGACGAACACCGCCAGCCGCAGCCGCGTGAAAGCGACGTCGATCGTGCGCCGCCGCTGGCCCGGGACCGGGTAGGCGACCCGGTAGCGCAGACCCGCCGCATGCAGCGCGCGACGAAGCGCGAGCTCCGGGCCAGTGTCCCGACGGCGGGCCGTGCTCATCCTTTGGGACACCGAGGCAGACGACGCCCCTGGGTGAGGCGGGACATGCTGTGGAGCCGACGCAGGGCCGAGGCCGTCCACCGGTGTGCCCCTCAGGAGCCCGGTCGACTCGGGGGGGCCGGCACCTGCGCATGCACGAGCGCATCAAGGAGCGGGTCAGCGAGCCCGCTGTCCGTGAGCGCGTCACGGTGATGGCGCACCCAACCGACGAGGGCGAACTGCACGGCACCCACGTTGACCGCGTTGCCCATCTGCTTGTAGGACTCCCGGTCGTCCTGCGTCATCAGGAGATCGGAGAACCACTCGGGGAAGCCCTGGAGACGGGCGGCCTCCCGGGGCGTGATCCGGCGTCGTCCGGGGCCGTACACGGGCGTCTGGTTGATGGCGACGAGCGCCGGCGCGTACGTCGGTGGTCGCACGCGGATGCCGGAGGGGCGGAACTGGATCAGGCACTCCCAGAGGGAGCTGGCGTCGCCCGCCTGCCACTCAAGCTTCTTCCTGCTCTCCGGGAAATCGTCGATCCTCTCTCGCAGCATGGCCACCACACGGGCGTTCGCCTCGTGGAACTCGTGGTTCTTCTTGAGGAAGTCGACCTTCCACATGACGCCTTGGGCTAGCGCATCGTTCCACTCGCGAGTCATACGGTGAGGGTCGAGCTGGTGCCCGAACCAGAGCGGGAAGCCTGGAAGCCTCCGCACGCCATCGCCGGCACTCATCCCCCCGCGCGACATCACTGCGCGGAGCAGGGACTCGTACGCCTCGATCCACTCCAGCTCTGGGGAGCGGCTGTGCAGTCCGTAGAGGGCCTGGACGTCCTCGCCGACGACGGGGTCGATCGCGCTCACGCCGCCGAGGATCGGGAGTGGCGTCTGGTCGATGCGCCACCTGTCCGGACTCCAGTCAGGGGAGCTCGCCGGGGGCGCGTCGCTCACCTTCGCCTCGTCGATCAGATCGTCACGCATCGCGATGATGAACACGCGCTCGCGCACCTGCGGCGTCCCACCGTGGTCGGGGGCGATGCGGTGCGGCGACACGATCATCGGCTCCTCGTGCACGACGTAGCCGTACTCCCGGAGCGCCTTGATGATCGTGACGTACGTCGTAGACCTGTGGCGAGGCCCGACGAGGTTCCTGACGTTCTCCAGGAAGACGACCTTGGGGCGCTTCGCGGCGACGATCCGGAGGACGTTGTAGAACAGCGTCCCCCGAACCTCGTCCATGACGCCCAGCTGCCGTCCCGACTTGCTGAAGGCTTGGCATGGAAAACCAGCAGTCAGGACGTCGTGGTCCTCGACGTCCACCTCACCCGAGCCGGTGCCGCCGGCGACGATGGGCGCAACCTCGTTCACATCCCTGACGAACCGGAACTGCTGAGCCGTCGGCAGCGGGGAGAGCCACGCCTTCTCGTAGATCGCGCGGGCCGCCGCGTTGTGCTCCACCGCCTGGACGCACCGACCGCCGAGCCCATGGAGTGCGGCGTGAAAACCGCCGACACCAGCGAAGAGGTCGACGAAGGTGAACTCGGCATCGCATGCCATCGTCAACGACCCCCTCTCGTGCGAGCGCCATCAGCTTACGTGGCTCGTTGCGCCCGCGGGCGGCTTCGCCGGCGTGTCACGCCTACTCGCCAGAACCCCTAGAACGACATCTCAGCGCCGCGAGCCGACACCGAGCCGCTGGTTCACACCACCGCCACCCACAGCCCGTCGCGCGCCCGCGTCATCGCCACGTACAGCTCCCGCCGGCGCAGCTCCCAGCGCTCGCGCTCGGCGGGGTCTGCGGGCGCCGGCGCTCCGGGCGCGATGTCGTCGGACGCGTCGGCGATGAGGACGTGCTTGAACTCCAGGCCCTTGGCTCGCTTCACAGTGCCGACCTTCACCGCGTCCACGGGGGCGCCGTCGTAGTCGGTGAGGTCCACCACCGCGAAGCCGGCCGCACGCAGCGCCCGGGTCACCGCCTGGGCCCCCTGCCGGGTCTGGCAGAGCACGCCGACGTCGCCGAGCCCGACGCCGACCTCGGCAGTCACCTGGCGCACCCGCTCGACCAGGTGCCGGTCGCGTTCCGCCCACCCGTGGCAGCGCACGTGCACGGGCGTCGGTCCGCGGCGCGGCACCGCCACCGGCCGGTCCCCGCGCCCGGCGCCGCCGTCGATGTCGGCGACGTCGTCGCCGTCGACCACGCGTGACGCGTAGGCGAGGATCTCGGCGGTGTTCCGGTAGTTGACGTCCAGGACGACGCCGCGCCCGGCCACGTTGATCCCGACCTCCGCGAGCGTGTACCCGCCCGGGTAGATCGACTGCTGGCCGTCGCCGATGAGGGTGAGCCCGTCGGGCGCGTCCCCGACCAGGGCGTGCAGCATCCGCACCATGACGCAGGTGAGGTCCTGCGCCTCGTCGACGATCACCGCCGAGTACGGCTCGTCCAGGGACTTGCGGCGCAGCTCCTGCTCGGCCATGCGGACGACGTCGGCGAAGTCGTCCACCTTGGCGGCGCGCAGCTCGGCGTCGTACGCGACGTAGAGGTCCCACACGGCGCGCCGCTGGTCCGGCCCGACGGCGTGGCGGCGGCCGGTCCGCGACAGGTCGGCGTACTCGTGGAACCAGGTGAGGCCGCGGCCCTTGATGACCCAGTCGATCTCCTCGCGCCAGTACTGCTTGGTGCGAGCCTCCCCGAGGCGGTCGCCGACCTTCGCCCACGCCGCCTCGAACGCCGCGTCCGCGCGCTTGGGGTCGAGCCGGTGCCGCACGCCCCGCTCGGCGAGGATGCGCCCGGCGAGCCGGTGGACGTTGGTGAACTCGACGCGCTCGACGACGTCGGGCGCCATCCGGGTCAGCATCTGCTGCATGACCTTCGGCAGGGTGCGCACGTACGTCGTCACGAGCACCTTCCCGGGCCGCGTGCGCGCCAGGTAGGCCGCGCGGTGCAGCCCGACGACGGTCTTCCCGGTGCCGGCCGCGCCGCGGATCCGGGCCGGCCCGTTGAAGCTGCGCCGCACGAGCTTCGCCTGCGACGGGTGGAGGAAGCTCATCCACTCCTCGATCGGGCTGGCCAGGATTCCCGCGAGCAGCGCCTCCCGGACCTCCTCCTCGCTCAGCAGCGAGTCCTGCTGCGGGGGTGGTGGCGGCGGCGGGAGCACCGGCTCGGGGACGACCGGGGCCACGGGCGCCGGCGCCCCGACCACCGGGAAGAGCGCGACCGCACGCGCGAGCACGGTGTCCACCTGGCTCGGGGTAAGTCGCCGGCCGCGGGAGGCGATGTGCTGGAGGACGTCGCGCTCACCCACGATCTCGACCGGGCCGACGCGCGTCTTCACCCCGGACCGGCCCGCGAGGACGACGACGGCGTGCACCTCCCCGGGCGCCAGGCCCACCTCCGCGAGGTCACCCTCGGCGTGGTAGGCGAGGTCGGCGAGGCGGAGGACGTCGTCGGTCACGTCCTCCTGGCCGCGGTAGATGCGGTCGCCGTGGATCGAGACCTCGGCCCACGCCTTGGTGTCGACGATGAACACCCCACCCGGGCCGACGACGACGAGGTCCACCTGGGCACGCTTGCTGCCCGGCCACTGCCGGTCCGCGAGCAGGTGGTGCCCGACGGCGGTCAGCGGGCTCAGGACCTGCGCGGTGCGCGCCTCCGTGGTCGCCGCGAGGGAGTACCGGGCCGCGGTCGCGCGGGCCTCGTCAGCGGCCCGCGCATGGGCGGCCGCGAGCGCCAGCTGTCGCTGCGCCTCAGCGCTGGCCGACCCACCCGCGGGCATGCGTCATCGCCTCCGATCGTGCTGTCGGCACGACGAGGCTCGTCCGTTAGTGGCATGGCATGCCCGTCCTCACGCTCATGCCGAGATCGGCCGAGGTACAGGGTGGAGTCCCGCGTGGGCGGGCCCGGATAGGGTCAGCCACGCCTGCATGTCCGGGCACTCCACCATGCGTGTTGACGGAGAGATGAGCGATGACGCGAGAAGCCCAACGGGCAGAGCTCCACAAGACGATCTGGCGGATCGCGAACGACCTGCGGGGGTCGGTCGACGGCTGGGACTTCAAGCAGTACGTCCTCGGGTTCCTCTTCTACCGGTACATCTCCGAGAACCTCACCGCGTACCTGAACGAGCACGAGCACGCGGCCGGCGACGCAGAGTTCGACTACGCGAAGCTGACCGACACCGAGGCCGACGACCCGGGCTTCGTGCGCGAGATCGTCGCGGAGAAGGGGTTCTTCATCCGGCCGAGCGAGCTCTTCGCCAATGTCCGGGCCCGGGCCCCGCGCGACCCCAACCTCAACGAGACCCTGGAGCGGGTCTTCCACAACATCGAGGCCTCGGCCGTGGGCACCGCCTCCGAGGACGACATCAAGGGCCTCTTCGACGACATCGACGTCAACTCGAACAAGCTCGGCCCCACGGTGGCCAGGCGCAACGAGAAGCTGGTGAAGCTGCTCGACGCCATCGGGGACCTCAACCTCGGCAACGGCAACTTCTCCGAGAACAAGATCGACGCCTTCGGGGACGCCTACGAGTACCTCATGACGATGTACGCCTCCTCGGCGGGCAAGTCGGGTGGGGAGTTCTTCACGCCGCAGGAGGTCTCCGAGCTCCTCGCCCGCATCACGGTGGTGGGCAAGACGAGCGTCAACAAGGTCTACGACCCGGCGTGCGGCTCGGGCTCGCTGCTGCTGAAGTTCCGCAAGGTGCTGGGCAAGGACGGCGTCCGCCAGGGGTACTTCGGCCAGGAGATCAACCTGACCACGTACAACCTGTGCCGGATCAACATGTTCCTGCACGACGTGAACTACGAGCAGTTCTCGATCGCGCACGGTGACACGCTGCTCGAGCCGGCCCACTGGGATGACGAGCCCTTCGAGGCGATCGTGTCCAACCCGCCCTACTCGGTGAAGTGGCCGGGCGACTCCAACCCGCTCCTCATCAACGACCCGCGCTTCGCCCCGGCGGGTGTGCTGGCCCCGAAGTCGAAGGCGGACCTGGCCTTCACCATGCACATCCTGTCCTGGCTGGCGGAGAACGGGACGGCGGCGATCGTCGAGTTCCCCGGTGTGCTGTACCGGGGCGGCGCGGAGCAGAAGATCCGCAAGTACCTGATCGACAACAACTTCGTGGACGCGGTGATCCAGCTGCCGCCGGACCTGTTCTTCGGCACCACGATCGCGACGTGCATCATCGTGCTGAAGAAGTCGAAGGCCGACAACGCGGTGCTGTTCGTCGACGCGTCGAAGGAGTTCGTCCGCGGCGGCAACAAGAACAAGCTCACCAAGGCGAACCAGCAGAAGATCCTCGACGCCTTCACCGCCCGCGAGGGGGCCGCCCACTTCGCGACCCTGGTGGATAACCAGGCGATCGCGGAGAACGGCTACAACCTCTCGGTGTCCTCCTGGGTGGAGGCCGAGGACACCCGCGAGGAGATCGACATCCGCGAGCTCAACGAGCGCATCGCCGGGATCGTCGAGCGCCAGGCTGCCCTCCGCGCGCAGATCGACGCGATCATCGCTGAGCTGGAGGGTACAGACGCATGAGCCGACTTGCGGATCTCGTGGGGCGGTTGGCCCCCCGCGGCGTCAGGTATCAATCGCTCAGTGAAGTGACTACTCGTGCCTCGACGATCAAGTGGAACGAGATAGGAGATCTCGAGTTCGCCTACATCGACCTGACGTCCGTTGACAGGCTGACTCGGCGCATCGGACCAACTGAACGAGTCTCCGCCACTACGGCTCCCAGCCGTGCTCGCCAGATTGTGAGAACTGGTGACGTTATCTTTGCCACGACGCGGCCGACCCAGATGCGGTTGACGGTCATCCCGGACGAGTACGACGGGGCAGTGGCTAGTACCGGGTACTGCGTCCTCCGCCCGGACGTCCAACAGATCGTCCCCAACTTCCTGTCGCACCTGCTCGGTACCGAGAAGTTCCGACGGTACGTCGAAGAAAACCAGGTCGAAGGCAACTATCCCTCGATTCCCGACAGCAGAGTGCGCGCGTTCCGGGTCCCGGTGCCCCCGCTCGAGGTGCAGCAGGAGATCGTGAGGATCCTGGACACCTTCACGGCGCTGGAGGCGGAGCTGGAGGCGGAGCTGGAGGCGGAGCTGGAGGCCCGCAACCAGCAGTATGAGCACTACCGAGACACTCTCCTCACCTTCGATCGAGACGAGGTGCGATGGGTGTGCCTGGAGGACCTCGGCCACCTCTATAGCGGATTGACCGGCAAGTCCAAGGCGGACTTCGCTGACGGCAATGCCCCGTACATCACCTATATGAACGTGTTCGCAAACCTCGCCGCGGACGTAAGTCCGTCGACCATGGTCAAGGTGCGATCCACAGAGTCCCAAACCCCGATCGCGTACGGCGATGTACTCTTCACGGCCTCGTCAGAGTCTCGGGAAGAAGTCGGGATGGCCTCGGCCGTGACATCACCTCCACCGCAGCCGACGTACCTCAACAGCTTCTGCTTTGGATTCCGCCCCCACTCGTACGACGAGTTGAATCCAGAGTTCGCGAAGCATCTCTTCCGGTCACGAACCATGCGTGAGCAGATCGTCAAGGCTGCCAACGGCGTCACCCGCATCAACATCTCCAAGGCGGCGTTCCGCCGCATCGCCGTGCCGCTGCCCGAGCCGAAGGATCAGGCACGCATTGCGCAGATTCTTGATGGTCTCGATGCCCTGGTTTCCGACCTCTCGTCGGGCCTTCCCGCCGAGATCGAGGCCCGACGTCAGCAGTACAACTACTACCGCGACCGTCTGCTCTCCTTCGAGGAGGCGGTGTGAGCCAGACCGTCCCCGCCGGCGGCGGCACCTCTCGGATCGAGCCCATCGCGGTCTCCTCGGAGTCCACCGTCGTCGCGGAGTTCGAGGCGGACCCAGCCGCCATCGGCAAGTACCAGTCGGAGGCCGCGCTCGAGGCCGAGCTCGTGCGCATGCTCCAGGAGCAGGCCTACGAGTACCTGCCCATCACCACCGAGGCAGACCTCGTCGCCAACCTGCGTGCCCAGCTCGAGGCGCTCAACCAGGTCACCTTCAGCGACGCAGAGTGGCACCGGTTCTACACCACCGTCATCGCCTCCGCCAACGACGGCGTGCGCGAGAAGACCATCCGCATCCAGGAGGACCACGTCATCGCCTTCAAGCGCGACGACGGGACCACCAAGAACATCGCCCTGATCGACAAGACCCACATCCACCGCAACCGGCTGCAGGTCATCAACCAGTACGAGGTCCCCACCTCCCCCTCCGCAGATGGACAGACCCCCGGCCAGCGCGCCAACCGCTACGACGTCACCATCCTGGTCAACGGCCTGCCGATGGTGCACATCGAGCTCAAGCGCCGCGGCGTCGACCTACGCGAGGCCTTCAACCAGATCAAGCGCTACCACCGCGACTCCTTCTGGGCCGGCAGCGGACTCTTCGAGTACGTCCAGATCTTCGTCATCAGCAACGGGACGCTGACCAAGTACTACGCCAACACCGTCCGCGCCACCCACGTCGCCGAGCAGGGCAAGGCGGCCCACGGGCAGGGCCGGAAGACCTCGAACACCTTCGAGTTCACCTCGTGGTGGGCCGACGCGGCCAACAGGCCCATCACCGACCTGGTGGGCTTCACCACGACCTTCTTGGCCAAGCGCACGATCCTCAACGTGCTCACCCGGTACTGCGTGCTCACCGCGGACCGGATGCTGCTGGTGATGCGGCCCTACCAGATCGCCGCCACGGAGCGGATCCTCAGCCGCATCGAGACCTCGTCAATCCAGAAGCGCTGGGGCACCGTCTCCGCCGGCGGCTACGTCTGGCACACCACCGGCTCGGGGAAGACCCTCACGAGCTTCAAGACGGCCCAGCTCGCCTCCCGCCTCGAGGGCATCGACAAGGTCCTGTTCGTCGTCGACCGTAAGGACCTCGACTACCAGACGATGCGCGAGTACGACCGCTTCGAGAAGGGCGCGGCCAACTCGAACACGTCCACCGCGGTCCTCAAGAAGCAGCTCGAAGACCGGTCGGCCCGCATCATCATCACCACCATCCAGAAGCTCTCGAACTTCATCAAGCAGAACCCTGGACACCCGGTCTACGGGCAGCACGTCGTGATCATCTTCGACGAGTGCCACCGGTCCCAGTTCGGGGAGATGCACACCGCGATCACGAAGAGCTTCAAGCGGTACCACCTGTTCGGGTTCACCGGGACGCCGATCTTCGCCGAGAACGCCGGCACCTCCGGCTCCCCGCACCTACGCACCACGGAGCAGGCCTTCGGCGACCGGCTGCACACCTACACCATCGTCGACGCCATCAACGACAAGAACGTCCTGCCGTTCCGCATCGACTACATCAACACCGTCCAGCTGCCGCCCGACCTGTCCGACGCCCAGGTCTGCGCGATCGACACCGAGCGCGCCCTGCTGGCCCCCGAGCGCGTGCGCCAGATCACCCAGTACATCCTCGACAACTTCGACAGGAAGACCAGGCGCAACCAGACCTACCGCCTCGAGGACCGACGCGTCGCCGGCTTCAACGCACTCTTCGCCACAGCCTCGATCGACGCTGCGCGCAGGTACTACAACCAGTTCCAGCGCCTGCAGGAGGACCTGCCCGAGGCCAAGCGCCTCAAGGTCGGCATCATCTACTCCTACGCCGCGAACGAGGAGGAGCCCGACGGCATCCTCGGTGAGGAAGGCTTCGACACCGACCACCTGGATCAGACGTCGCGCGACTTCCTCGAGGACGCGATCCAGGACTACAACGCGATGTTCGGCACGAGCTTCGACACCTCGGCCGAGAAGTTCCAGAACTACTACAAGGACCTGTCGATGCGGTTGAAGAACCGCGAGATCGACCTGGTCATCGTGGTCAACATGTTCCTCACAGGGTTCGACGCGACCACGCTCAACACCCTCTGGGTCGACAAGAACCTGCGCGCCCACGGTCTCATCCAGGCGTTCTCCCGGACCAACCGCATCCTCAACTCGGTCAAGACCTACGGGAACATCGTCTGCTTCCGGAACCTCGAGAACGAGACCGAGGAAGCGCTTGCCCTCTTCGGCAACAAGGACGCCAGCAGCATCGTGCTGCTGAAGCCCTACGCCGAGTACTTCGAGGACTACACCCGCAAGCTCGCCGAGCTGCGGGAACTCTGTCCACCCGGGGAGATCCCCGTCGGCGAGGAGGCCCGCCGCCAGTTCATCTCCGTCTTCGGGGACATCCTGCGGCTCCGAAACATCCTCGTCTCCTTCGACGACTTCGCCGGCGACGACGTCATCACCGAACGCGACCTGCAGGACTACCAGTCCGTCTACCTCGAGCTCTGGAACCAGCACCGGGCCGAGCAGAAGGCCGACAAGGAAGTCATCAACGACGACCTGGTCTTCGAGATCGAGCTCATCAAGCAGGTCGAGATCAACGTCGACTACATCCTGATGCTCGTCGAACAGCGGCGCGCCGCGAAGGGGGACGCCGAGGCGAAGGAGATCCGGGCCACCATCGACCGGGCGATCGACTCCAGCCCCACCCTGCGCAGCAAGAAGGACCTCATCGAGGAGTTCGTCGACTCGATCACCGTGAACGCCGACGTGTCGGACGCCTGGCAGCAGTTCATCGCCGCCCGCCGGTCCGAGGAGCTCGAACGGATCATCGACGAGGAACGCCTCCGGCCCGAACCTGCGCGTGCGTTCGTCGCCAACGCCTTCCGCCACGGCCGACTCGAGACCAGCGGGACCGCGATCACCGAGATCCTTCCTCCGACCTCCAGGTTCAGTCGTGGCCAGGGCCCGAGCCACGAGGTCGTGAAGAAGACGGTCATCGAGCGGCTCACGGCCTACTTCGAGCGGTTCTTCGACCTCGCCTGACAAGGAGCGACATGGCACAGGCATGGCTGATTCGGGCCGGCAAGGTCGGCGAGCGCGAGCAGTGGGCGCTGAAGAACGGAGTGAGCGGAGGCGGCTTCCATGAGGTTGGTGACCTCACGTCCGCCGATACACGTGAGGCGGTGCATGCTGCGGTGGCGAACGCCTTCCGCGGCGCCAAGCCTCAGACCATCCAGACCTTCGCCGCGCAGCTGTGGGCGCTTCGTGGTCGCATCTCCGAAGGGGACTGGGTTGTGATGCCCCTCAAGGGCAGCCCGACCATCGCCATCGGGAAGATCACGGGGCCCTACGAGTACCGCGCTGACGAAGACCCCTCCCTGCGCCATGTGCGTCCTGTCGACTGGGTGACCACCGACATCCCCCGCACAGCCGTGAAGCAAGACCTCCTCTACACCCTCGGGGCATTCCTCACCGTCTGCGAGGTACGGCGCAATGACGCGGCCTACCGCATCGGCGTTCTCGCCTCGACCGGCACGGACCCAGGGGCGCGGACCCCTCTCCTGGGATCAGAGCCCGCGCGCCACGTAGCCGAGGATGAGCCAACAGATGACGTCGCGGCTCAGATCGACGTCGAGCAGTACGCCTTCGACCGCTTGCTGACCTACGTCATCGAGAACTTCGCCGGCTACAAGATGCAGACGCTCGTGGCCGCAGTGCTTGAGGCCGAGGGCTTCACGTGCAAGGTCCCACCGGAGGGACCGGACCAAGGTGTCGACGTGCTGGCGGGAACCGGTCCCCTTGGGCTTGACGAGCCTCGCCTCGTTGTTCAGGTCAAGAGCGAGGCGGGCGCGGTTGGAGCACCCGTCGTGGGCCAACTGCTCGGTGCGATGAACACCCACCAGACGTCTCAGGGCCTACTCGTGGCATGGGGCGGGGTCAGCCGATCCGCTGAGCAGCTCCTCTCGAACCAGTACTTCCGCGTACGGGTCTGGTCCGCGAAGGAGCTGCTCGAAGCACTCTTCCGCAATTATGACCGCCTTTCTGAGGAGATCCGTAGCGAGCTACCGCTCAAGCGCATCTGGACTCTGGTCGAAGAGGCCGGCTGAGCACACAGCGACACGAGGCGCCCCGTCGATCACGGAGCGCTACTCGCGCGCCGATCGTGATGCGCGGCCGACCGGCCGCGGCCTTTCGTGGGGGACGACAGGGCAACGCCCTCCACCTCACGCGACAACCTGTGGATCGAGGCGCTCTGGATGCTCGCGCTGCTCGGCATCATCGCGGGAGCGGCCGCGCCGTTCATCGGCTACCAGAGCGCGACGGCGACGACCGCCGCCCCGGAGGGTATCGCCGTTGTGCTCATCCCTGCCGGCACCGCGGTGGTCGGCGCCTCGCTCGTCGCGCTCGCCCTCGGCTTCGCCGTGAGCGCGCACCTCTGGGAGCGCCACAACACCTGACGCCCGCGCCCAGCGCCTCCACCACCCCGATCATTCCGCCCGCCCCCGCCGGTCCACCCACCATGGCGCGCATCGTCTACCTCACCAACGCCTCCCTCGACGGCTACATCGAGGACGCCGACGGCCGCTTCGACTGGAGCGTCCCCGACGACGCCCTGCACCAGTTCTTCAACGACGCCTTCCGCCCCTTCGGCACGCTCCTGTACGGCCGCCGCCTCTACGAGACGATGGCGGTCTGGGAGACCGACCCCGACCTCGCCGGCCACGGCGCGATCACCGCCGAGTTCGCCGCGCTGTGGCAGGCCGCCGGCAAGGTCGTCTGGTCCCGCACCCTCGACGCACCGCGCACCGCCCGCACGCGCCTCGAGCGCGACTTCGACCCCGACGCCGTCCGCGCCCTCGCCGCCGACGCCGACCGCCCCCTCCCCATCGGCGGGGCCGACCTTGCCGCCCAGGCGTTCCGCGCCGGCCTGATCGACGAGGTCCAGCTGGTGCTGCACCCCGTCGTCGTCGGGGGCGGCAAGCGTGCCCTGCCCGACGGTGTCCGCCTGGACCTCGACCTGGTGGACGAGCGCCGCTTCACCGGCGGTCACGTGTTGGTGCGGTACGCCGTGCGCCGCTGACCGTCCACAGCCGCGTCGATCTTGCTGACCGGAATGTCCGTTCCCCGGTAGGTTCTGCGCCGTGCGCAGGGGGATCGCCCGAAGGCTCACTCCACTGGTGCTAGTGGTCGCAGTGCTGGCCGGCTGCACGGGGGAGCCGTCGCCGACGACGACGCCACTCACCTTCGAGCCCTACACCCCCACCGCGACCCCCACCCCCACACCGGAACCCGACCCCGACGAGGCGACCGTCCCACCGGAGCGCCCCGACCTGTCCCAGGTCGACGCCGAGACCGCCGAGGCGCTGGCGGTCTACTTCCTGCAGCTCTATCCCTACGTCTTCGCAACGGGGGATCTGGCGGAATGGGACGCGATCAGCCACCCGGAGTGCGTCTACTGCGCGAGTGTTCGAAGCGGCGTGGAAGAGATGCATGCCGCGGGGCAACGCATGGAGGGCGGGCATTCGGACCTCGACGAGGTAGTGACGACACAGGTCAGCGACGCGATGTGGCAGGTGGACGCCGTCCTCATCGAGCGGGAGTCGCGGACGATCGACGCCAGCGACACCGTCATCGCCACGGCTGCCGGGCCCAAGGCATATGACTCGACCGTCGTCCTCGTGCACGAGAACGGGAGGTGGCTCGTCCGGGGAGCAGAGTTCGAGGCGCGACCGTGACCTCATCGCTTCTCGGGGCGACGCTCGTCGGACTCGTCGCCTGGGCTGCCCCCGGCGCCCCCCCGGTCGCGACGCTTGGGCAGAAGACGACACCGTCGCCGTCGTTGCCTGGCAGGTGGTGGAGGACGAGCGGGCGGCCGGCGGTCAGAGCCCGGACGTGCGGCTGCGGGAGTACCGGCGGATGGCCGAGTGCGACCCGCTCGCGGTGGGCGTGCAGATCGACGGAAGCGTGTGCGTGCCGCTCAGCGCGGGGTCGGACCTGAGCACCCCACCCGGCTGCGACGGCCTCGACCCACTCCTGCCCGTCTGGCGGCGCACCCGCACCAGCCCCACCGCACCCTGGGGCCCGTGGGAGAACGTGCTGGGCTGGACCTGCCCCCAGGACTACCTGACCTTCACCGCCGAGGACT
>Ga0310832_100567_pt1 | contig 25010 bp, 21 predicted proteins | sample WT_ome_7_FD_201303 | JGI IMG/M metagenome (GOLD analysis project Ga0310832, IMG submission 201303) | Sorghum-adapted microbial communities enriched on wild type (WT) sorghum from Joint BioEnergy Institute, Emeryville, California, United... ...
CTGAAGATCCTAGACATTCATCCTCGCTCCTAGATACACGCTAGAAGTATGCCCAATTGCCTCTCAGCCCTTCTGTATCAAGGGCTGGGAGGCGATTTGTTTGCCTAGTCACTGTCGAACTCGGGTTGACTGGACGAACGGGGTAGACCAATTTTTGCGCACGGGCGATGCCGCGCTCATCCGGGCACTCACGGAAAGAGAAAATCGGAATGTCTTCCGTGATCCATCGGCGAGCCAAGAGATGCGCAACGAGGTGGCGGCGTTAAACAAGCTGGCCAAACAGTTGGATCAGACAGAAAAGACGATCCGCACGTGCCGGAGTTTGCAAATTGACGAGGAAGTGCGGAGATTTCGCGAGCAGCTCGCTTGTGTCCGTTCGTCGCCGACGGAAGCGGTAAAGCCGCTCGTTCCGCTGCTTGATGAAATGGAAAAGAAGTACGCGATGTTTGGTGGCGATCCGATCATCAACAGTTGGAAAGCGGTTCGATGGTGTTTGGATCATGGGCTCATTCAATCGGCGCTAACGATGTTGGAAGAAAACGCGGTGACAGCGATTTGCCGGGCGTTTTCTCTCGATGAACGCAAGGAGGAAGTGCGGAATGACATCCACTCAACAATTCAAATTGTATTGCGCCGTATTCCAAAGGACAAATGGCGGGTTCATTCAGTCGAATTGGTTGAGCGGATGACAGAAGTGCTCCACTCTTATCGAGAGGAGTTAAAGCCGTTTGGCGGAGTCAAGGAGCTGCGCAACGATATCAATCATGCCGGCACGCGTCCGAAACCGATGGCGGCGGAAAAGTTTATGCCGAAGACGGTTGCACTGTTTGAACAATTTTCTTCATTTTTTGAGCAAATGTCGATGTTGGCAAAGTCGATGTCAAAGTAAAGGGGAGCGGATGATGGAACGTTACGAATCGGCCAAGGCGACTGCTGTTGTTGAGTCGCCGTATCAGCTTGTATTGTTGACGCCAGCGGCCATTCATGGAGCCGAGCCGCGGACTAAAGCTGAGTTTCGTCTCTCGTCTTTACGCGGGGTGTGGCGCTATTTTTGGCGTACGTTGCAGGACCAGAAAAATGCCGCCAGCTTGCTTTGTGAAGAGGAAAAAATGTTTGGTGGAACGCGGATGATTAAGCAGCAATCCCCCGTTCATCTATTCATGTCAGCTATCGTACAAGGAACGAAAAAAGAAAATATTTTGCCGCACAAGCCGTCTTCCTTCGCTGTGCCAGTCCTTCCGGGCGGAAAGGAAGTGACGGTGACGATTTCGATGCGGAAACAGTATGAATCGAGGTTGAAAACATATGAATGGTATTTCCAATATATGCTTCACCTCGCTGGCTTCGGACAACGTTCGCGCCGCGGATTTGGGGCGATGCAGTGGACGGGGCATCAATGGGAGAACGTTGAGCAGTATGCCGATAGTTTGCGTACGGTGTTGGAGAACATCGGGGCGGCGGCGACGTTTTCCTTCTCGAAACGTGGACGCATCGTAGCGCGTAATGAGGCCGTACAGACTCCCCATCCGGTGTTGTCCGCTGTCTGGGTAGGCGAAGGAAAAGATAGCGCGATCGAGGTGCTAAAGGGGTTCGGAAGAGCGTCCCATGAGGCCAATCGATATGGAACACTCGGTTTTGTGCAAGGAAAGAATAAGCTTGCTTCACCATTATGGTGCACAGTAAGGAAAATCGGTGGACGGTATTATCCGATCATCACAGAAGTGAGGACGAATGAACAGCGGTACAGTGAGCCGCGTTACGAACAAGACCGGAATCGGTTTTTGGAAATTGTTGGGGTGAGGATATGACAAGCCGGTATATCGTTATTTTTACAGTGGGACCTGTACAGTCGTTTATTGCGTCGGCCCGCAAGACGGAAGACTTTTGGAGCGGAAGCTATATTTTGTCGCATCTTGTGCGGGAAGCGATCAAATGCTTTTATCAATACGGCGCGGGTTGCGAGATGGTATACCCACTCGTTGGAAAAGAGGAATTGCGCGCGCCGTCTCTTCGTGAGATTCGCGTCGCGTCGCTCCCGAACCGCCTTACAGCGATCATGGAAGGCACGGAAGCCGATATCTGCGGTTGGTTGCGGGAAACGGAACAAGATGTTCGTAATGTGTTTCTTGATTTTTGCTTCCAAGCGCTTTCGCGCGTGTTTCCGCATCTCTCGGATAACGAGCGGCACCGTCTTGAAATGATGGTCGAACAACAAGTGCAATCATTTTTAGAGATTTATTGGGTGGCGGAACCGTATGAGCCATCCGCGTCATTCCGAACTGTGCGTGAACGTGCCGAACGTCGATTGGGCGCGTTGAAAAATGAGAAACATTACGCCTCTGTTCCCCAGCAAGGGCTTGTTTGTTCTGTCTGCAAGGAACGGGAGGCGCTGCGTCTAGAGGAAATCGACGATTTCGATCGTTACGGCGAAATCAAACGGAAAACGGCAAACTTGTGGAGGAGAAGGGCTGCGAAGTTTCGAGGAAGCGACGGAGATGGTGAAGATGAACGGCGCGTTGGCCGTGTGAAAGACAATGAGTTTTTATGCGGCATTTGTTTAGGAAAGCGTGTTGCCCGCGATTACTTCACGGACTTGTTCGGAGCGTCATTTCGGCCGTTTCCATCTGTGCTTGACATCGGTTCGGGCGATTACTACGCGGTGCTCATGATGGATGGCGATAACATGGGAAGATGGTTTTCTGGAGAAAAGAAAGAGGAGTATAGCCAAACGAGTCAAAAACTCGCCCGTTTTTCCAAAGAAGTCGTCCCCCGCATTGTAGAACAACAATGCCACGGCGAATTGGTTTATTCGGGCGGAGATGATGTGCTCGCCTTTTTGCCGGTTGATGAGGCGTTAAAGGCCGCTGAGATGCTTCGCTTGGCATTCAGTGATGAACAGCAAGGATTAGGGAAAGGAGCGACGGCCTCGTTCGGATTGGTGGTCGCCCATAAAAAAGCACCGCTGCAGCATGTGCTAAATGAGGCAAGAGCACTTGAACAAAAAGCGAAACAGTATTGCAACGAACAAACGGGGCAACACAAAGACGCCCTAGCATTGGCGGTACATGCCCGATCCGGGGAGATTGCGGAAGCCGTACTTCCGTGGATGATTAAAGGACAAATGGCATCAAGCTGGTTAGAACAATTCATTGCGCTGTTGAAGACAACCATATCACCGAACTTTATTTTTCACTTTACTCAAGCGTTTGCGCCATTGTTGGACGACAAAGACTGCCCGAAATGGGAGAATCGCGACATGCTGGTCGTTGAGCTCCGCCGTCTGCTCAAGCGGTCGGTGAAAGAAGGAAATCGATTGGGTGAACGCGATTTACATAACCATACGGACGCGCTGATGGCGCTGTATGACGCTGTTCCAAGCGGCTATGACTTTTTGTATCTGTTAAAGATGTTGACCTTTTTCAAGCGGAGCGAGGGGAACGACATATGACTAAGCTAATATTGAGGCCGACTGATACGTTTTTTTTCAAAAACCACCATGCCACGCAAGCAGGGGAAACGACCGTGATGGAATCGATGTTTCCACCGCGACCGAACACGATTTACGGGGCGTTGCGGGCGGCATATATTTACACGCACAGTTCGTTTGATGATTTTGCCCGCGGCGCAGATGAACATGTGAAGCAATGGATGGGTACACCGAACGAACGCGGGGCGTTTCGCCTTCATTATTGTGGGCTTGCGGATGGGGATCAGCTGTTTTTGCCTCTCCCACTTGACTATCAAGTCGTTGAGGAAGAGAAGTCGCTCACAGCGTATCCGTTGGAACTGGTCAAGGATCGAAAACCCGCTTCATCGTCCAAGGGATGGCGGCTTGCCTCATCACGGAGGGAGAAAACAAAAAGTTCGCAACATCGCTACGTTTCTGTCGATGAATGGAAACGTGCGTTACTCGCTAGTCAGCCGATCACTTCGCTTCGATCCTTATCGTCGTTTATCGTTCGCGAGGGGAAGATTGGCATTCAATTGGATACGGCCAAACGAACAGCTCGTGAAAAATTTCTGTATCGAGTGGAGAAAAGTCGCTTTTTAGGGGATGCTTCGCTTGTCGCTTATATCGGTGATGGACCGGATTTTTCAGCTGTGAAGTGGGCGCGAATTGGCGGGGAAAACCGTCCGTGGTCGATTCACCAAACGTCTGAGCAGTTTCGTTTATGGAGCGTGGACGAAAGGAAGACGCTTGAACAGATGATTCGACGGACAAAACTAGCGAAAGTCGTGTTTTTGTCCCCTGCCATTTTTTCAAACGGTTCCCGCCCTGCCACCTTTGACGGTGTGCATTGGAGATGGCCGAATAGCGCAACAGTTGAATGGCTTGCTTCCGCCATTGGCCGTCCGGAGCTGTACGGTGGGTGGGATATTGTCCATCATCGCCCAAAACCACGGAAATGGATGGTTCCGGCCGGTTCTGTCGTTTACGTGAAAGTGGAGCGTGATGAGGAGTTGCCGCTTATTTTCTCCGCTCTTGACGGCATCCATCTGACCGATGAAGGAGCAGAGGAAGGCTTCGGATTTGCAATTGTAACCAGTGCCAGTGAAAGTGAGGAGGAGTTGTAATGTATTCCATTGTTCGTCCGTTTTTCTTGCATGCCGTTACATCCGTTCACGTGGGAAGTGGAAGTGAAATTGGGCTTGTCGACTTGCCGATCCAGCGCGAGAAACATACCGGTTTTCCGAAGATTGAGAGTTCCTCTCTCAAAGGGGCAGTGCGGTATCATATGGTGCAAGCGCTGCCGGAGGAAATGAAGGAGCTCGAGCTGATTTTTGGAGCGGATCGAGGAGAGGAAAGCGTCACACAAGCAAGCGCCATTGCGTTAAGCGATGCCCGCGTGCTATTGTTTCCTGTCAAGTCGCTCCGCGGCGTGTTTGCTTGGATTACATGCCCCCACGTGATCGAGCGCTGGAATCAGGAAATGAGCATCCATCAAGAAGCAAACGGCAAAGGGAATCCGTTTCAGCCGCTTCCGGTTCCAGCACCAAATACGGTGAGCAGCGATCGATTGATGGCTATAAACGGGCGCATCGTCCTTGAGGAATATACGTTTGACGTCACGATTTCACGAGAGGCCCAACAGCTTGCTGAACAGCTGGCGGCTCTCATTGGCGAATATAGCCGCCTCCGTCTTCCGGAACGCCTTGTTGTGCTGCCTGACGATGATTTCACGGACTTCGTCAAACTGTCCACGGAAGTAAATGCACGCATTCGCATTTCGCATAAAACGGGAACCGTGGATAATGGGGCGCTTTGGTACGAAGAAAATGTTCCACCGGAGACGATTTTTTACAGTTTCCTTTATATTGGCCATGCGCGTGGCAACGGTATGAATGGACTGACAACAGCGAAAGACATTGAACACTATTTAGTAGAGAACGGAAAATTTCCATCGGTATTCCAACTGGGTGGAAACAGTACGCTAGGACGTGGAATGATGAGAACCATTTGGTTGTAAATGGGAGGAGACAAGGATGAAGAAAACCGTGCAACGGGTGGGGATTGAGAACGGCCGCGCCGCCTTTGCGTTCCAAGAGGTTAAACAGGCGAAAGAACAGTTAAGGGAGAATTTTGAAACGTATCGTTCGTACGTGAAAAAAATGCCGTCTCTGATTCAAGTGAACGGTCTTGGGCAAACATTGGCATTTTACTTCCAAAAAAAGAAACAAAAAGAATATAAAGCGATTTACCATACGCTCGCCCAATGGATGAAAGAGCAGTTTCCTGAACAGTTTCCAAGCGGGAATGAGGAGCTAGTGGAAATCGTCGTCAATCTGTCGAGTGCGGAATATCGGCTATGGACGATGGAGGCGCTCGCGCTGCTTGATTGGATGCGCAAGTTTGTCGACGGGATGGCAAAAGACGACGGCGAGGCGGCAAAATAAGGAGGAGATGGCATGCTTTTTCACCCAAAAGACACACGGGACGTCATGCAGGCCGCCAGCAAGTCCATGGCCCATTTGGCGTACCATCTCTATTACTTTTTGGAACATGAGTGGAATGATAAAAAAAGAGTGTGGGAGTTATCCAAACGACTAAAGCCTGTTCCGATTCTTCCGGAGCTCAAAGCAGTGGGAGAGCAGCTGCAGGAGCAACGTGAACACGCCATGGTGACGTGGGCGCAAACTGGACATGTCAAAAAGCTCAAAGCACGCCTTGCCGGTCGAATTATCCATGGCCTCGGCGCGGGCCACGTCCGTGAGACATCGTTGACGATCCATCCCGTATACGGGCTGCCGTACATTCCCGCCTCAAGCGTAAAAGGGCTTGTCCGCCATTGGTGGATCGAAGCGTACGGTCAAGGGGAAGAACAGAGTCTTGCTGAACAGAAGATAGGACGGGATGTTTTTGGAACGCAAGAAAGCAAAGGGCTTGTCCAATTTCACGACATTTTTCTCATCGACGGGCTGCAACTCATTAGCGATGTTCTTGCCGTGCATATGAAAAACTATTATGAAGGAAAAAATGCAGCGACGGATGACCAAAAACCTGTCCCTGTTTCGTTTTGGACGGTCACGGCCGCTGAGGTTGAGATTTACTTGACGGCAAACTGCTCGGCACAAAGCGATGAAGAGACGAAGCGCATACTTGAGGAAGCGGCGGTATGGACGAAATCCGCTTTGATGGAATGGGGAATCGGGTCCAAAACATCATCGGGGTATGGCCGATTTATCGATGTGCAGGATGTAACGGACATAGAATTTCTTCCCCTTGTCCAAAAAGAGCGTATGCGGCTTGAACAACGGAAGAAAGAGCAGGAGATGCTTGAACAGCGGAAGCGCGAGGAAGAAGAAAAAGCAAAACTTGCCCTTCTTTCCCCAGAAGAACGGCTCGTGACTGAAATCGAACGGCTCACCGACAGCCAAGTCGATCAGCAACGAAGCAAAGACGCCCTGTATAACCAAGTCATCCAACAGCAAAACAAGCAAGCCGCTCAGGCGTTGCTGGCGTATTGGCAACGGATTGGCCAATGGGGCAAAGGTGTAAGCAAAAAACAAAAAGAAAAAATCAAAGCCATTCAACAGCTGCTTAACGGTTCATAACCAAACCATCCTGTCGATTGTCGTCGACCTCTAATCGTGCAAAAACCCCAGGGGGTCGACGACATTTGTGTTTGTCACTTGGTTCCTACAGCTATCGCAGGCGAGCGTTATTGACGGAATTTTTTTACTGTGTTATTCTGAAGGCAACAAGGGATGAAAAAACTTGATATAACAGCACTTTTTGGGTTTGTATCGTACCTATGAGGGATTGAAACTCATAATTTTGGCCTGGCCTTTGATTTTTGTGTCTGGTTTGTATCGTACCTATGAGGGATTGAAACACGGCAGGCACACGGCCTGCCGCTACCCTCGCTTCGCGTTTGTATCGTACCTATGAGGGATTGAAACCACAAATGGGGGGAGAAAGTTGCAGGTAAATGTAACGTTTGTATCGTACCTATGAGGGATTGAAACTCGACGACAACGGTGGTATCACCGACGATTATTTTACCGCGTTTGTATCGTACCTATGAGGGATTGAAACACTTTTGTTTCTAAGATGCCCAAGTCTTCTAACTTCGTTTGTATCGTACCTATGAGGGATTGAAACACGGCAGGCACACGGCCTGCCGCTACCCTCGCTTCGCGTTTGTATCGTACCTATGAGGGATTGAAACTGAATCTGCGCCAATCCTTCAACCTCGAAAGATGCGTTTGTATCGTACCTATGAGGGATTGAAACGCTGTCACGTAGGTTTGCGTGAAATTGATCTGTCTGCGTTTGTATCGTACCTATGAGGGATTGAAACCCGGCTATCGCCGAGGGGATTTCGAGCAACTCTGAGTTTGTATCGTACCTATGAGGGATTGAAACAGCGTTCGATGCTTGAGCACGGGTACGATCTTGAGTTTGTATCGTACCTATGAGGGATTGAAACTTACCAACGCCAAAATCGGTACAGCGGCGGTAGGAACGTTTGTATCGTACCTATGAGGGATTGAAACTTGGAAAGGATTCCGCGACGGACAGGAGCATGAACGGTTTGTATCGTACCTATGAGGGATTGAAACATTCAAGAAACACACGAAGTCGCGTCAGAATTGAACGTTTGTATCGTACCTATGAGGGATTGAAACAACATCTACAAAACCATCTTTACGACTGTATGGAAGTTTGTATCGTACCTATGAGGGATTGAAACATTGCAAATCGTGAATCAAAAATTTTCTTTTCAACAGTTTGTATCGTACCTATGAGGGATTGAAACAAAAACACCTATAAACGTTGATTTATCAACGTTTTCCAGTTTTTATCGTACCTATGAGGGATTTGAAACTCGATCCGTTTATGCGCCTGTTTTGAGTTCTCCCCGTTTTTATCACATCGATGAGGGATTGAAAACCTCGGTGCCAGTTTATTACTTCAACCTTTTCCTCTTACTATTCTTTTTTCACCGTTGATTTTACATATTTTCATGTCATCTATTTCAAATGATTTTGTTTCACAAATATGAAATATTATCTATTTTTTGTTTTATATTTCCTTTTTTGATGGTATAATTGGATTAGTTCAAAAGACATAGAGGGGTGGTATATTGATCGAAGCGATCGCCCAAATTGGGAAGATAATGCTCGAGAAGCAAGGAGAAGGTTTGGCGGTTGATCAGTTGATCGAAAATACGGGATATCCTTCTTGCGTGTTCATTGTATTGCGCGTGGACGGAGAAGGAAATACCGTTTGGGAAGGATGCGAGATCGAGGAATGTGGAAGTGATTATAAAAAATACTTGTTTCGTTCCGGCTCATCCCGAGGGATCAATTATTCGCCGACCGCAAAGATCACGACGATTGAAAATACATATGAGCAGAAAGTAGTCGGATGGTTTCGAAAAGTAAACCGGATGATGGATTACCCGCTTTTTCGATCGATTGAGCATATACTCGTACAACAGAAGGAAGCGATCTTGCAAGAATTAAAGGACAAGCTGTCTCTTTCGAGTGACCGTTCCCTTGTTTCTCTAAAAATCAATGGCGCTTATTTATATGATTGGGAGCCCTTTCAGGACGCCTTCTTGAATCTTATTAACGAGAAAGACATGGAGTTGTCCGCTCGACACCAAGTTTGCTCTATTTGCGGGGAACGCAAAGATACGGTGATTGGAAAATTATCAGTTTTTCGCTTTTACACCTTGGATAAACCAGGATTTATTACAGGAGGATTTAACGAGGCAAAAGCATGGCGAAATTATCCTGTCTGTTTAGCTTGCAAAGCCCAAATTGAAGAAGGAAGAAGGTTTATCGAATCGCATTTGCAGTATCGTTTTTACGGTTTTTCTTATTTGGTTATTCCTAAATTGCTTATTCCTAATGGTGAGGATGCATTGGATGAGTTGCTTCAATATTTGACAGACGGAAAAAAAGACATTCGCATTCATCAAGAACAGGCAGATTCCTTTATGACGACGGAGGAAGACTTGCTTGGGCTCATGCAAGACTATGACAATTCTCTTTCGCTTCAGTTGCTGTTCTTACAGAGAGTTCAAAGCGCTGAGCGGATTTTGTTGTTGATTGAAGATGTGTTGCCGTCGCGAATTAGCGAATTATTTCAGGCGAAAAGAGTGACGGAGTCTCTTCTATATGAAGAAGGGAATCACCCCTTTCATTTTGGTTTTATTCGTACATTTTTTCGTTCAGGTGTCTATGATAAGTATTTTTTGCAAGTGGTGGAGTACGTATTTCACAAGAAAGCGCTTTCTATGGCGTTTTTCGCTCCCTTTTTTATGGAACAACTTCGTGCCGATTTTTATGATTATGAAACTGGTGACTGGTCATTTGTCAACAAAACGCGTCAAGCGCTTGCGGTGATGATTTTTTTAGAACAAGCGGGCGTGTTGGTTAGGAAAGGAGAGAAGACGGTGCAAGGAAAATTCGCCCAGTTGTTTGACACGTATGGGGGACAGCTCGAGTCTCCGGAAAAACAAGCCGTTTTCCTGTTGGGGGCATTGACGCAAATGTTGCTTGATATCCAACAACAAAAACGGGGAAGCAAGCCGTTCGTCAAGCAGTTGATGGGATTAAAGATGGATCAACGGTCGATAAAAGGATTGCTTCCTAAAGTAGTAGGAAAATTAGAAGAATACGAGTCTTACTATGCGAGCCATCGACAATTGGCCGAAGAAATTTCTCATCTATTCCTGTCCTCTTCCCCAAGATGGAAATTGTCTATCGATGAACTGAATTTTTATTTCGCCTGCGGGATGAACTTATCATGGAAAGTAAAAGAAGTCGTATCGAACAAGGAGGAGAAATAATATGGTAAAGCAACGTTCAGAGCTGCTCTTTTTGTATGATGTGCAATGGGCAAACCCTAACGGTGATCCTGTTGACGGGAACAAGCCGCGCATCGATGAGGAAACGGGGAAGAATATTGTCACCGACGTTCGACTGAAACGGACGATTCGGGATTATTTATATGACTATCGTCAACAAGAAATTTTTGTTCGCGAAATTGCGCAAGAAGATGAGTATATTCAGGATGCGAAGGCACGGGCAGAAGACTTTTTAGTGAAAGACGGCGAGAAACTAGATAAATCGAAACTGACCTTAAGTGAAATGAAAAAAATCATCAACGATGAAGTGTTACGTCAATGCATTGATGTGCGGTTGTTTGGTGTAACATTGCCGATCGAAAAAAATCAAAGGGAAAAAAGCTCAATTACTCATACAGGGCCTGTCCAATTTAAGATGGGGCAGTCGCTGCATCGGGTGAAGCTGGAGTATATCAAAGGCACAGGAGCGTTTGCTTCAGGCGGACAAATGACACAAAAGACGTTCCGTGAGGAATATGTGTTGCCGTATTCACTCATTTCGTTCTATGGGATTATCAATGAGACAGCGGCACGCTTCACGAGATTAACAGAGGAAGATGTGGAACTACTTATCGAAGCGATGTGGGAAGGAACGAAAAATTTGATCTCACGCTCGAAAGTCGGACATGTTCCACGCTTGCTTCTCCGTGTGGTTTATCAAGAGCCTTACTTCCATATTGGGGAGCTAGATAAGTATGTTTCTCTTCATACTGAAAAGGCAGAAGAAGAAATTCGCGATGTTTATGATTATGTGCTCGATGTGTCGCGGTTAGTCGAAGTATTGGTTCGGGAGAAAGAAAATATCGCAAAAATAGAGTTGCGGCAGGATGGAAGGCTTGTGTGTAGCGAGGATCTGGCTGAGCGTTTGCGTAAAGAAGGCATCGCTGTAGATATTCGGTAGCAGGGAATGAGTGCGATGAATGTGCTTGTATTCGATATTCGAGCTGATTTTGGTCATTTTCGCCAAATTTATTCGACTTCTTCGCCGCTGACATACTCGTTCATTCCTCCAACGGCCTTGTTTGGCTTGCTTGGCGCCATAGTCGGCGTGGGAAAAGAGGAAAATGAATATTTGCAAGTGTTTAACCATGAGACGACGAATGTGGCCATACGCCTTATGGAACCTGTGCGAAAGACAAGAGTCGGAATCAACTATGTGAATACAAAAGGGAATATATGGGTTCCGAAACAACGGCGGGAAGGGGCTCGAACTCAAATTCGTGTTGAATTTTTGCGTTTTCCTCATTTTCGTTGTTATGTGTATATGAAAGATCATGAACGATTTTCACAACTGATTGACTTCGTTCGGAAGCACAAAAGCGTATATACACCATGTCTTGGGCTAAGTGAATGTTTAGCTGATGTACGGTTTGTCACTGTGGCCGATTTCCGTTTTGTTCAAACGATTAATGAAGAGCCCGTGACCATTTGTTCGGTAATTCCGGGAAAAGAACTACAGACGATCAAAGTAGAACCAGGCAAAGAGTATCGTAAAGAGCGAGTGGCTTGGGAAATGAATACGGAACGTGTGGTTTCCTGCTATGAAGAGGTGATTTTTGAGGCGGGGGGACGTCCGATTCTCGCTTCGGTTCCCTATTATTGGGAGAATGAGCAGGGAGAACGGATTGTCTTTTTCTATTCCAATGGAAAGGAAGAGTAGGATGTATTCCCATCCTCATTATGCCTTGTCGGATCATTTGCGGGGGGTGGAGCAGCTTTCCTCCCTCTTTTTGTCTGAAAAATCCGTCCGTCTCACTGAGCCGGAGCGATTGAAGAAAATAAATCGGTGGATTGCCCTTTTTCATGACATAGGTAAAAGTCATGACTTTTTTCAACAATATATTCAGTCTCCCGATACGTTTCAAGGCCCGCCTGCGATCAAAAGCCATGCTCTTTTGTCAGCCGTTATATTGGCGGCTTTTCTGCAAGAAAAGGATGTGGATGAGTTTTGGAGGTTGTTGGCGTTTCTTGTGGTAAAACGACATCATGGTAATTTAGACGATTGGCTTGAGGAACTGAAGCGGATGGGGGAAGAAGCAAAGGCGTTGGTCAAGCGTCAAGTTGAAGCAACGAACTTTTCGGTGCTAGCACAACAAATGGCCTGTTTTGATTTTGGACAAGAAGTGATTTGGACGAAAGAGGTATGGTCGACGTGGGTTGAAAAATTTTTTGCCGAGGCACGCTCGTTGCGCCGCTTTATTATGAAATGGAATCGAAGTAATAAATCCCTTATCCCGTATTTGCAAGTCTTGTTTCTTTTCTCTCTGCTAATTGACGCAGATAAATCAGAAGCTGGGATTTTGCAAAAACGGTCATGGTCCTTTTCTATGCGCAAAGACATCCCTGCGGATTTGGTTCAACGTTATAAACAGCAACAATCATGGAACAAAACGACGTTGAACGAGATGAGGGAACGGGCGTTTCAAGAAATCGCTCAGGTGCCGATCGATTTGCACAATCATTTTTATTCCCTGAATTTGCCGACGGGAATGGGAAAAACGCTAGCAGGCCTACACTTCGCCTTGCGTCTTCGTAGTGAAATCGAACGGCAACAAGGAATTAAACCCCGCATAATTTATAGCCTTCCTTTTCTCAGTGTCATTGACCAGACGGCAAGTGTCCTAAAAGGCGTTTTTTCTGCGAACGGGATGGAGGAGGATCACCAACTCTGGCTTGCACATCATCACTTAGCTGATATGCGTTATATCACGAGGCAAGACGAAGAGCGCTATGACGTTGATTATGAAGCTGCGAAACTGTTAATGGAAGGTTGGCACTCGGAATTGATTGTGACTACCTTTGTGCAGCTATTTGAAACGGTTTTTTCTAATCGAAATTCTTCATTGCGCAAATTCCACCGTTTGGCTAATTCCATTATTCTGATTGATGAAGTGCAGGCCGTTCCTCATCGGTATTGGTTGGCTATTCGTCGATTGTTCGCGGCGATGGCGGAAGAGCTTGGGTGCTATTTTCTATTCAGCTCAGCTACGGATCCAAAATGGTTTCCTGAAGCGGTTTCACTTGTTAATGAACAAGATTATTTTCAGCCACTCTCCCGTGTGACATTGTACCCGAACATCAGTGAGCCACTCGAGATCGAGGATTTTGCTCGTCAAATCAAGTGGGATAGGGAAAAAACGTACTTATTCATTTTAAATACAATCGAGAGCGCCAAAACATTGTATCGTGCTTTTCTAGACGAAGGCATTGACGGGAAAGAAATGACCTTTTTGTCTACCCATATTCCTCCAAAAGAGCGCCTGCGGCGGATCATGGCAGCGAAAGATGGGGAGTATCGCATTGTGGTGAGTACACAGTTGATTGAGGCGGGCGTTGATATCGATTTTGATGTGGTCTACCGTGATTTAGCGCCTCTTGATTCCATCCAACAGGCGGCTGGGCGGTGCAACCGCCATGGACAACGGAAAGGGGAAGTGCATATTGTTCGCTTAACGGATAAGAGACGATTATACGCGAGTTATATTTATGATGCCATTCGTTTGGATATTACCCAAACCTTATTAAAAGGAAAAGAGAAAATAGAGGAAGGTGAGTTTTTGCAGTTAATTACTTCTTATTTTGAAACATTAACCGCCCGAATGAGCAATACAGAGTCGGAACGGTTGTTAAAAGGAATGATGACCTTGTATTTCGATGGAGAGGAAAACGTTGATCGGATTCCTGTGTCACACTTCCGCTTGATTGAAGGGGAAGGGGAAAAAATCAATGTCTTTATTGAGTTGGACGAGGAAGCAAGCGAAGTGTTTCGCGAATACGAGGAAATTCTGCAGCTCAATGATCGATGGGAGCGCAGAAAGAGATTTGCGACTATCAAAACCCGCTTTTTTCAATACGTGATTGCTATTCCGGCACGAGTGGATCATCAACCGCCGATTGTCAATGGGATAGGGTATGTAGGAAAAGATTCGCTGTCTGATTTTTACGATGAGGCACTCGGTTACCGAACGAAAAGTGAAGGGCTCATTTGGTAGGTGGGATGGATGGAATATGAAATGCCTGTGACAGGAACAGACATTTGGTACTATTATATTTGCCCACGAGAAGTTTGGCTTATGAAGCACCAAATTGCCCCAGACCAAGAAGATGAAGCGATAGAAATTGGGAGATTTCTTTCTGAAACAACTTACCAAAGGGACAAGAAAGAAATATCGATAGGTTCCATTGTCATCGATCGCATTCGCCAAGAAGATGGCCAACTTATCATCGGGGAAGTGAAGAAATCATCGAGTTATTCCAAAAGTGCCCGAATGCAGCTGTTATACTATTTAGATACGTTGAGACAGGCAGGGATCAAAGCGAAAGGGGAACTGTTGTTTCCGAAAGAACGGAAAAAAGAACATGTCGAATGGACAGAAGAAGGGCGCCGTGAGTTGGAGCACGCCATTGCCGATATCCGCCGCATCGCGCGAATGCCTGTCCCACCGCCGCCGAAAAGGATATCATTTTGCGGCAAATGCGCCTACCGTGAATATTGTTGGGCGGAGGAATAGAGATGAAAAAGACGCTTTATATTTTCCAAAACGGCGAGCTGCGTCGAAAAGATAATAGTTTATATTTTGAAACGGAAGAACGCAAACGATATATTCCTGTAGAAAACACGAATGATATTTATATTTTCGGCGAAGTTGATGTGTCGAAGCGGTTTTTAGAGTTTGCTGCGCAAAAAGAGATCATTGTTCATTACTTTAATCATTATGGATATTACGTTGGCTCCTTTTATCCGCGAGAACATTTGAATTCTGGACATGTCATATTAAAGCAGGCGGAACATTACATTGATCCTGCCAAACGATTGGAGCTTGCTCGTCTATTTGTTCAAGGCTCCATCCGCCAAATGGAGCGGGTGCTCAAATATTACCGCCCCCGCCTTTCCGAAACGGAAGAATTGGAAAAAGCGCTACAATCGATCAAACGAGAAGAAGAGAGGCTGAATCAGGCGGAAACAGTGGAACAGTTAATGGCGGCAGAAGGACATATTCGTGAAGCGTATTATGCTTCATTCGATGCGATCATTCGCCATCCGGACTTTGTGTTCGAGAAGCGGACAAAACGCCCACCGCATAATCGTTTGAACGCGCTGATTAGCTTTGGTAACTCGATTGTGTACACGATGTGTTTGAGTGAAATTTATAAGACGTATTTAGATCCGCGCATTGGTTTTTTGCATAGCACGAACTTTCGCCGCTTTTCTTTGAATTTGGATATTGCGGAGATCTTTAAACCGATCATTGTCGATCGCTTGATTTTCACCTTAGTGAATCGGAACATGTTATCGCATAAGCATTTTGAAAAATTAACCGACGGCATTTTGTTAAATGAAGAAGGCAGGAAGTTATTTGTCAGCGAATTGGAGAAGAAAATGCAGACGACGGTCCAACACCGTCATCTAGGGAAGTCTGTATCGTATCGTCGGCTCATTCGCCTTGAGTTATATAAAGTCCAAAAGCATCTTCTCGGTGAAAAAACGTACGAGCCTTACGCGGCTCGTTGGTAGGTGAAAGCATTGTGTTCGTGATTCTCGTGTACGATTTTAACGAAAAGAGAGTGGCCAAAGCGCTGAAAATTGCTCGCAAATATCTTCATTGGGTGCAAAACTCGGTATTTGAAGGGGAAATCACATCGGCGAATTACGAAAAGTTAAAGATGGAATTGCGCCAACTCATGGATCCCGAAGAGGACTCGGTCATCTTTTATACGTTTCGCACTCAAAAGTACTCGAAAAGAGAAGAAATGGGGGTGAAAAAGGGCGGGGATGAGTTCATCTTATAAATGAAGAAGGTTATAGAAGGTAGGGTATTTTCATGAGACTGACTATTACCATGAATGGGCGGCAGGGTCCTGTGTCGCTGCCGCTTCATTATCAGCATTTGTTGCAAGGGCTATTGTATCGATCACTAGAAAGTAAACAACTCGCGACGTTTTTACATGAGATTGGATTCCGCCATGAGAAGCGGTCTTTCAAACTGTTTACGTTTAGCCGCCTTTTTGGACGACATGAAGTGGACCGGGTGAAGAAAACGATACGGTTTTTGGACGAATTCCAATGGCATATCGATACGATCCTTCCAGAGTTGACCGAGCAACTCGGGCAGCAGTTGTTGCTGCGGCGGGAGATTTGGCTTTACGATCAGCCGGTTGAAGTCAAAAGTGTGAAAATGGACAAGGTTGAGATCCGTCAAAGCACAATCGAGGTGGCTATGCTTTCTCCGCTAACTGTATACAGCACATATGAGACGATCGATAGAAGAAAGAAAACTCATTTTTTCGGGCCGGATGATGAGGTATTTCCCCATCTCATTGAGCTGAATTTTCGCCATAAATATCAAGCGTACTATGGTGTCCCGCCGGTGGAGAGATTGTCAATTCAACCCGTTCATGTCCACCAACGCCATCGCGTTGTGACACTATTCAAAGATATGTATATTACAGGGTGGTTGGGGCATTACCGTCTCTCCTCTTCTCCCGAGCAGTTGACGTTTTTATACCACGTTGGCCTGGGCAGCCGAAATTCCCAAGGGTTCGGCATGTTCTGCCTAACGGGTAAATAATTCGATTCCTCTATTGTCGTCGACCTCCAATCGTGCAAAAACCCCAGGGGGTCGACGACATTTGTTTTTGTCACTTGGCTCCTACAGCTATCACGGGTGAGTGTGATTGACAGAATTTTTTGACCGTGTTATTCTGAAGGTAACATGGGATGAAAAAGCTTGATATAACAGCACTTTTTGGGGTTTGTATCGTACCTATGAGGGATTGAAACGAAGAAAAACGAACGCAGGAAAAAGCTAAAACTAAAGTTTGTATCGTACCTATGAGGGATTGAAACTTTCAACGTACATTTTTGGTGTTACGCGTACACTTTGTTTGTATCGTACCTATGAGGGATTGAAACAGGTCAAGTTTGGAGTAGTAAATTTTTTCCTCCGTTTCGTTTGTATCGTACCTATGAGGGATTGAAACACATATCAATAATAAAGTTACCGTTCTTTAATTTCGTTTGTATCGTACCTATGAGGGATTGAAACACTTTATCATCGTCCCGATTGCTAACCCGTGGGGCTGGGTTTGTATCGTACCTATGAGGGATTGAAACATTGCTAAGTCAATGTTTCTTTCTTCATAGACAAGAAGTTTGTATCGTACCTATGAGGGATTGAAACATGCATTAGTGTCAACTGCATCTCCATATCTTCTTTGGTTTGTATCGTACCTATGAGGGATTGAAACATGCAAAGATAATAAAAAGAGGTGATAGAAATGGACGAGTTTGTATCGTACCTATGAGGGATTGAAACCTCGCTCAAACCGGCTTGCATCGACTTCAAAATACGTTTGTATCGTACCTATGAGGGATTGAAACTGCGATTGTTGATGAAACGCTCGACCTCGATGAGATGTTTGTATCGTACCTATGAGGGATTGAAACTATGACCGATGCGCCGGTCATCGTACAAACGCCATTCGTTTGTATCGTACCTATGAGGGATTGAAACTCTACGTATTTTCCGCTCTTCCACTCTTCAAACGTGTTTGTATCGTACCTATGAGGGATTGAAACCACAAAATCGCGGAAGTGCCGTCGGTCAACACCGCGTTTGTATCGTACCTATGAGGGATTGAAACTTACGACGAGTACACATATGACCCGAACGCCGGGGGTTTGTATCGTACCTATGAGGAATGGAAACTTTATCGATTTTGGAGATGGAGCATATCATGTCATCATCAATTTATAAAACACTCTTGCTGTGGTTTTTTATTTTGCGAAAACATCAAATGAAACTTTCGTGGAGAGTGGAATGAAAGAAAGAATTTTATGTTAAAGGATGATGATGTATGAATAATAGAATACAACAATTCTGGAATGATTTTTGTAAGGCAACTGGTCAGGAGGGGATTGAATATAAAGATGCCTTTCAGTTTGGAGCTTTTCCTGATCGGTTGGCTGATTTAGTTGTTAAAGGAAAGAAAACAGCGACAACTTCAGGCTACGTGTTTTATGAGTTAGAAAAAGAACCTATCCCTAAAGCTGGTGAATATTATATTGTTTTGGATGGTCAGGGAGAGCCAGTCGCAGTCATTCAAATTCAATCCGTTGAAATTGTTCCGATGAATGAGGTGACAAAGGAATTTGCTTTAGCGGAAGGCGAAGGAGATTATCGTTCTTGGTGGGATGCACACGAAAAATTTTTTACCGAATCATTAAAAGAATACGACATGGAATTTTCACCAGATATGTTAGTTGTATGTGAACGATTTAAAAAAGTATATCCGAAATAAGGCGGTTAATTTAAAGAAATGATTTAGAGCATCTGAATAATGAGGTGACCCCTGTCAAGGAGTCAGGAATAAAAAAGCGGATGTAAACAGCCTGGGTTCTGTATTCATAAGGACTCAGGTTGTTTCGCTTTTTGCAAACTTTTTAAACTCTGCACCATGTGTTTTCTGTGAAAGTGTGTGCCCCTTAGTTCCTCATTTCCATGCCTAGGTAAGGAGCAAACCTTGCTCATGGGTTTTTTTATTTTTTCATAGAAAAATCCCCTCCATAGTAAACAGATCCGCGGGCTTTCTTTTTCTGTCTACTATAAGGGGATCATCTCATTTCTTTACGGACACCTTCTTTGCGTTCGATTCCGACAAGACGCTTAGTGCCGACTATGAAGGCGATGTGTCCAAGTGGTGAGTTTTTCTTTCATCTCTTTGCGCCACACGCTTGATGAACGACGATGGGCATAGCCGACTAAGGCGCCGGTGACAATGAGCAAGAGGCTGGAGAAGGCAAAAATGTAGGCGATGGAAAATAGACTGGCGATGGAACCTGCAGCGGTAGGACCGGTCAAGTTGCCAAGAAAGCGGCTGCTGGCGGTGACGCCGAACACCCGCCCTTGAATGCGGCGTGGGCTTTGCACATTGATGAGTGCCTGAATGGCTGGCCATACGCCGCCGACTACCAGCCCTTGCAAGAAGCGCCACACGTACAGGGCGTAAATATTGTCTGTCCATACTTGCGGCAAGGCGAACAAACCGGACAGCACAAGCAGTATCGGTAATGTTTTCTCCTGCCCGATCCGGTCGCCGAGTTTTCCTAAGTACGGCGCGCCGATGATCGTCGCAATGCCGGTGATGGATGAGGCGAGGCCGGACAGAAATGCAAGATTGCTTGTGTTGCCGACTAACGATTGGACAAAAATGGTCATCATCGAATTGACGCCAAGAACGGCGATTTGTACAAGAAACGTAGCGATAAACAAGATGATGAGCGGCCGATGTTCGAACACTTCCTTGAAGCTCGCTTTGTTCTTTTTCGTCTGCGGCACGACCGGATCTTTTTCGAGCCAAAACATTACAGGCAAGAGCGTAAGCAAGATGCAAAGCCCGGTCACCAAAAACACCGGACGGAAGCCAAATAGGTCGGATAAAGCGCCGCCGATGAGCGGTCCGATAATGTTGCCGGCGATACTTCCGGTTTGCAGTGTTCCGAGTGCCTCGCCGCTATGGTCTTTTGGAACGATGCGGGCCAAATAGGAAAACGAGACGGTGATGAATCCCGAGAAAAAGCCAACAAGAAATCGGAGCACAAGCAGTGCCATCGGCGATGCGGCAAACGCCATGCAGGCGGTGAGGAGGCCCATGCCGATTCCAGCGCGAATCAAATTGGCGCGCTGGCCGTATTTATCGGCAAACATGCCCCAAATCGGTGCCATAATCGCAGCCGATAAAAAGGTGGCGGAAAAGACGAGCCCTGTCCACATGCTTAAGGCATGATGTTCAGTGACACCCATTTGCCATAGGAAGAGCGATAAAAAGGGAATGACCATGGTCATTCCAGCCGAAACCATAAAATTGCACAGCCATAAAATGCGGACGCTTCGCTTCCAGTCCATGGGAGGTCATCTCCTGAATTATTTCGTTTCTCTAATCATTCTACTACAATGGAAAAATAGAGGAAATGATTTTGCTCATCCATGGCGGGAAATCAACTAGAGCGGAACAAACCAATCCCCCTTGCCAGGTGGGGCAAGGGGGTCATCTATGTGAAAAGGGGGGGAGGGGGAGATTAGGCGTTCGTCGATTGGGCTTCCTTCCATTTCGCTAATTCACGTTCCACTTCTTCCTCAAACGGCACAGGGGACAACACAGCGTTCGTTCCGAATCGAGCAGCGGACGCTTCGGCTTCTAACGCGATGACGCGTTCTTCCATGCGGGCGAAGCCGCGCAGCGCCTCATCGGCAGAAAACGAAGCGAGTGTCGTGTCGATTTGTTTTAACGCTTTGGCAGCATTGACGCGTGCGGTGAGCTCGAGCTGTTTGGCGGCAAGCTCGTCATATCGTTCGCGCAGCTGATTGAGGCGGCGGACGATTTCGGCTGTTTTTGCTTTGATCGTTTCATATTGTTGCTTGTAGGTTTCTAGTTTCTTCTCATACAGCAGTTTGTCGCCCAATGCCAACTTGGCGACGGCTTCTTCGTTGCGTTCGAGCGCCAACTTGGCTTGACGATTCCGCTTTTCCACCGTTTCTTCCGCTTGCGCGATGAGCGTTGCATAACGCTGTTCGGTGACCCATTGTTGGGCGAGCGCTTGGCGCCCTTGTTCGAGTTGTTGTTCGAGTTCGCGTAAATATTGTTTCGTCATGGCAATCGGATCTTCCCATTGATCGATTTGTTCGTTCACTTCAGCGAGAACGATTGTTTTGATCCGGCGGAACACACCCATTTGTTTTGCCCTCCTTTTGTACAATTTTTTCCCATTCATCGAGCCAGTCGGTGGAAATGGGTGCGGTTGTTGGTTTCCATGTTTCCGCGGCTACTGATTTTCGCGTTTGATGGCGTCCGAAGGCATATACGGCGGCCAGCGCCAATCCGAGTAACACCCATTTCGGCAACAGGGCGGCGATCCCTAAGGTGATAAGCGCCCAGCCAATCCAGCGCTTCGATCGCTTCGCCACAAGCCATATCGCGCCAACGCCGACAAGCAGCAGTGGGATGAACCACATGAGCAAGCCGGGAATCAACCAGCCTGCGCGCGGCTCTACACGAAAGATCAGGTGGTGATGCCCAAAGCCGCCGTGCATGCCGTCAAACAGAACACTTAGGCGCCTGTACACGATCACTTCATGTGGCGTGAGCACATGAAATAGGCTGACCCCGGCGAGCACAATAAGGGCGAGCAGAGCGAGCGCTCGAAGTTTCTTCAATATCGACACCTCCTTTTTCGGTGGTGGACTAGCTTACAGTTTGCATTGTAGTAGGCGAAGGAGAAAATTAGGTGAAAAGCGAAATCTTTTTAAACTGATTGTGAATAGAGAATGAAAGGTGTCCCGTTCTATAGGGGACACCTTTCGTTGTGATAAGAAAAGCTGTGGGTTAAGCGGGCAGGAGGACAAGAAATTCTGTCCCTTGGCCGAGTTGGCTTTGAACGTGGATCGTACCACCATGGGCGTCGACGATCCATTTGGCGATCGATAGTCCCAGACCGTGGCCACCTTGTTGGCGGGAGCGCGCTTTGTCGACACGGTAGAAGCGGTCGAAAATCCGGCCCATATCTTCCGGCGGAATGCCGATGCCGGTGTCTTTGACAGAAAGGACGAATTGTTTCGGTTCGGTGCGGATCGACAGCGTCACATTCCCGCCTTCTGGGGTGTATTTGATGGCGTTATCAAGCAAAATGTATAGCAGTTGCGTCAACTTGTCCGGATCGGCTGTCACCATCGCCTGCTCCGGGGCGTGAAAATTCATTGTGATCTGTTTTTTCGCTGCCAGCTCCGAGATGAGCTGGAATGTTCGCTCAGCGTGCGGGCGGAAGTCAAACGTTTGTTTCGCCAGCTCCAACGCGGCATGTTTTGCATCCGCGCGGGCGAGCGTCAAGAGGTCGTTCATCAACTTCGTGATCCGCTTCAACTCTTCACGAAGGCGATCGAGCAGACGGTGGGCCAATTCGTTTTTCATCACATCTTCTTCCAGTGTGAGCGCCTCAACGGATGAAAAGACGACACTAAGCGGCGTGCGCAACTCATGCGAGGCGTCGGCGACAAACTGGCGCTGCCGCTCGTACGCTTCTTCAATCGGCACGAGAGCTCGCTTGGACATAAAGAAACTAAGCGCCACCCCGACGGCGAGAAACAGAATGGCAAGACCGATGAGCACGATCAGCAGCCAATGAAACACTCCAAAAAACGATGTCACGTCCATCCCGATATAAAGCATGCCGACGACATCTCCCCGAATGACGAGCGGGTGGGCGGCGGTGAGCACTCGCCAATCACGCGCAGCGTCGCGGGCTAGGCCCGGCATATGTTTAGGCAATGATACGGTCAGATAGACTGGGGTCTGTTCGTTCGTGTCCAGATGAGACAAGGCGCTTAAAAAATACGGGCGCAGGCGCCGGTGGACTTCATCCCCGGCGAGCAGACGGCCGGTTGGGCTGATGACGTAAAAAAAGAGTTGATCTTCGCTGAACAGCACGAGACTTTGGTCATCGAACAAGTCAAAATTGCTTTGTTTTAACAAAAACTGTTCAATGGTATTGGCCTCCTGTTCGGCGAGGCGAGTGATGCGCTGCTCTTGCTCGGATGTCGTGATCCAATAAAACAAGGCGGCGGCAATAACGACAAACAAAGCGAGAAATAAGGTGAAAATGCCGCTATAAAGCGCGGTCAGCCGCCAATGAGTGCGGCGGAACAAGTCCGCGTTACCTAAACGGCGCAGCCATTGGCGCCACTCGTTCCAGTTATTTATCAATTTTATATCCCACTCCCCGCACCGTTTGGATGACATCGTCTTTCAACTTTTTACGAAGCAATTTAATCGTCGCGTCAATCGTTTTCATGGATACATCAGCGTCCCATCCCCAGACGCGGTCTAGGATCGTCTCGCGCGGCACAACTTGGCCTTGGTTTTGGACGAGAAGATCGAGAAGCTGAAACTCGCGCGGGGTAAGGGAAATTTCCTCATTATTGCGATGCAGCGTATGGCTTGTTCGATTCAAGGTGAAGCCGTGAAAAGTTACTGTTTCCTCTTGAAGCGGGACGAACGTGCGCCGAGCGAGCGCTTTTAAGCGGGCAACAAGTTCATCAATTTCAAACGGCTTAACCAAATAATCATCCGCCCCAGCTTCAAGCCCGGTGACGCGGTCTTGCACTGCGTCTTTTGCCGTCAGTATCAAAATGGCGCCCGTATAACCATTTTGCCTCAATCGTCGGCAAATATCGACTCCATCGCCGTTTGGGAGCATCCAATCGAGCACGACGACATCGTAAAACTCCGCCATCGCGTAGTCGTACGCGTCTTCTCCTTCTTGTACCCAGTCGATATGGTCAATCCCTTTTTTCTTTAACAAATGGACGATTAGTTCCCCTAAGTGGAGATCATCTTCGGCGAGCAATACTTTCATGGCCGTTCCTCCCGTTTCCCATCATTTCTTTTATCATAACAAAGATGCGTGAAAAAAAGGTGAAAATCAGAAGGGAAGGGAGGAGTCACTCCGAAGAGATGGTTTCTTTCACTATTTTTTCACTTTTCTTGACTATGATGATGGGGGAAGAGGAAATGGGAGGAACAGAAGATGCGATTGAGCTCTAGTATGACGCCGACAGCTAAGTGTCGGACTGGGTGGTCTTCGCTATGCGTGCGACCGATAGATGTCGGCGATAGGATGGTGTTTCATCCGCCTTTTCGCTGTTTCGCCAGAATGCGAGCCAATCTGTCTAATGCTTGGTTATCGATGACGATTCATCATCAAGGAGGAGAAGAGCTATGGACATGATGACATTCGAACCAACACCACCCCCACAACCGAAACGACGCGGTCGTTTCGTGTCATGGCTGGCGGCTTCTGTCGCGGGAGCGGTGATCGGCAGCGTGGCGACATGGTATGTGGCGCCCAAATGGCTGAATCAAGGAAACGTCGCCCAAACCCAATTGACCCAAACGAATGGGAAAAAAAGTGAAACATTGCCGTTGCAGCCGACTGCGAGCACAAACACGAATATGATCGCGGCGATCAACGAAGTGGCTGATGCTGTCGTTGGGGTCATCAACATCCAGAAGCAAGCGGATTTTTTCTCTAACCAAGTGCAAAATACAGAAGCGGGAACAGGTTCGGGCGTGATTTTCAAAAAAGATGGCAATACGGCATACATTGTGACGAACAACCATGTCATTGAAGGAGCGAACGAAGTCGAAGTGGCACTTGCGAACGGAAAAAAAGTGAAAGCGGACATCGTTGGCGCCGATGCGTTAACCGATTTGGCCGTCTTGAAAATTCCGGCCAATGGCGTAACGAAAGTAGCGAGTTTCGGCGACTCGTCAAATGTACCAATCGGCGAACCAGTCGCGGCAATCGGCAATCCGCTTGGCCTTGACTTGTCGCGGACGGTGACGGAAGGGATCGTCAGCGGCAAACGGACGATGCCCGTATCCACCTCAGTGGGTAATTGGGAAATCGATGTCATCCAAACCGACGCGGCGATCAATCCGGGCAACAGCGGCGGTGCGCTCATTAACAACGCCGGGCAAGTCATTGGCATCAACAGCATGAAAATTGCCCAAACGGGTGTTGAAGGACTCGGCTTTGCCATCCCGAGCGAAAACGCCCAACCGATCGTCGAGCAGCTCATGAAAGATGGAACAGTC
>Ga0310832_100577_pt1 | contig 24499 bp, 18 predicted proteins | sample WT_ome_7_FD_201303 | JGI IMG/M metagenome (GOLD analysis project Ga0310832, IMG submission 201303) | Sorghum-adapted microbial communities enriched on wild type (WT) sorghum from Joint BioEnergy Institute, Emeryville, California, United... ...
ATTTACGGTGGAACTCGGCCGCGGAGTCAATCCGCTTCCCCTGTCCCAATTCGGCGAGATTTATGAGCGGGCGCTCGGCATTCTGCTCGCGAGCCTGTATATGTGATACACTGATCGGGCGTCCACATGCCGTGCCGGCATCATTCCCGCACGCGCATGAGGCGCATGGCGTTCATCGCGACGATCAGCGTCGCGCCCATGTCGGACAGGATGGCGATCCAGAGCGTCAACCATCCCGGGACGACGAGCGTCAGGGCGGCGAGCTTCACGAGCAGGGCGAACGCGATGTTCTGCCGGATGACGGCCAGCGTCTTGCGGCTGAGACGGATCGCGTACGGCAGCTTGCCGAGATCGTCGCCCATCAGCGCGATATCCGCCGTCTCGAGCGCGGCGTCGGCGCCCGCGTCGCCCATCGCGACGCCGACGGTCGCGGCGGCAAGCGCCGGCGCGTCGTTGACGCCGTCGCCGACCATCGCCACCGCGCAGCATTCGGACGCGAGATTCCGGATCGCCTCCAGCTTGTCTTCCGGCAGAAGTCCGGCGCGGACGTCCCGGATTCCGGCTTGCTTCGCGACAGCGGCCGCGGTGTCCCGGTTGTCACCGGTCAGCATCACGGTCTTCCGGATGCCGAGCGCATGCAGCCTGCCGACCACCCCGCGGCATTCCGGCCGCGCCTCGTCGATGACGCCGAACACGGCGACCGCTTCCCCGTCTCTTCCGACGGCGAGCACCGTCTTCCCTTCCCCGCGCAATCGGTTTACATCCGCATCAAATATATGATTCGCATCGTGCGCGTTCGTTTCGGTCCGGACCCATTCCGGGCTGCCGACCACAAAGCGCGCGCCTTCCGCTTCGCCCTGAATTCCCCGTCCCGTCACGGAAGTGAAGCTGTCTACCAGTATGCCCGAAAAATCAACGCCTTCATCACGGGCCGCCCGCATGACCGCCGACGCGAGCGGATGGCCGGACCGGTGTTCGAGCGCGGCGGCGATCCGGAGCACATCCCGGCGGTCCGACGATTCGCCGTACAGCAGAACATCGGTTACTTTCGGCTCGCCCCGCGTAATGGTGCCGGTCTTGTCGAAGGCGATCGCCTTCACCGCTCCGAGCCGCTCCAGATGAATGCCGCCCTTGATCAGCACGCCCCTGCCCGCGGCGCTGCCGATGGCGGAGACGACCGCGATCGGCGTCGAGATGACGAGCGCGCACGGGCAGCCGACGACGAGCACGGAGAGCCCCTGGTAGAACCACGCGAGCCAGCCGCCGCCGGAGACCGCGGGCGGGACGGCCGCGACCAGCGCCGCCGCGGCAATGATGCCGGGCGTGTAATACCTCGCGAACCTGTCCACGAACGCCTGCGCCGGCGCGCGCCTCTCCTGCGCCTCCTCGACGAGGCGGATGATCCGCGCGATCGCCGAATCCCGCGCCAGACGCGTGACGCGCACATGGAGCAGCCCTTCTCCGTTCAACGTGCCGGCGAATACCTCGTCGCCGGGCGACTTCGGCACCGGCACGGATTCACCCGTAATCGCGGCCTGGCTGACGGCGGAGTAGCCCGATGTGACGACGCCGTCCATCGCGATCTTCGCGCCCGGCCGCACGATGAGCGTGTCGCCGACGGCGATCTCGTCCGTCCGCAGCGTCAGTTCCCGTCCGTCCCGCAGCACGGCGGCTTCGCGCGGCGCAAGCTCCATCAGGCCGCGGATCGACCGGCGGGCGCGCTCCATCGTGTAGCGTTCAAGCGCCTCGCTGAGCGCGAACAGGATGACGACGACGGCGCCTTCCATCCATTCGCCGATGATCGCCGCGCCGATGATCGCGACGGTCATCAGCGTCCGCATGTCGAAGTCGAGGCGCAGCAAGTTCTTGAGGCCGGTCTTAAGCAGCCGATGGCCGGCCGTCAGGATGGACGCCGCGAATGCCGCCACGGTCAGCGGATGATGGCCGCCGTGCGCAAGCCAGGCCGCGCAGCCGGCCGCAAGCAGCGCCGCGCCCGCGAGCAGGGCCGCATGCCGCTCAAGAAACGCGCCGGCTCCGCGCGCCTTGCCCCCGTCGGCGCCGACTCCGGCATCCTCCGCCTCGGGCCGCACCTTCAACCGTTCGAAGGCGCCGGCTTCCTCCAGCTCCGCAATCGTCGCCTCGCCCGTCACGGTGAGCTTCGCCGCGGCGAAATTGACCTTCGCGTCGAGAACGCCCGGGAGCCGCTTCACATTCTCCTCGAATTTGCCCGCGCAGTTCGCGCAGGTGAACCCTTCCACGCGGTACACGCGCGTGGCGCCGGACGCCGTCGCATCCTGTTGAGTCATGGCGGACCTCCATAATATATGAACATTCCTTCATATTAAAGGTATGCATTAATAATAATCCGGTTTTGCGCATTCGTCCAATGAAAAAACCTCACCCCGAAGGGGAGGCCTTTGGATCAGTCCAACGTCTTCGCGAATATGAAAATGACCTCGGCGGCGCCGTGCTTCCGGCGAAGCGCTTCCTTCCGCTCTTTCGCCCGATCCGCGTCTTCCGGCGGGATGGCCGCCCGTTCCAGTTCCCGCCCGTCCGCATCCTTCGCGACGATCTCGACCGGGCGATAGCCGTTCGTCCGGTAGAACGCTTCGACCCCCGGATCGTCGGCCGAGCCGACGCCGATCCGGCGGAATCCCTTTTCCGCGCAGACCCGCTCGAACGCGCGGAGCAGCCGCGATCCGATGCCCCGGCGCGCGTACGGTTTGCGATGGTCGAGATTGACCGCGATGCCCTGCAGATCGGCGGCACCCTCCCGGCGGCGGGACGGATGCCCGTAGCAGATGCCCGCCAGATCATCTCCGGCGAACGCGGCGAGATACATGCCCGGGTTGCTCGCCAGCCGGCGCTTCCACTCTTCCGCGCTCTCCCGGTCCAGATAGTCGCATTGGAACGGATGCACGACCGCAAGATCCGCCGCCTCCGCCGGACGGATCCGGACCGCAAGATGCACGGGCGGATCGAACCGCAGCGGCTTGGCTTGCAGCCGGTCGAGCAGCTGCCGGAACGCCTTCGCCGGAATCCAGGCGTGCATCATGACGACTTCGTTCGAGCCCGGCGCATCGTTCAGCCCTCTGCCGTGCTCCGGCTCATGCTCATCCATCCGCGCCAGCAGCTTCGGCAGCATCTCCCCGCCTTCCTGAAGCCGCCAGTCCCAAGTATCGTAGGTGCATCCGACGTCGATCCGCTCCTGCCAGCCGTTTTGCTTCCACCACGCATAGGTCACGCCCGGGAATCCCGGCTGTTCGAATCCCATGCGGCGCAGCATCGACTGCAGCTCGCCGCGCTTTCCGTCCCCTCCGTCGTCCAGATACGGGAACCGGAACAGCTTCACCGGACGCGGCACGCCGGCCTTCGCGCAGATGCCATCCAGCAGCCGCTCCGTCCGCTCGATCTGCTTTCTCGCTTCCTCAAGCGAAATCTTTGAAAACGCCGGATGATCGTAGCTGTGATTGCCGAGAATATGGCCGTTTGCGACCGCGTATGCCGCTTGTTCCGGATACCGCTCCAGCAGCTCGCCGAGGCAGAACCAGACCGCCCGGATCCCCCGCGCGTTCAATTCGTCGACCCGCTGCCTCATATCTTCCGTCGGCGCGTCGTCGATTGTCAGCCATGCCCGTTTCGCCGTTTCCGCAATCACGCTTTTTTCCACCCCGTCTGTCCTGAAAAATGGCCCGCCGCATGCCAACGCCCGCACACATCGAGACGCACAGGCGGATTATGGTACGGCTTCGTTCACTCCGCGGCGTTCCGCCGCCCGTACGTCCGGTCGAACGCCTCCCGCGCCGCTTCCACTTCGGCGAACCGCTCGGCGGCCCACGTCCGGAACCCATGGATATGCGGCATCAGCGAGCGTCCGAGATCCGTCAGCTCGTACTCGACGGCGGGCGGCACGGTCGGGTGGACGATCCGGCGGACCAGCCCGTCCCGTTCCAGCCGGCGCAGCGTCTGCGTCAGCATCTTCTGCGTGATGTCCCGGATGCGCGCCTCGATCTGCCGGTAACGCTGGCTTCCGCCGTCGAGCGCGTGCAGCACGAGCACGGTCCATTTGCTCTCCATCAGCTCCAGCACCCGCCGGTACAGGCAATCTTCCTGCGAGATATCGCCGGAAGCCGCTTCCGTCTTCGTCATCCTTCCCTCCGCTCCTTCCGAGACGCACCCGAAAGTGCGCAACGCACTTCAAAGTGCCTTCTTCCAAAATCATAAAAAAACGGCTACGTTATGTCTATCCCGGATTGGAAGGAGTGGATACAAAGATGAAAACATACGAACTGCAAGGCTTCGGGCTGGACAACCTGCGCCTCGTCGAGCGTCCCGTTCCCGCCCCCGGACCGGGCGAAGCGCTCATCCGGATGCGGGCCGTCTCGCTCAATCCGCGCGATCTCGGGGTGATCGACGGATTTTACTTTCCGGATCTCAAGTTTCCGGTCATTCCGGTGTCCGACGGCGTCGGAGAGATCGTTGAACTCGGGCCGGGCGTTCAGCGGTTCCGAGTCGGCGACCGGGTCGCCGGCACGTTCGCCCAGGACTGGATCAACGGCGATCCGCCGATCGGCTGGCATACCCGGAGCCTCGGCGCCCCGCTTGACGGCGTGCTCGCGGAATACGTCATCCTGCCGGAATCCGGCATCGTCCGCGTGCCCCCGCATTTGACGGACGCGGAGGCCGCCGCCATGCCGGTCGCCGGCCTGACCGCCTGGCAGGCGATCGTCGAAGTCGGGCGCGTGCGCGCCGGAGACGCGGTCGTCGTGCAGGGAACGGGCGGCGTCTCCGTCTTCGCCCTGCAATTCGCCAAGCTGCACGGCGCGCGCGTCTTCGTCGTCTCCGGCAGCGCGGAGAAGCTGCGGCGGGCGCTTCAGCTCGGCGCCGACGCCGGCGTCCTCTACACGGACGAGCCGGATTGGGACCGGAACGTCCTCGAATGGACGGACGGCCGGGGCGCGGACCTCGTCGTCGACATCGGCGGAGCGGAGACGCTGGGCCGGTCGGTGGCGGCGATCCGGCCGGGCGGCACCGTCTGCCTGATCGGCATCATGTCCGGTTCGGCCGCGGACGGGCTGCAGCTGGTGCCGACGTTTCTCAAGCGCGCGCGGCTGCAGGGCATCAACGTCGGCAGCCGGGACATGTTCGAGGCGATGAACCGCGCCATCGCGGCGAGCGGACTCAGGCCGGTCATCGACAGCGTCTATTCTTTCGACCAGGCGATCGACGCGTTGGCCAAGCTCGGCGAAGGCCGGCACTTCGGCAAGATCGCCATCACATTCTGATTGCCGCGAAGACGGCCGGCCCTAACGTGCCGTTGGAGCCAACGCCCGGCGGCCGCACCCCCGTCCGGCGGTACGCCGTACCGCACCGGGCGGCGCAAAAAGAAGAAGCTCCCGGAACCGGACGGGAGCTTCTTCCGTTTCAACCGAACACGCGCGACTTCGAGCGGAGCAGGTCGGCCAGAAACACGAGCGCGAGGCCCTGCCCCCATCCCTGCACCCGCTTGTTCGACACGCCCTTGTACCCTTCGGCGTCGAACATGACGGCCGTTCCCGCCGAGACGCCGCGCACCGAGCCGTCCGGCGCGATCCGGCCGAGGATGCCTTCCGTCGCCCGGTTGACCGCCCGGTTATACAACGCGCCGCGCGACAGCAGCCCGGCGGCGATGCCCGCCGAACCGGACGTCTCCGTATACGACGACGGATCGGTGAGCACCGTGTGCCACAGCCCGTCTTCACCCTGCAGCCGCTCGAGCGCGCTGCACAGATCGCGGAGCGAGCCGTCGATGATCATGTAGGCCGGGTCCGCCACATGGATGAGCGGCAGCGCCTTCGCCATCGTCAGCGCCGCCCAGGCGTTGCCGCGGGCCCAGTAGACGCCGGACATATGGTTCCCCGCAATGTTGTCCCAGCCGTGGTAGTACAGGTTCGTCGTCTCGTCCTGCAACACGTCCTCGTGGCCGTGGTACTGGCGAATCCCGTCGCGGAAATACGGCTGCCCCTCCCCGTCCGTGCCGAGCAGAGCCCCAAACCGGACGAGGAACAGCCCGGCCATCATCATCGTGTCGACCCACGCCTGCTCCGGGAACTGATACTCGACCGAATTGACCGTATGCTGGATGATGCCGTCCCCGAACCGCGGCGCTTCGTTCGCCAGATAGTCCGCGAGCTGGCGCGCCGCGTCCAGATAGCGGCCGTCCTCCGTGTATTGATAGAGCGAGATGAGCGCGTGGCCGATCGACACGCCGTTGACGGACAGCTTCGGCAGCCCGTCCTCAAGCTGCTCGTCGACCCAGTCCTTCACCCGTTCGAGATATTCGCTTTTCCCCGTCGCTTCGTACGCTTCACATACGCCGTAGAACGCGACGCCGCCCGGCCAATCCCAGTTGAAATCCATCCGGAACGTCCGGTCGACGACCCTGTCGATTGCATCCAGCACCGCATGCTCGTCAAAAATCAACGGCGGCATATTCTCCACTCCTTCCATCATTGAAACGCCATCCGCCCCCTATCCTTTCAGCCCGGTCGTGCTGATGCCCTCGACGATCTGCCGCTGGAACAGGAAGAATACGACCAGCACCGGAATCAGGCTGACGACCGACATCGCGAACATGGCGCCCCAGTTTGAGATCGTCTCGGCGTCGAGATACATTTTCAGCGCCATCGATACCGGATACATGCTCGGCCGGTTCAGATAGAGCAGCGGCCCGAGCAGATCCTCCCACCGCCAGTAGAACGAGAAGATGGCGGCGGTCGCCATCGCCGGCATGATGAGCGGCACGATGATGCGCCAGAACAGCCGGAACTTGCCGCAGCCGTCGATCGTCGCCGCCTCGTCCAGCTCGGCCGGAATCGACCGGATGAACTGGATCATGAGGAAGATGAAGAACGGCGCGCCGAACCAGGCCGGCACGACGATCGGCCTGATCGAGTTGAGCCAGCCGAGCTGCGAGAACAGAATATATTGCGGGACGAGGGTAACCTCGAACGGCAGCATGAGCGTCAACATCATGACGGCGAACCAGAACTTGTTCCCCTTGAACTTCAGCCGCGCGAATCCGAAGGCGACCAGCGCCGACGACAGCACGGCCCCGATCGTCGCCAGCACGACGAGCACGAGCGAATTGCGGATGAAGATGCCGAAATGAAGGCCGCCGATCCCTTTCCACCCGGTCGCGTAGTTGTCCCATATCCACGGATCGGGAATGAGGCTGCCCGCCGTGACGAAGATCAGCTCGCTTTGCTTGAACGAACTCATGAACAGCCAGATGACCGGGTACACCATCAGGAACGCGCCGCCCGCGGCCAGCAGATGCCAGGCGGCCCAACGCAGTCTTTTGCCGGCCATGGCTTCAATCCTCCTTCGTCTCGTAGAACACCCAGTATTTCGACGTGGCGAATACGAGCGCCGTCAGCAGCGCGACGATCATCAGCAGAATCCACGCCATCGCCGAAGCGTAGCCCATGTCGTAGAAGACGAACGCCCGGCGGAAAAGGTAGAGCGAATACAGCAGCGTGCCGTCAAGCGGACCGCCTTCGCCCTTCGAGATGATGTACGCCGGAATGAACGTCATGAACGCCGCGATCGTCTGCATGATCGTGTTGAACAGGATGACCGGCGTCAGCAGCGGCATCGTGATGCGAAAGAACCGCTGCGGCGGATTCGCCCCGTCGACGGAAGCTGCTTCGTACAGGCTCGGCGGAATGTTTTTCAGTCCGGCCAGGAAGATCAGCATCGACGAGCCGAACTGCCAGACCGACAGCGTGATGAGCATCCAGAGCGCGGCGAGCGGATCGGCGAACCAGCGGACGCTCTCAAGCCCGATCAGGTTGAGCGCCAGATTGATGACCCCGTCGTCGCCGTACAGGTTCCGCCACATGATCGAGACGGCAACGCTGCCCCCGATGATCGAGGGCAGGTAGAAGACCGTCCGATACAGACCGATCGCCCGCGAAGCGCGGTTCAGCAGCAAGGCGACCATGAGCGCGAACGTCAACCTGAGCGGAACGCCGACGAAGACGTAGATGAACGTCACCCTGAGCGATCGCCAGAACTTGGGGTCGCCGGAAAACATCGTCTGATACTGCTCCAATCCGACCCATGACGGCGCGGAGAACAGGTCATAATCCGTGAATGACAGGTAGAAGGATGCGGCGACCGGAAACGCGGTGAAGATCAGGAAGCCGAGCAGGAACGGGCTGATGAACGCGTATCCGGTCAGTTGACTGCGCCAGGCTGCGAACCGCATGGACATCACTTGTTGCGGGCCAGGATGGCGCTTGCTTCTTCGCGGAACCGTTTCGCCGCGTCTTCAGGCGACAGCCTGCCGAAATCCATCGCTTCGGTCACTTCCTTGAAGAGCGCGATGATTTCCGCCGCGCCGTTCGGGTCCGGCGGGTCCATCGGCGAGCTGTTCGCCTGCGCCCATGCCACGTAGTCGAACACTTTGATCAGCGCCGGATCAAGCGTCGGCTTCACCGCTTCGATCACCTGGCTGTTCACCGGCACGCCGCGGTCGCCCTTGATCAGCTTGTTCGCCTCGATGTCGTTCACCCAGAAGTCGATGAACTTCGCCGCTTCTTCCTTGTGCTTCGAGTTCTTCGAAATCGAGAAGTACATCGAAGGTTTCAGATACAGCCCCTGCTCGCGGTTCGGACCCGGCATGTGCGCCATTTCGAGCGGCCGGTTCGCCACCTGCTGCAGACCGACGTATTGGTTCGTCCATTGCCAGATGCCGACTTGCTGCCCCTTGACGAGGAAGTCGTCTTCCAGACCTTTGACCTGCGCCTTCACGTCGGGCGTCGGCGTGTCGCCATCCGCGACGAGCTTCGCAAGCGGCGCGAAGAAGTCGATGAACAGCTGGTCGTCGTCATAGCCGAGCGACGTGCCGTCCGGGCTGTACAGATGCTGGCCCTTCGTCCTCAGGTAGTAGCCGAAGAACACTTCCGGACGCAGGCCGCTGTCGAAGTAGAGACCGGCTTCCTTCGCCTTGCCCGCGAGCGCGTAGTAGTCGTCCCAGGTCCAGTTCTCGTCCGGCTTGTCGACGCCCAGCTTCTTGATCAGCTCGGGGTCGTACTGGAACTGGATCGTGTTGACCCCGATGTTGAACCCGTAGAGCTGGTCGCCCAGCTTGCCGCCGGAGATGGCGTTCTCGCTGATATGGTCGATGTTGATGATCGTGCCGAGGTACGGCGTCAGATCTTCGAGCTGGCCCTTGCCGCCGTATTGCGACAGGTACGAGATGTCCATCTGGATAATGTCCGGCAGATCGTTTGCCGCCGCTTGAGGAGCCAGTTTCTTCCAGTAGTCATCAAAACTTGCGTATTCCGGCTCGATCTTCACGTGCGGATACTTCTGCTGATACATCTCGATGACCTGCAGCGTGTAGTCGTGGCGCGGCTGCGAGCCCCACCAGGCCATCCGGAGCGTAACCGGTTCCGGATCTTTCGAGCCGCTGTCCGACGAGCCGGACGAGCTTCCCGACGCTCCGCCGGCGTTCCCGCCGCCCGAAGATTGCGTGCTTCCTCCGCCGCTTCCCCCGTCGTTTCCGCCCTTCGAGCCGCCGCCGCACGCGGCGAGCGCAAGCGTGAGCAGCGCGGTGAGCAGCAACATCCATGCGCGTCTCATTTCTTTGCATCCCCTCTCATGACGTTTGTGAAAGATTGCATTTTCATTATGGGATAAAGGAGAACAGGCCCGGAATGCAATTTTCCGTGCGGAATGTTCAAAAATCAGAGACGCGCAAAATCTGTCGTCCGGCCGTCATACGGAACGCTTGTACTCGGACGGCGTGAATCCGGTGTGGCGCTTGAACACCTGGCTGAAATATTGCGGATTGTCCCCGAAGCCGATCCGGTCGGCGATCTCGTACACCTTCACATCGTCCGCTTCCCGGATCATCTCGATCGCCCTCTCGATGCGGAGCCGGGTGACGTATTGGGAGAACTTCTCCCCCGTCGCCTGGCGAAAAAGCTTGCCGAGATAGTCGGGATTCATGAACAGCACTTCGCGCGCCGCCCAATGAAGCGAAAGCTGCGGATTGCCGAGATGCTCGCGGACGCAGGCCTCAAGCTTCGCGACGATCTCGGAATGGCGGCTCTTGTGCCGCTCGTAATTCGCTTCGCACACTTCGCGGACAGCCCGGGTGATGTGATCGGCCATGGCCTGCAGCGTATCGAGCCGGTCGAACGCCTCGATCGCCTTCATGCGGCTGTCGAGCAGCGCGGGATCGCCCTGCCGCATGCAGCCGATGTAGAGCGGAATGAGAAGCGACTTCGCCGCCGCGGCCGCGGGCCGCATCTTCGCCAGCGCCTCGAAAAATTCGTCGAGCATCCGCCGGATCGGTTCCCAATGGCCGGACTTCACCATCAGCCACAGCCGCTCCTCGTCAATCGCCGGCGGCTCGACCTCCGGCTCGTCCGTCTCCAGCTCGCGCTTCGTGATGAGCGCGCCTTCGCCCAGATAGAACCGATACGCGAGGCATCCCAGCGCCTCACGGTACAGGCGACGCGCCTCGGACGCTTCGCCTGGCTCGCTGAGCGCGGCCGTCGCCTCCCGCCGATAGAAGCGGGAGTACGTCTTGAGCACGGCGTCGACCCCGGCGGCGATGAGATCCGGCTCCGCCTCACCGGAGAGGAGCAGGATCACCTGCCGGCCGTCCGCCGTGCCGAGCAGCACGATGCCGCCGAGCAGTTCCTCCGCCATGTTCTTGAGCGCGAACAGCAGCTCGAATTCGGGATCGCCTTCCGGCTCGAAGACGAGGAGCCGCACCCGGCCGCCGCCTTCGGGCAGACCCGCCAGCCGCACGATGCGCTCCCAGTCGGAGCGGCCGTACGTCTTGTTCGTGACGAGCTCCTGCAGCATCCGCTCGCGCGCGTGCGGCAGCACCTTCATGAGCCGCTCCTCCGTCTGGCGGATGAACGCCTCCCGGCTGAGCCGCCGGTCGAGTTCGGCCACGGTCGCCTTCAGCGCCTCCGCGATCGCCCGCTCATTGCACGGCTTGGTCATGTAATGCTTCACGCCGTAGCGCATCGCCGTGCGCGCGTACTCGAAGTCGCCGAATCCGGACAGCATGATGAATTCGACGTCCGGCAACGCTTCCTTCACCGCCTCAACGAGCTGCAGTCCGTCCATGCCGGGCATCCGGATGTCGGTGATGATGATGTCCGGCTTCTCCCGTTCGGCCAGCGCTTTCGCGTCCAGTCCGTTGCGGGCCGTTCCGATCAGCCTTGTGCCGCAGGCTTCCCAGTCCATGAGGGAGGATATGCCTTCCAATATGATCCGTTCGTCATCGACCAGCAGCACGCTGTACATGGCTTCCGCCTCCTTCCCTTATCGGCATGCGCAGTCTGACCCGCGTGCCTTCGCCGCGCCGGCTCAAAATGTCGAGCCCGTAAATCTCGCCGAACAGGAGCCGGATCCGCTCGTCGATGTTGCGCAGCCCGACGCCCGAACCCTGCGGTTTGACCTCGCCCGACTTGAGTCGCGTCAGGATCGACTCGTCCATGCCCGGTCCGTTGTCGCTCACCGTCAGCTCGATCAGGCCGTCTCTCTCCTCCGCCGCGATCGTAATGACGCAGGTGTCCGTCATCTTCTCGAGCGCGTAGTTGACGGCGTTCTCGACAAGCGGCTGCAGCGACAGCTTCGGAATGAGCACCGGCATGAGCCGGTCCGGAACCCGCAGCCGGAATTCGAGCCGCTCCTCGAAGCGGATGCGCTGAATGTTGATATAGTGCAGGACGATCTCCAGCTCCTGCGAGAGCGGGATGAGCGGCTCCTTCAGACTGATCGAGCTGCGCAGCAGAAATCCGAGCGATTCGACCATGCTGGAGATATGCGGCTGCCCGGCCATTTTCGCCGACCAGTTGATCGTCTCCAGCGTGTTGTAAAGAAAATGCGGATTGATCTGCGCCTGCAGCGCCTTGAATTCGGACTCCTTCACGGCAAGCTGCCGCGCGTAGCCTTCGCGGACCAGCTCGTCGATCCGCTGCAGCATGATCCGGAAATTGCGGTGAAGCTGCCCGGTCTCGTCCATCGGCATGTCCCGCTGGTCGTCATCGTCTTCGTAGGCGAAATTGCCCATCTGCACCTTCTTCATCTTCGCGCTCAGCTTCTCGATCGGACCGGTGATGCCGCGGGCGAAGCGGAAGGCGACGAATACGGTGAGCAGGAACAAGAGCAAATAGGCCAGCAGCGTCCAGTTCTTCACGTCGGCCAGCCGGTGGAAAATGTCATCGTACGGAATCAGCGTTACGTACGTCCATTCGGTGTAGGCGGACGGCAGGTGCGTCAGGAAGTAGCGCCTTCCGTCCAGTTCGATGATGTCGTAGCCGCCCGAGGCTGCCGCGGCGTATCCGCTTAGCAGCCGCTCCTTGTTTTCGAATCCCGCCGGTCCGAAGATCGTCCGCTCCTTGCCGTAGATGACAAGCGCCGCCTTGGCCGGAAGCGAAGCGCCCGCCACATCGGAGGTCAGCCGGTGCATGTCGATCCGGACCGCCACAACGCCGAGCTTCTCCAGGCTGAGCTGCTCGTACGAGCGGATGAGCCGGGCGGCGGCCAGCGCGCCGTCTTCCCCGTCCGGTTCGATCCAGGTGTTGGCGCCTTGTGTCTGCGCCGTCTCCCGTTCCAGCAGCCGGACGCGGTCCTCCGAATACGTAACCGGCGCCCTGCCGACGGCGTGCTCCCCGCCGGACGCGTCGATGAGCTGCACCGAGCGGACATGGTTGTCCAGGCCGCCGAGTTGCACGATCCGCTCCCGGATCTGATACGACGCCAGATAGCGGTCGTAATCGCTGCCGGCTTCCCTGATCGTCCGGAGCTGTTCCTGGATGACTTCGTCGACCGCCATCCGGTACGATTGCTGTTGCACCTTGCGCAGCTCGTTCTCGATCGCTGCCGCCGTCTGGTTAAGGGCGGAGGATGATTGCTCGTAGATTTCGCGGTCGTACACCTCGAACGCGTATTGCTGGACGGCGACGATCAGGATGCCGAACGTCGCGATGACCGCGGAGATGAGGACGAGCAGCTTGTATTTGATGCGCAGGTTGCGGTAAAGCGTTTTCAAATCGGTCAATGCCATTCAGCCTCCCGGGTCCGTGCACGTGCCGCAATCACCGTCATTGTAGCAGAAATCATTGTAGCAGAAAAAAAAGCAAGATCACACAGCAATTACATATTTCCCCCATCGAAAGGCCAACACTAAGGTGACCGGGCAACGCGCGAATCCTGGACCTGGAGGGAATGGCATGACGACGCAGCGGGATCAGAAGACGGAGCTTTCGACTCTGCTGGCCGCCAATCTGGACCGGCTCAAGCGGGACTTCGCCTATCCGTCCAATCAGGCGCTCATCATCCGCAATCTGATCATCGCGTCGCTGAAGCGTGATGCCGCCGTCCTGTATCTGGAAGGCGCGGCGGATGTGGAAGAGGTCGAGAAGCGGATCATCGCGCCGCTTATTGACCGGTCGGATATCGCCTTCAAAAGCGTAAATCCGGTCGATGCGGTGCGGCTGGAAATCGTGACGCACCGCTCCGGCAAGACGTGGTGCACGTTCGAAGAGATCAATTATTCGCTGCTCAACGGATGGACGATCGTGCTGATCGAAGGCGCCGACCAGGCGCTGGCGTTCGAAACGCGCGGTTTCGAATCGCGCCAGGTGGCGGAGCCGATCGTCGAGCACGTCATCCGCGGACCGAAGGAAGCGTTCACCGAATCGGCGGCCGTCAACCGCTCGCTCGTCCGCAAATATTTGCGGGACCGCCATCTGGTGGCGGAGACGATCACCATCGGCGACCGTTCGACGAGCGAAGTGACGGTCATGTATGTGAAGGATCTTGCGGATCCGAACATCGTCGACGATATCAAGCGCCGCATCCGGGCGGTCCGGGTGGACGCCGTTCCTTCCCTGCCGGTCCTCGAGCAGTTTCTTGACGAACATCCGTACTCGCTCGTGCCAAACTCGCTCAACACGGAGCGTCCTGACCGGGCGTGCGCCTTCCTGCTCGAAGGCCATGTCATCCTGATCATGGACAATTCGCCCACCGCCCTGGTCATGCCGATCACGATCTGGTCCCTGCTGCATTCGGCGGAAGACCATTATATGCGCTGGGCCTACAGCAACTTCATGCGCATCATCCGGCTGTTTGCCCTGTTCGTCGCCGTCATGACGCCGTCCGTCTACATCGCGGTCGCGACGTTCCATGAGGAAATGATCCCGACCGACCTGCTCCTCGCCATTGCGGCGACAAGGGAAAAGGTGCCTTTCCCCGCCCTTCTCGAAGTGCTGCTCATGGAATTCGCGTTCGAGCTGGTGCGGGAAGCGGCGATCCGCGTGCCGACCGTCATCGGTCCGACGATCGGCATCGTCGGCGCGCTCATTCTCGGCCAGGCCGCGGTTGAGGCGAACATCATCAGCCCGATACTCGTCGTCATCGTGGCGATGACCGGCATCTCTTCGTTCACCATACCGGAGCCCAGCCTCAACTTCGCCGTCCGGATCACGCGCTTCGTCCTGCTGTTGGCCGGCGCGTTCATGGGCTTTTTCGGCATCGGGCTTGTGATCGCCTGCCTGCTCGCGTACCTGACGACATACACCAGCTTCGGCGTGCCGTTCCTGTCGCCGCTGACCCCGCATTACCGCTCGTCGGCCGACATGATTCTGAGGCTGCCGGTGCAGAAGGAACGCGTCCGCCCGCATAATCTCAATCCGCAGGACGCTGTGCGGAGACCGGAGAGGATCAAGCAGCGATGAGCACATCCAGCGATGCGAAAGTCGGAGGCCGCGAATTTACGTCCATCTTCCTGATCGCGGTCGGGATGAAGCTGTCGGACATCACGACGACGATTTTGTTCGAATCGGGCCAGACGGCGGGATGGATGATTCCGCTTTTGTCCCTGGCCTTCATGCTGGTCGCCTATGTCGTGCTCATGTCCGTGCTGAAACGCCGGGCCGGGCAAGGTCTGCCGGAGGTCGTCTTCGCCGTCGGCGGCAATTTCGGCGGGGCGCTCATCTGTTTTCTGCTGTTTGCCTCAGCGTTGCTGATGACCTCGGTGACCAGCCGGGGATACGTCGACATCATCAACGTCATGGTCTATCAGCGCTCGCCGCTGTACGCGTTGTACCTGATGCTGATGGGGGCGGCGCTCTTCGTCGCCAACCGCGGATTCTCGGCCGTCGCGCGGGTTTCGTGGCTGCTGATCTTCCTGATCGAAGGCGCGATTGCCCTGCTCATCGCCATCATTTGGCGGGACATTGATTGGCTGCGCCTCTATCCGTGGGCGGGACCGGGCGTGACCAGGATCGTGAATACCGGCATCATGCACAGCGCGATGTTCGGCGAGATCATTCTGGCCACCGCGCTCGTGCCGCAGGTCGCCTCGTTCAAGGCGTTCCGGATCGGTTCAATCGTCGGGTTCATCGTCTCGAGTCTGAAAATTTCGCTCCTGATGGCGGTCTATACCGCCGTGTTCGACTATCCGGAGATTATCCATATCGCCTATCCGTTTCAGCAGCTTACGAAAAACACGTCGTTCGGCAGGGTGTTCACGCACGCGGAATCCATCTTCATCGCCTTTTGGCTTGTCATTTCCGTCATCTATTTCGCGTTCTACATCTATCTGCTGGCCTACCTGTTCAGCCGTGCGCTACGCATGGATCAGCATCGGAGGCTTCTCTTGCCGATGGCCGGGCTTGTCGTCTTCATCGGGCTCATCCCCGGCAACACCGAGCAGGTCCGGAGCTATTGGGAGCAGCTCATGAGTTACAGCACCCTGCTCTATGTGGCGCTGCCGTTCGTCATCTGGATGCTTGACTGGATCTGGAGGAAACGCCATGCGAATCCTTAAGTGCGCGATCATCCTTCCCCTGGTCTTCATGGCCGGCTGTTGGGACAAGCTCGAGCTTGAAGAGCAGGCGTTCGCCGTCGTCATCGGGCTTGACAAGGGACCGGGAAATACGGTCGAAGTGACGTTCCAGATCGCGAATCCGCAGGTCGGATCAAGCGATATCGGCTCGGCGCAGAACGAGCCGTTCAGCGACACGATCCGCTTCACCGCGGCCGACATTCTGTCCGCGAAGGATCTGGCCAATTCCGTCGTCACCCGGACGATCAACTTCGCGCATCTGAAGACGATGGTCATCCACGAGGAGCTCGCCCGGCACGAGGCGTTCCCCCACATCGCCGGCGCCGCGATCCGCGACCCGGAAATGCGCCGCGAAGTGGCGTTGATCGTCAGCCGGGAGAAGGCGTTTGACTTCATCATGAAGAACCGGCCGAAGCTCGAGACGCGGCCGCACAAGTACTACGAGCTGATGCAGCAGCGCTGGCAGGAGACGGGATTCGTGCCGTTCTCGACGCTCAACCAATATTTGCAGCAGCAGGTCATCGAGTCGATGTTTCTCGCCATCTATGCGACGGCAGATGCAATACAGTCTCGCGTGTCCCGCCATGAGGACGATTATCTGGCCGGCCAGGTGCCGAAGCGCGCGGGCGATCCGGTCCAGATGATGGGCGCCGCCGTCTTTCAGAACGGCCGGATGATCGGCACGCTGACCGGCGAACAGATGCGCTGGACGCAGATGCTTCGCCACAAGACGAATATCGACGCGTTCATCACGTCGTTCTCCGATCCGCTGGATGAAAGGGCGATGATCTCCGTGCGGCTGTTCCGCAATGGCGGAACGAAGATCCGGATGAATCTGCGCAAGGAGAGGCCGGACATTCACGTGACGATTCCGCTACGCGTCCAGGTTCTTTCTTTCACCAGTCTGCAGCAATACGCGACAGATGTCAGGAAGCAAATGTTGCTTGAGCGACATTTGAAAGAGGAGATCGAGAAAGAAGTGCTCGAAGTGATCCGGCTTTCCCAGCGAAAATTCAAGGGCGATCCGTTTGAATGGGAATTGATCGCGCGGAAGCATTTCCGGACGATGCCGGCCTATCAAGCCTACGATTGGGCGAATCATTTCAGACGGGCAAACGTGGACGTGAAAGTTGATCTCCGGATCGAGAACTTCGGCAAACAGCGGACGCCTTACAATGAAACGACAAGAGGAGGCGGATGAGCATGGGGGTCCTCATGTTGCTCATCGCGCTCGGTCTGACCGGATATACGCTCGCGCAGGCGTGGAAGGTGTGGCGCGGCGGCAACGCGGCAGCCGGACTCGGCATCGCCCTGCTGTCCGGCTGCTTTCTTCCGCTGGCGATCTATCTGCTGAACCGCGACTGAGCCACGCCCCGCGGCCGGTCGTCCATCATTCCATCCATCCGGCGGACGACCGCTTCCGTCAGCAGCCAGGCGATGGTGGACTCGGCGCCGCGGTTCGCGTTCGGCCCGCCGGGCGTAAGCCCGTCGCAGCAGGATCCGTCCGCGGGGTCGGCGAGCGGCGCGCCGCAGTCGTTCCGGCCGTGGAACCAGGCGCGGCACGCGAGCGCGGTATCCCGGTATTCCCGCTCCCCCGTCGCCCGGTACCCGGCTTCGGCGGCCAGCGCCAGCTTGAACGCCTCGATCGGCTGCTGATCCCACCGTGCCGTCCCTTGCCGCGTGCCCCATCCCCGGTTGCCGATCGGACGGATCGCGCCCTTCGGCGCCGTCATCCGCTCGGCCAGGAAACGGAACGTGTCGCGGGCTATGGCCAGCGCTTCGCCGCCGCCGAAAGCGGCGTGGGCTTCGAACAGCGCCCAGGGCATAAGCCCGTTGCTGTACGTCATGACCGGTTCAAACCAGAGCCAGCCCGGCCCCGATTCGGCGCGGTACCGGTCAAGCAGCCTTCGCGCGAGCTCGGCGGCCAGCGACCCGACCCATTCCCCGGGAAGCGGCACGTCCGTATCGTCCCGCAGGCCGGAAGCGGCGCGGCGGCGTTCCAGCAAGGCGCAGGCCGCCAGCGCATAGGCCCAGCCGCGCGGAGAGCCCATCGAACGGGCCGCGGGGAACGCGTTCGTCAGCAGATCGGGCACCGCCGGCGAGAGCCGTCCGCCGAACGGACTTGAGACCGTCCGGGCGAGCGCCCAGATCGTCCGTCCGAGGCAGTCGTCCGAAGGCTGCTCCGTTTCGGGCCGCCGTCCGTAATCGAAGTTGTTGTGGAACCGGCCATCCGCCTTGCGGGCCCAGTACAGGAAACCGGCATACCTTTCCGCCAGTTCCGGCAGCCGCTCCGCTTCCGCCAGCGCTGGATCCAGATCGATCCATTCGACGCACGCCCACAGCGCCCGCGCGTTGTCGTCCGTCGTATAGCCTTCCGAGCGGCGCGGGATCCGGCCGATCGCATGTTCGAGCAGGCCGGTGTCGTCCGTCAGCCGGCGCAGATGGCGGAACCGGACCTCCGGCGCCGCCGGCCGTTCCGTCGTCAGATTCGCCGCCATGGTCACGCCTCCGCCGTCGATGCCGTGACGCCCGCGGCGCGGGATTCGCGCCGGAACAGTTCCAGATGCGCGCGTCCGACCACCGGCCAGCGCATGTCCGCTCCGATCCGGGCGATCCGCGGTTCGATCCGTTTGAGCGTCTCGGGCGAGCCGAGCAAGTCCGCGAGCGCTTCGGCCCAGGCGTCGGAATCTGACGGCGGCAGCAGCAGCTCCGGGCAGTCCGCCAGCAGATCCCGCGCGTACACATACGGCGTGCTCAGCACCGGACGGCCGAGTCCGACGGCGTAAGCGAGCGTGCCGGACGTGATCTGCCGCATGTCGGGATACGGAGTGACATAGACGTCGCAGGCGGTCAGCAGCGCGGCGAGCTCATCCTCTTCGACATAACGGTCGATCATGAGCAGATGGCGTTCGACGCCGAGTTCGGCGGCAAGGGCGCGCAGCTCTTCGCGGTAGGATTCGCCCTCGAACTTCAGCACTTCCGGGTGCGTCTGTCCGACGATCGCGTACAGCGCGGCGGGCGCGCGGCGGGCGAGCCCGGGCAGCGCCCGGATGACGGTCTCGAGTCCCTTGCCTCTGCCGAGCAGGCCGAAGCTCAAGACGACCTTGCGGCCGTTCCAGCCGAGCCGTTCGCGCAGCTTGCGGCGGTCGTCCCGAGGCGGCAGCGGCGTGCCGTGCGGGATGCAGGCGATCCGTTCGCGGGGAACGCCGAACGCCTCTGCGACGTAACGGACGGCCGTTCGGGTCATGACGATGATCCGGCCGCTCAACTCCGCGATCCGCCGCTGCACGGAGCGGTACGGTTCTTCGGGCCGCTCGAACACGGTATGGAATGTCGTGACGACCGGAATGTCCATCCTTCGGAGCGTCTCCAGCAAGTCCAGCACGTACTCGCCGGCTTCGCCGCCGAAGATGCCGAATTCGTGCTGCAGCGAGACGAGATCGGCGCTGAAAGCCCGGATGTTCTCCGCCGCCCGCCGGTAATCGGAACGTTCGTCTTTCACAAGCGGCTGGACGCCCCTCCCGTATGTATGCCCGTCCGCGCGATCGGTCAGGGCGATGGCCAGGTCGTTCACCTTTCCGCCGGAAGCCGCCCGGACGGCCTGCCGGAGATGATGGGTGTACGTCGCGATGCCGCAGCGTTTCGGGACATAGGTGCCGACGTAAGCGATCCGCGTCATATCGTCTCGGCCTCCGGGATGACGTTCACAACCGCTTCATGGAGCAGATGCCGCGGGTCGATCTTGAGGCCGCTGCCGACGATGCAGCGATTGAGCTGCGCCGCGTCGGCCGCCGTGCACCGGTCCCACAGGATGGAATGGGCGATCCGGGCGCCGCGCCCGATGGCGCAGCCGTCGCCGACGACGGCGTAGGGGCCGACGACGGCGCGCTCGCCGATCGTCACCCGGCTGCCGACGAGCACCGGCGGCACGAGCATCGCGCCTTGCGCGATCTCCGTGTCTTCGCCGATCCGGATGCCGCGCCCGAATTCCTTCCCCGGAAGCGCGAGCGCAAGCTTCCCGTCGAGCAGATCCCAATGGATGCGGCGGTACCGTTCGCTCGTCCCCATGTCCATCCAGTAACCGCCGACCCTTGCCCCCTGCACGCGATGACCGGCCGCGATGAGCGCCGGAAACGTCTCGCGCTCGATCGACACTTCGCGCCCCGCCGGGATCGCCTGCAACACCTCGCGTTCCATGATATAGATGCCCGCGTTGATCCGGTTCGAAGGCGCCTCTCCGCGCGGCGGCTTCTCGATGAAGCGGACGATCCGTCCGTCGTCCGCCTGTTCGACGGCGCCGAACTGCGACGGGTCCGCGACCTCCACGAGGCCGATCGTCACCAGCGCGCCGCTTCGTTCATGCGCTTCAGTCAGCGCGCCGATGTCCGCGCGGTGCACGATGTCGGCGTTGATGACGACGAAGCGGCCGTCAAGCAGCGGCTCGGCGTTCTTCACGGCTCCCGCCGTCCCGAGCGGCACCGGCTCGTGCGTGTAACGGATGCTCACGCCCCACTTGCCGCCGTCGCCGAAATGTTCGATGATCCGTTCCGGACAATGTTTGACGGCGATCACCATTTCCCGGATTCCCTGTTCCCCGAGGCCGGCGATCAGATGCTCCAGCCATGGGCGATTGCCGACCGGTGCCATCGGTTTCGGAAGCCGCTCGGTGAGCGGTCTCATGCGCGTACCGAAACCCCCGGCGAGCAACAATGCTTTCATGCTTCCAATCCCTCCCGACACGCCTGGAATTGTTGGGAAAAAAGAAGAACGCCCGCTGATCCAAATGTTTCCCGCGGCCCAAAGCCCGACGATGCGAGCGTCCCGGGAAGAAACGGTTCAGATGAGGGAACGTTCTTATGGAGGAGTGTGGTTAGCACTCGACTGCATCGACTGCTAATAAAAGGGTAAAACGCGCGTCGCGATCCGATCAAGCGGGATAGACGGCCGGTATGGCGATTTTATGCGGCTGACCGGGCAACGATCTCCGGATTGCTTCCATTATCGCAAGAAAACACCACCTCCCGTTTGCCGGTCCGGCTTGCGGGAAGGCGTTTTCATTTTCGTCTGGCATGCGCTATTTCCGGATGGTATAATGAATCGGTTTGATTTTTCGACATTATGTTCAAGACTGGAGGTCTCGTATGCAACCTGCCCTGCAAGTTCACGAACGGCCCGGTCTCGGACCGGGAATCCTGCTCAGCCTGCAGCATCTGTTCGCCATGTTCGGCGCCACCGTGCTCGTGCCGTTCATCTTCGGCGTCGACGCCGCGACGGTGCTGCTCATGAACGGGATCGGCACCCTGCTCTACCTGCTGATCTGCAAGGGGCGCATTCCGGCCTACCTCGGGTCCAGCTTCGCGTTCATCTCGCCCGTGCTCGCCGTCACGGCCGCGGGAGGCGCCGGCTATCCCGAAGCGCTCGGCGGCTTCGTCGTCGTCGGCGCGATCTTCTCCGCAGTGGCGCTCATCATCGGCCGCATCGGCACGCGCTGGCTCGATGTCGTGTTCCCTCCCGCGGCAATGGGCGCGATCGTCGCGGTCATCGGGCTCGAGCTGATCCCGGTCGCCGCGCGTATGGCCGGCTGGATTGCGCCGGAAGGAGCGGCCGCGTCGTGGTCGGCCGATCCGAAGGTGATCCTCGTCTCCGTCGTCACGCTGCTCGTCATCCTGCTCGGCTCCGTGCTGTTCAAGGGGTTCCTCAGGATCATCCCGATCCTCGTCGGTTTCGTCGTCGGCTATCTGGTCGCCTGGACGCAGGGGCTTGTCGACTTCGGCGGCGTCAGCCAGGCGTCGGCGTTCGCCGTTCCCGACTTCACGACGCCGCGCTTCGAATGGTCGGCCATCCTGATCATCGCGCCAGCGGCGCTGGTCGTCATCGCCGAGCATATCGGCCACCTGATCGTGACGGGCAACATGGTCGGCAAGGATCTGTCCCGGGATCCGGGACTGCACCGCTCGCTGCTCGGCAACGGCTTGTCTACGCTGCTGTCCGGCTTCGTCGGATCGACGCCGAACACGACCTACGGCGAGAACATCGGCGTCATGGCGATCACGCGCGTCTATTCCGTCTGGGTCATCGGCGGCGCGGCCGTCATCGCGATCGTCATGTCGTTCTTCGGCAAACTGTCGGCACTGATCGCCTCGATTCCCGAAGCGGTCATCGGCGGCGCTTCGCTCATGCTGTTCGGCGTCATTGCGGCCGCCGGCATCCGGATGCTGGTCGATACGAAAGTCAACTACGCCAAGCCGTCGAACATCGTGCTGACGACCGTCGTCCTCATCCTCGGCATCAGCGGCACGACGTTCAAATGGGGCCATCTGGAGCTCAAAGGCATGGCGCTCGCGACGGTCGCCGCCATCCTGCTGTCGCTCCTGTTCAAGGCGTTCGAGAAGATCGGCTGGCTCAAGGAAGACGAAGCGAAATCGCATTGAGAAGTCGAACAGGCATGCGGCGGAATTCAAACGGCTGCATGCCTGACCTTCGATTATTCGCCGAGAATGGCTTCGATCCGTTCAATCGCTTCCGGCGGCAGCACGACGCCCGACGCCTTCGCGTTCTCTTCGAGCTGCGCCGGCTTCGTCGCGCCGACCAGCGCGCTGGCGACATTGTCCCGGCGCAGCACCCAGGCGAGCGCGAGCGTGCCGAGCGAAAAGCCGAGCTCCTTCGCCATCGCGTCAAGCCGGTCGACCTTCTTGAGATGCGATTCCGTCAGGAAGTTCTTGATCCACTTGTTCGTCTTCGGATCGGCGGCGCGGCTGTCCTTCGGAAGCTCCCCGCCAAGCCGGTATTTGCCCGTCAGCACGCCCTGCGCGAGCGGCGAATAGACGACCTGCGCCACGCCGTATTTCTCGCTGACCGGGATGATTTCCGCCTCGATTTTCCGGTGGAACATGTTGTATTGCGGCTGGTTGACGACGATCCGGTCGAGCAGATACTTGTCCGCGATCCGCATCGCCTCCTCGATCTGCGCCGCCGACCATTCGCTGACGCCGGCATAGAGCACTTTGCCCTGGCGGATCAGGTCGTCGATTGCGCGCAGCGTTTCTTCGACCGGCGTCTCCGGATCGTAGCGGTGGCAGTACAGGATGTCGACATAGTCCTGCTTCAGCCGCTTCAGGCTGGCATGGAGCTGCTCGAACACATGCTTGCGCGACAGCCCCCGGTCGTTCGGCCCGTCGCCCATCGGCAAGCACACCTTCGTCGCAAGCACGTAAGATTCGCGCGGATACCGCGGCAGAATGCCGCCCAGCAGCCGTTCCGCCTCGCCCCGCTCGTAGACGTTCGCCGTGTCGATGAAGTTGATGCCGAGTTCGAACGCTTTTTCGATCAATTGCTCGCCGATGTTGCCGTCGACCGTATGGCCGTAGGTCATCCAGCTTCCGAAGCTGATCTCGCTCACCTTCAGCCCCGATCTGCCCAGCTTCCGGTACTTCATCTCGCCGCACCTCTGTTCATGTGATGGAATCTGTGTAAACACGCGTTCATCATAGCATATCGCGCACCGTCTGTCCAACATCGCCATCCGTGCGGAAGAAGGCGGCATTTGCCTGAACCGGCGAATCCGGTCCGGCCGGCTTCTCCGTCCGCGCGCCGATCCGCTTGGAATTTCCCTGGTACGGGCTTGCCGGCGGCTGACGCCGATAAACCGGACGGACGGTCAGACCGTGGTCTTGCCCAGCTTGCGATGGTCGCGCTTCATGATCGATTCGACGTGGGACGCCCATTTCGGGTTGGCGGGGCAATACTTCTTCCCCACTTTCTCGATCGTCGAGTAGCCTTTGTCGATGTAGCTCTTCGCGATGAGCGAGCCGAACTTGTAGACGCTGTCGCTCTTCGTCTCGAAACTGTACGCCTTCGCATTGCCCCCGCCGGTCGCGTTCAGCCCGAACAGATTGTTCTTCTCGCGCGCCAGCTTGCTCTTGCCGTTGCCGCTTTCCAGCTTCATGACGGCGATCGTGAAAAAGGCGTTGATGCCGTACTCCTCTTCGATTCCGAGAATCGCTTCTTCGAGACCGTGCCCTTCAAGCGCCGTACCCTCGAGCAGCTTCGCGATGTCGTCCGCCGTCATGCCGGAGGAAGATTCCACCTTCTTGCTGAGCGGCGCCGGCCCTGCCCTGTTCTCAAGCGGGTCGGGTTTATAAACGGCCGGTTCCGGTTGGACGGACGGCGATGCCGAGGCGATGGTCACCTCGCGCCCGGCGTTTTTATCTGCCGGCTCGGAATCCCGTTCGGCGGGCTCCGCATAGTCGCCGTGGATGTACAAACCGTCTTCCAGTTCCAACCAGCCGTTCTCCGTCTTGCCGACGACCTGCACGCGGTCGCCTTGCTTGAGCAGGCCGCGGATCGGTGACGTTTTGTCGGGCTCGGCGCGAACGTTCAAATAATATGCGATCACGGTGTACGGGACCGGCTGCTTCTGCGGCGGTTCGGGAATTTGCGGGAGCTCTTCTGGCGTCGGCGCGGCCGGAGCGATTGCGGGCTCCGGAGCGGCCGCCTGCGCGGGCCGGTCATGTTGCGGGATTTCCGGATGCGGCGCGGGATGAGGAGATGGCGAAATGTTCGCAGTTGCAAGGGGATTGACGGAATCGGCCTGCGCAACGGCATCGATGGCAGCTTTCAGATCATATCGCGCAA
>Ga0310832_100579_pt1 | contig 24496 bp, 23 predicted proteins | sample WT_ome_7_FD_201303 | JGI IMG/M metagenome (GOLD analysis project Ga0310832, IMG submission 201303) | Sorghum-adapted microbial communities enriched on wild type (WT) sorghum from Joint BioEnergy Institute, Emeryville, California, United... ...
CAGGCTCCATCCGGGATGGCCGCTGGCCGTCGTCGTGCTCGTCGACGTGCTGCGCCTCGGCTTCGGCGTGGACGGAATCGGCTGGGTCAACGTCCTCGCCGGCTGGCTGGTCCCGTACACCCTCGGCGCGGCGTGGGCGCGCGGCCGGCTGCGGGACCGGACGACCCTGCGGGTGCTGCTGGGCGGCGGCGTCGTCGCCACGGCGGCGCTGGTCATCGGGGCCGGGTACCCGGCGTCGATGGTCGGCGTACCGGGCTCGGGCTTCTCCAACCTGAACCCGCCCAGCCTGGCCGCGGTCACGTTCGGGCTCGCCCAGTGCGGTGCGGCCGGCCTGCTCATGGAGCCGCTGCGCCGCGCCATGGCCCGCCCGGTGGCGTGGGCGGTGGTCGCGGTGGTGAACCTGTTCGCGATGACGATCTTCCTCTGGCACCAGACCGCCATGCTCGGCGTCACCTCGCTGGGCCTGCTCGCCGGCGAGCCGCTGCTCGGGCTGCACACGGTGCCGGACAGCACGAGCTGGGTGGTCGCCCGGGTGGCGTGGCTGCCCGTCTTCGCGGTGGCCCTGCTGCTGTGCTGGGCAGCGTTCCACTCCATCGAGCGGCCGGGCCCGCGGGGCCTCGCCTCGCCGCGCCGTCCGCTCGGTGTCCGCACCGGTCAGCGCGATCGCGACCGGTTCGCGCCCGGACCGGAGGCCCGGCCGGGCATGACCGAGACCCCGGTCGCCATCAACCGGGGCTGATCCCCACCCAGGCGGAATTACGCGGTCGCCGCTGGGCGCGGCTACATTGCTCGCGATGAGCACAGGTGGCGGCCGGCGCACTCTGCGGCGTCTGAGGACCGACGCTGTGTCGCGACTGAGGACCGGCGTACGCGCGGTGTCCCAGGCCGTGCGGTCCGATCTGCGGCGGGTGGCCGCCGACCCGCTGCCGCCCCTGGCGTCGCCGCGGTGGCTGGGCCCGCTCCCGCACGTCCTCGTGGTGCTCTACGCGGCGTTGTCGTTCGTGGCGTTGCGCGGGGACAGCCGGCCGGTGGTCGCGCTCAGCGCGGTGCAGGCGGCCGCGGTCGTGGCGGCCATGCTCTCGCCGGTCCTGGCCTGGTGGGTGGTCACCTCCGCCATGGTGGTCGGCGCGCTGGCCATCGGTGCTCCCTACCCGTGGAGCGGGGCCACGATCGCCGCGCTGGCCGGGGTGCTGTTCCTGCTCGCGCTGCGGGCCCGCCCGGCGGTCGTGGTCGCGGCGCTGACGGTCAGCATGCTGGCCGGCCTGACCACCGCGCTGGCCGACATCCACAACCACAGCCCCGGCGCGCCGTGGACCGTGGCCGTCTTCTATACGAACATCGGGCAGGTCGTCACGATCTGCGGCATCGCCGCGTTGCTCGGGGGCGTACGGCGCGTCCGGCGGCTGGCCCACACCCGGCTCGCCGCCCAGGAGCAGATCTCGGCCGAGGAACGGGCCCGGCGGACCCTGCTCGAGGAGCGCGCCCGGATCGCCCGGGAGCTGCACGACGTGGTGGCCCACCACCTGTCGGTCATCTCCATCCAGGCCCAGGTCGCTCCCCACCTGGTCAAGGACCCACCCGAGGAGCTGCGGCAGACCCTCGCCGGCATCCGGGGCAACGCCCTGGCCGCGCTCGTGGAGCTGCGTCGCGTGCTGGGCGTGCTGCGGGTGGAGAGTCCACCGTCCGACGGCCACGTGCCGCAGCCCACCCTGCAGCAGCTCGACGAGCTGGTCGGCAACGTCCGCGACGCCGGGCTCGCCGTCACCACGCGGACCGTCGGCGAGCCGCGTCCGCTGCCGCCCGGCGTGGAGCTGTCGGCGTACCGGATCGTGCAGGAGGCGCTGAGCAACGCCATCCGGCACGCGCCCGGGGCCGCCGTCGACGTCGAGCTCACCTACCATCCGACCAGCCTGGTCATCCAGGTCCGCAACACCGCGCCCACACGCCCGACGCCGCCCTCCAGTGGCGCAGGTCACGGCCTGCTGGGCATGCGTGAGCGGGTCGCCATGCTCGGCGGCAAGCTGACCACGGGGCCTACGCCGGACGGCGGGTACCAGGTGGTCGCCAGCCTGCCGGCGCCCGCGTACACGCCACCCGTCGAGGAGACGGCATGACGACGATCCGGGTCCTGGTCGCCGACGACCAGATGCTCGTGCGCCAAGGCTTCTCCGTGCTGCTCAACGCCGAACCCGACATCACGGTGGTCGGCCAGGCCGTCGACGGCCGCGACGCGGTGGCCAAGGTCGCCGAGCTGAAGCCCGACGTGGTGTTGATGGATATTCGCATGCCTGTGGTCGACGGCATCGAGGCGACCCGGCGCATCACCGCACCGGCCGACTCCACGGTCAAGGTCCTGATATTGACCACCTTCGACCTGGACGAGTACGTCTACGAGGCGCTGCGCGCCGGGGCCTCCGGCTTCCTGCTCAAGGACGCCTCGGCCGCCGAGCTCGCCCACGCGGTCCGGGTCGTCGCGGCCGGCGACGCGCTGCTCGCCCCGAACGTCACCAAGCGGCTCATCGCCGAGTTCGCCCGGCTGGCCAGCGGCCCCCGCACCCCGCTCAAGGAACGCATCGGCGAGCTGACCGAGCGCGAGACCGAGGTGCTCGCGCTCATCGCCCAGGGACTGTCCAATGCGGAGATCGCCGAGCACCTCGTGGTGGCCGAGCAGACGGTGAAGACCCACGTGAGCCGGATCCTCGCCAAGCTCGACCTGCGCGACCGCACCCAGGCGGCGGTCTTCGCGTACGAGACCGGGCTGGTCCGCCCCGGCGGCGGCTGAGCGAACTACGTACAACCATCGATGACTAGTCGCGCGTGCGGACTCAACGGCCACCAACCGGGGTGGGGCCGACGCATTCTTGGGAACTCCGTGCCTGTCGACTCAGGTGCGAGGCGGCCCTCGTGCTCGGGCGAAAATTGGGCCGCCGGTACCGGAGTCCCGGCCCGCGGTCGGCTGTGCAGGTAGGAGGAGCACAGGGTGGATTCCACTGCCTCGTCGATGTCGGTCGACCAGCCCGGGCCGACCGAGCCGGCCCCCGGGGCTCGTCGTTGGCCGGAGCTGGGCGCGGTCGCCGCGGGCGGCGTCATCGGGTCGCTGGCCCGCTTCGGCCTGCACGAGGCGTTCCCGTCCGCGGCGGGCCGGTTCCCATGGGCGACGTTCACGGTCAATGTGACCGGGTGTCTGCTCATCGGGGTGCTCATGGTGTTGGTCGCCGAGGTGTGGGTCGGCCGTCGACTGCTGCGCCCCTTTCTGGGCGTCGGGGTGCTCGGCGGATTCACCACCTTCTCCACGTACGCCCTCGACATCGAGCGGGCGGTCTCCGCCGGCGCGCCCCGAGTGGCGCTGCTCTACCTCGGTGGCACGCTGGTCGCCGCGATGCTCGCCGTGGGGGCCGGGGCCGGGCTGACCGGTGCGGCGATCCGGGCCGTACGCCGGCGTACGGTCGTCCGGCGTACGGCCGCTCAGAAAGGGGTCGCGCACCGCCCCTACCGTCACCGGCGAGGCCCGCGATGATGGCCGCGCTGCTGGTGGCGCTCGGGGCGGCGGTGGGGGCGCCGCTGCGCTACCTCACCGACCAGGCGATCCGAGCCCGCCACGACTCGGTGTTTCCGTGGGGCACGATGACCGTCAACGTGACCGGCTCGCTGCTGCTCGGCTTCCTGGTCGGGCTCCCGGCCAACGACGCGATCCTGCTGCTGGCCGGAACGGGCTTCTGCGGTGCCCTCACCTCCTACTCCACCTTCAGCTACGAGACGCTGCGCCTCGTACAGATCCGGGCATGGCCCGTCGCGGCCGCCTCCGTTCTCGCCAACCTGGTCGCGGGGATCGGCGCCGCCTTCGCGGGCGTGGCCCTCGCCCAGGCGATCGTTGGTTGACGACCGCGAGTCGTCGCCGGAGTCGTCAGGGCCGCCGTTCGGGCGAGTCGGCCAGCAGCGTGGTCACCTCGGCGGCCACCTCGGGTGGCAGCGGCCCGTGGCGCAACGCCCCGATGTTCTCCTCGGCCTGGGCCGGGGTCCGGATGCCGGGCAGCGGGATGATGGCCGGGTCCACCGCCCACAGGTAGCTCAGGGCTCCCTGGACCAGCGAGCGGCCGCCGGTGGTCAGCAGCTCGCGCACCCGCTCCAGCCGCGCCAGCCAGGAGGCCATGGCGTCGTCGTCGAAGTAGCTCCACCACGGCGTGTCCAGCCGCACGTCGCCCGGAGCCGGCCGGTTGTCCAGGGTGTACCGGCCGCTCAGCAGCCCCATGGCGAGCGGCGAGCGGGCCAGCACCGACAGGTTGTGCTCCCGGGCCACCTCGAGCACGCTTTGCGACCAGCCGAACACGTTGACCTGCGTCTGCACGGACACGGCGTGCGGCGACCGGGCGAATACATTGATGATCTCGGGTGTGTCCTGGCTGGTGCCGAACCAGCGGATCTTCCCCTCGCGGACCAGGTCCTCGAGCACGGCCACGACATCCTCGGCACCGCTGGCGCCGTCCGCACCGCCGTGCAGCTGGTACAGGCCGATGGCCTCGACCCCGAGCCGCCGCAGGCTGGCCTCACACTCGGCCCGGATCGCGGCGGGGGAGACGTCGGTGCCGCCACCGCTGCGCGTCGCCTCGTCGAAGACGAGCCCGAACTTGGTCGCGACCACGATCTGGTCACGGACGTCACCGGGGAGCTGGGCCAGCGCCTGCCCGACGACCCGCTCACTGTGCCCGGCGCCGTAGCTCGCGGCGGTGTCGATCAGCCTGGCTCCGTGGTCGATGGCGGTGTGCAGCGCCCGGATGCTGACCTGGTCATCGACCTGCCCCCATCCGGCGTCGCGGCCGTCGAAGGTGTACGGGCCCCCCAGCGCCCAGGTGCCGACGCCGATGGCCGACACCTCGGGCCCCTTCCCGCCCAGGCGTCGGAGAGTGCTGGTCACGGTCGTCTGGTCGGTGCTCATCGCTCCTCTTTCCCGGTCACCGTGAGGGCCTTCTCGGGGACGGTGGTGGCGTTCCGGGGGACGACGGTGGCGTTCCCGGTCGACGCGGCGAGGTCATCGGGTTCGGAGAGGGCGCCGGAGGGGTTGGGCCAATCCGGCGGCGGCGGGGGAGGCTCGGCGCCCTTCTCGACGGCGGTGTAGGCGGCGATCTTCCACTCGATCACCTCGAGGTCCCGGCCGAGCTGGTCGAGCTGGCTCAGCACCCGCTCGCGGTGCCGGCGCAGCAGGGCGAGCCGGCCGGCCACGTCGCGGTTCGTGCGCACCAGGTCGACGAAGGCTCGCACATCGTCGATGGGCATGCCGGTGCGACGCAGCCGGACCACGAGGTCGAGCAGGCCGAGGGCCTGGTCGTCGAAGACCCGGTGGCCGCCGGCGGTCCGGGGCAGGTCACCCAGCAGTCCCAGGCGGTCGTAGAACCGCAATGTGTCGATAGGGATGCCCGTCCTGCGGGCGACCTCGCCGATCGACTGCCCGCCAGGCGCCCCGTCAGTTGCCGGTGAACCCATGGCGCCCACTCTGCAACCTGGAGCGCACTCCAGGTCAAGCCGGATCCCACGTCGAGCCGCGGCGCGACGACGCGTTCGGCCGGGTCGGCGGGGACGGGCGACACGCCTCGTCATGGCCGGTTGGCCAACCACGGGTGTCGATCCAGCGGTCGGGCCGGGGGCGCCGTCGCCGAGAATGGTGAGCCATGAGCGTCCGTGAGCGTCGTCGACGGACGTGCCAGTGGTCGTCGGGTCGACAGTAGGGACGCGGCATGGTCAGGTTGGACCGCTTGGTCAACGTTCTCGGCGGCTACGGCGTGCGGCTCACCGGCGGCCGGGTGCCGCGCTCGACGGAGCTGCGCCACGTAGTGCTGCCCGAGACGCTCGGCGGGCGGCCGGTCGCCGGCGACGTCCTGCTGGCGATCGGGGCCACGTCGGTGGCCGAGGCGGTGCGCTGGGCGGAGGCGGCGCGGGCCGTGGTGGTCATGGTCAAAGTGGACGAGGCCACCGCCGGGGACGAGGCGGCCGACGCCACCGAGCCGTGGACCGGGGACATCGCCGTGATGACCGTCGATCCGGCCGTCTCCTGGAGCGAGCTCGCCGGGGTCGTGTTCGGCCTCGTGCTGGAAGGGCGGGAGACCGAGTCGGGGCGCGGCCCGACCGACCTGTTCTCGCTCGCCGACAGCGTGGCCGAGGCCATCGGCGGCGCGGTGACCATCGAGGATCCGCAGTCCCGGGTGCTGGCCTACTCGGGCCTGCAGCAGCACGCCGACCGGGCCCGTGTGGAGACGATCCTGGGCCGGCAGGCGCCCGAGCGGTTGCGTCGCCAGTTCCACGACAGCGGCGTCTTCGCCCACCTCGCCGCCTCGGACGAGCCGCTGTTCATCCCGCCCGATGCCGAGAACGGGCTGACCGGCCGGATGGTCGCGGCCGTCCGGGCCGGCCGGGAGTTCCTCGGCTCGGTGTGGGTGACCGCCGCCGAGCCGCTGGACGAACCCGGGCGTCAGGCCCTGCTGGACGCGGCCCGCACGGTGGCGCTGCACCTGCTGCGCTCCCGGGTCAGCGCGGACCTCGAGCGGCAGATCGAGTCGGACCTGGTCACGCGGCTGCTGGCGGGAACGGCGGACGCGGCCACCATCATGAGCCGCCTGGGGCTGCCTCCCGGCCCCATCCGGGTGATCGCGGTGCGGCCGCGGGGCGAGCGGCAGGCGGCGCTGCTGCTGACGTTCGAGCGGGCGACCACGGGGTTCGGCTGGTCGCGGCCCGGTCGCAGCGCCCTGGACGGCACCACCGTCTACACCCTGCTCCCCGGTGAGGCGGCGGCCGCGGCGCGGCGCTGGACGGACGCATTGGCCGCGGCCTTACCCCCGTCGATGGCGTTGGCCGCCGGGATCAGCGCCGCCGCGACCATGACTGAGCTGCCCGCCGCCCGCCAGGAGGCCGACGAGTGCCTCGCCCTGCACGAGCGGCGGCCGGCCACCACCCCGCCCCCGGTCTACGACGAGTCGTGGCACGACATCCTGCTGCAGCGGCTCCGCACCGCGGCGCGGACGGGGCGGGCGCCGGCCCGGGGCCCGATCGCCGAGCTGCGGCGCCACGACCTCGAGCACGGCACGCAGTACGTCACGACCCTGCGGGCGTGGCTGGAGGCCCAGGGCGACCCGGCCGTGGCCGCCGCGCAGCTCGGTGTGCACGAGAACACCGTGCGTAACCGGCTGCGCCGGATGGCGACGATGACGAGCCTCGACCTGCAGGACCCCCGCCGACGGCTGGCCATGATGATCGAACTGGCCGCCGACGATCCGTCACCGGGGGACCGGCAGTCCCAGTAGTACAACTTCAGCCCGTACGGTTGTCGAACCACCACACCCCGGGACCGGCTTTCGTGGACGATGCTGGCATCCGTAAGTCGCAACGGCGCGATGAGGGAGGTGCCACGGTATGGGCGGGGAGCGGATCGGTAGCCCACGATCAGCGGTGGTGGTCGGGGCAGGCATCGTCGGGTTGTCGACGGCGTGGTTCCTCCAGGAGCACGGGGTCGAGGTCACCGTGGTCGACCGCACCGGGGTCGCCGCCGGGTCATCCTGGGGCAACGCCGGCTGGATCTCACCCGGTCTCACGATTCCCCTCAACGAGCCGGGCGTGCTGCGTTACGGGCTGCGCTCGCTGCTGAACCCGGCGGCGCCGCTGCACATTCCGGTGACCGCGGACCCGTCGCTGTGGTCGTTCCTGCTCCGGTTCGCCGCGAACTGCCGGTGGTCGTCCTGGACTCGGGCGGTGCACGCCAACCGGCCCCTCAGCGAGGAGTGCATCGAGGCGTTTGACGTTCTCACCTCCAACGGCGTGGAGGCCGAGACAATTCAGGCGCCGATCACCGCCGCCTTCGTCGGCCGCAGCCAGGCCGAGGGCCTGCTGTCCGAGCTCCGGCGGCTCGCCGACGCCGGTCAACCCGTCGATCACACGGTGCTCACCGGCGACGAGCTGCGCGAGCACGTTCCGCTCGCCGGGCCCGCGCTCACCGTGGGCGTACGGATCAACAACCAGCGGTACGTGGATCCCGGCCGCTTCGTCCACGCGCTCGGCCGGGCGGTGGTGGCGCGCGGCGGCGTGATCGAGACCCGTACGGTCACCGGGGTCCGCGCCCACGGCGCCGGAGTGCTGGTCGAGACCGCCGACGGCGCGCCATTCCGGGCGGACGTCGCGGTGCTGGCCGCCGGAGCGTGGGTGTCCCGCCTGGCCGCCCCGCACGGCGTACGAATGCCGGTTAAGGCCGGCCGCGGGTACTCGTTCACGGTGCCGGTGCAGCGGCCGGTGCCCGGACCGATCTACCTGCCCGACGTGCGGGTCGCCTGCACGCCCTACCAAGGGGCCCTGCGGGTCGCCGGCACCATGGAGTTCCGCGGCCCGGACGCGCCGCTCGTGCCGGCCCGGCTCGAGGCCATCGTCGCCTCGGCCCGTCCGCTGCTCGATGGCGTGGCGTGGGACGACCGGACCGACGCCTGGGTGGGGCCGCGCCCGGTCACCACGGACGGTCGTCCGATCATCGGGGCCACGCGGACGCCCGGCGTGTACATCGCCGGTGGCCACGGTATGTGGGGGCTCACCCAGGGCCCGATCACCGGACGACTGCTGGCCGAGCAGATCACCACCGGCAAGCAACCCGCCGCGCTGCACGACGTCTCGCCGCTGCGGTGATCGCCGGCCGTTCATTTATGGATATCTGACTGATCGATTACTCTCGCTCGCCTGCCTCCGCCTGAGCGGGGTGCGGGGGGACGACGGTGGGCCGGGGGGCCTTGCCCGGCCCTGTGTCGCGCGCCGTCGCCCCGTCGCATCCCGCCGTCCGTCCACCCGGGCTGAGCTGTCGTCCGTCCACCCGCGCTGAGCCGCGCGGGCGACTCGGCCGTGTCCTGATGTCGTCCCGGCCACCCGGCACCCAGGGCTTGACCACCTTTGCGATTCAAAGTACTTTGACTTTGCGTTACAAAGTTGTTTGTGGTGATGGAGGTGCTCTTGGTGCACGAGGACCCGGACGAGCGGGCCCCGGCCAGCCCGGAGGAGACGCTGCGTCTCATCGAGGCGGAGCGAGCCGCGGCGCAGCGCAACATGCAGCCCGACCCCCGGCTGACGTACGTGCCCTGGGGGGTCGCCTGGCTCGTGGGCTTCGGCCTGCTGTTCCTGCGCCTCGGCCCGGACGGCCGGGTCTTCGTCGCGATGCCGGGGTGGCTCCCACTCGCCGTGCTGTACGTCCTGCTGATCGCGGCGTTCGTGGTCTCCGGCGTGTCCGCGGCCAGGGCCGGCCGGCACGTGCGGGGCGTCTCGTCGGTGCAGGGCCTCCGGTACGGCGTGAGCTGGGCCGCGGGTTTCGCCAGCGTCGTGGTCATCGCGAGCCGGTTCAGCGACCGGCTGCCGGACCCGGAGGTGGTCCTGCTCTGGTCCGGGCTGTCGGTCGCGGTGGTCGGCGTGCTCTACATCGCGGGCGCGGCGATCTGGCAGTCGCGGGACATGTTCGCGCTCGGTGGCTGGATCACGCTCGTCAACATCGGCGGCTTTCTGGCCGGTCCCGGGTGGCACTCGCTGGCCACCAGCCTCGCCGGGGGTGGCGGGATGCTCGTGGCCGGGTTCGTCGAGTGGCTGCGGTGGCGCCGGGGTCAGTGCTGATGAGCGACGAAGCCAACCGGACGGCCCCGCCCGCCCCGGATCGGGAACTGGACCCGGTGATCCATGCCCAGGCCCGGCTGCGGGTCATGGTGGCGTTGTCGGTGCTGCGCGAGGGGGATCGACTGGCCTTCCCTCGCCTGCAGGAGATGCTCGGCATGACCGCCGGCAATCTCTCTATTCATCTACGGAAACTTGAAGAAGCTGGATATGTCGAGGTGGTCAAGACCCACCAGGGCCGCACCCCCACCACCTTGATCGGCCTGACCCGCCGGGGCCGCCTCGCCTTCGAGGAGTACACGGCGACGGTGAAGGCCCTGCTCTCATTGGCGGAGGAGAAATGATTCTCGCGCAAATGCGCAACGTGACCCGCCGGTACGGCGACACGGTGGCGCTCGACGGCGTCAACCTGTCGATCCGGGCGGGCGAGGTGGTCGGCGTGCTCGGCCCCAACGGAGCCGGTAAGTCGACCCTGCTCAAGCTGCTGGTCGGCCTGCGCCGGCCGACCTCGGGCACGGTGGAGCTCTTCGGCGGCTCCCCGCTCGATCCGGCCAACCGGCGTCACATCGGCGTGACCCCCCAGGAGACCGGCCTGGTCCCCACCCTGCGCGTGGCGGAGTGCATCGACTACGTGGCCCGGCACTACCCCGACCCGTTGCCGCGGGACGAGGTGCTGGCCCGCTTCGGCCTGGAGGACCTGGCGCGCCGGCAGACCGGCAGCCTCTCCGGCGGCCAGCAGCGCCGCCTCGCGGTCGCGCTCGCCTTCGTGGGGCGGCCCCGCCTGGTCTTCCTCGACGAGCCCACCACCGGTCTGGACGTCGAGATCCGGCATGTGCTGTGGGACGCCATCCGGGCCTTCCACGCCGAGGGCGGGACGGTCCTGCTGACCAGTCACTACCTCGACGAGGTCGAGGCGCTGGCTCAACGGGTCGTGGTCATTGACAACGGCCGCGTCCTGGCCGACGACACGGTCGACGCGGTCCGCGGCCTCGTCGGCGTGCACCGGGTCAGCCTGGCCGCCATGCCGTTGCCGCCGCTGCCCGGCGTGGTGGCCATGTCCGAATCGGACGGTCGGGTGCACCTGCTGACGCCCGATGCCGATGAGCTCGTCCGGGCCCTCGTCCGGTCCGAGGTCCCCTTCCGTGACCTGGCCGTCCGACCGACCACATTGGAGGAAGCGTTCCTCCACCTCACCGCCCGCCGGCCCACCGCCGACCAACCGCTGACAGGAGCGACCGCATGAGTGCGCTGACGCTGACCCACGCCCGGTTCCTGCTGCTGGAGACCATCCGGGTTCCGGTGGCCCTCATTGGGACGCTGTTCTTCCCGGCCGTGGCGATGCTCTTCTTCGTCGTACCGTTCGCCGGGAGCGACCCGACCGCCGCCACGTACGCGACTGCGTCGATGGTGACGTTCGCGGTCATGACGAGCAACCTGTTCGGGCACGGGGTCGGGGTGTCCGCCGACCGCGCCCTGCCGTGGGACGCCTACACCCGCACCCTGCCGGCCGGTCCCGGACCGCGCTTCGCCGGGCGGATCATCGTCGGCCTGGTGATGACCGTGGCCTCGCTGGTGCCCGTGGTGGTGATCGCCGCCCTGCTGACCGAGGCGTCCACCACCCCGCTCGGCCTGCTGCTGGGCGTGGGGGCCGCGCTGGTCGCCGCGATTCCGTTTGCGCTCATGGGCCTGGCCGTGGGGTACGGGCTGCCGATGAAGGCGGCGCTGGCCGTGGTCCAGGTGCTGTTCTTCCCGATGGCGTTTCTCGGCGGCCTCATGTCGTCGCCGACCAACCCGCCGGCGATCGTGGCGATGGTGGCGCCCTACCTGCCGACCCGGGGCGCGGTCGAGCTCATGTGGGCGGCCGTGGCCGACCACTCGCCCGACCCGCTGGCCCTGGCCATGCTCGGGGCCTGGACCGTGGTGCTGGCCGGGCTGGCCGTCCTGGCGTACCGCCGGGACGAGAGCCGCCGGTTCCGCTGAGCGGAGGGCGGTCGTTGCCCGAAACCGATGACCGTCGTCGTCATCGCGTACCCGCCGGCCCGGGCCCAGTGGTGACCGGGCCGGCGATGCGCGCGTCAACGCGGTCCACTGTGGTCAGTTGAGCCGGCCGCCGGTCGATGTACGGTCAGCTCGTCGGCCGGTCGGGGAGGGGACAGATGTCGTCGCCGAGCCACGTGATGCCCTCGCGGATGATCCGGGCGGGTGTGCCCGCGACCGCGGTGTTGGCCGGCACCTTCTGCCCACGGACGAGGCTGCGCATTCCGACCACCGCTGACTCGCCGATCTCGACGTGCCCGGTGATGATCGCCTCCCGGCCCAGCCATACGTGCCGGCCGATCCGGATGCGCCCGCCGTACGGGTTGAACCGCACCCCGGTCTTCAGGTCGACCAGGCTGTGCATGTCGTCGGTGGCGATGTAGACGCGGGCGGCCCACAGCTGGTCGCGCTCGGCCACGATCGAGCCGCCGTTGCGGGCGTCGAGCTGCGCCTCGCCGGTGGCGACGACCTGGCCGTGGAGGATGACGCTGGAACCGCCGCCGCAGTAGATCTCGCCGGCGGTCAGCTCGCTGTCCGGTCCGACGAAGACGGTCGCGCCGTCGCCGCCCACGAGCAGCGACAGCGAGTCGAGCCGGCTGGCCAGCACCACGAGGGCGTTCGAGAACGGGTACGTCATGAGGCGCCCGGGGATCCGCGGGGGCATGGCCAGCCCCTCGGCCAGGTAGAAGGCGTTGCCCTGGGCCGCGAACTGTTCCGGCAGCTGGTCGCTGACCTCGTGCAGGACCAGCCCGTCCAGGATCTCGGCGGGCACCCCGGCGTCGAGCAGACGGTGGCGGTGCGCGGCGGTCAGCGACGGTCCGATCATGGGACGAGGGTGCCAGGCCGGGGCGCGCTTCCGGAAGCCCCGAGGGCCAAAGCTCACAGGCAGCCATCGCCCTACGGGCCACCGGCGAATCGCGGCACCTCAGCGACCGCTCGGCGTGAGGACGAGGACGTCGTTGGCCCGTACCGTCGGGGGTTCACCGGGTTCGGGCCGGGACCCGAAGGCGGGGTGAAGGCCGGGCTCGAGGAGCTCCGGCGGCAACGCGCGGTCGTCGGAACCGACATTGACGGCGACGACGACGCGGTCCGGTCCGGAGCCGCGGCGGCGAACGAGCAGGCGTTCGTCGACCGCCCGCAGGTCATCGTCCGGATTGACGAGTCCGGGGTGGGCGGCCCGGATGGCGAGCAGGGCGCGAGTCACGTCGAGCACCTCGGTGTCCCACCGCTCGGTGTCCCACGGCATGCACCCGCGACAGCCCGGATCGTTGCCGCCGGTCAGGCCGACCTCGTCGCCGTAGTAGATCATCGGCACGCCGGGGGAGGTCACCAGGAGCGCCAGCGCTTGACGCAGGCGGCGCCGGTCGCCCTGGCAGCGGGTGAGCAGGCGCTCGGTGTCGTGGCTGCCGAGGAGGTTGAGCATGCCGGGGATGGCGCTGGTCGGCAGCTGCCGCCACAGGTCGTGGACGCCCTGGGCGAACGCGCTCGCGGTGATGGTGCGGTCGGCGACGAACCGCAGGATCAGGTCGCGCAGCGGGTAGTTCATTGCGCCGTCGGCGATGTCGCCCCGAACCCAGTCGGTGGCGACCTCCCAGTACTCGGCCACGATGTACAGGTCGGCGCTCTCGTTCTTGACGACGCGCCGGAACCGGCGCCAGAAGTTCTGGTTCATGTAGTAGGGCACGTCCAGGCGCCAGCCGTCGATTCCTTCGGCGATCCACCGTCGGGTGACGTCGAAGTGATGCGCGCGGACTTCCGGGTTGTGGACGTTCCACTGGGGAAGGTAGTAGGCACCGCCGCACGTGGCGTAGTTGGGGTTGGCCGGATCGGGCTGGACGGGGAGGTCCTGTACGTAGAACCAGTTGACGTACGGCGAGTCGGCGCCGCGGGCGAGCACGTCCTGGAAGGCCCAGTGGCCGATGCCGCAGTGGTTGAAGACGGCGTCGAGCACGATGCGCATGCCGCGCTCGTGCACGGCGGCCACGAGGCGACGGAAGGTGTCGAGGTCGCCGAGATGAGGGTCGATCCGCGTGTAGTCGATGCAGTCGTAGCGGTGGTTGGTCTCGGCGGCGAAGATCGGGGTGAGGTACAGGGCGTTAGCCCCCAGATCCCGGATGTGGTCGAGATGGTCGATGATCCCCTGGAGGTCGCCGCCGAAGAAGTTGTCCCGCGTCGGCTCGCCACCCCAGGGCAGCACGTCGGGCGGGTCGAGCGAGCGGTCGGCGTTGGCGAAGCGTTCCGGGAAGATCTGGTAGAAGATGGCCTCGCGTACCCAGCGCGGTACCTGGTCGGTCATGTCACTCCTTGAGGCCGGTCAGCGCGATGCCGCGGATCAGCGAGCGTTGGAAGATGACGAACATGACCAAGCACGGGATCGTCGCGGTCACCGTACCGGCCATGAGGTAGTTCCACCGGGTGCCGTAGCGGCCCTGGAAGGCGCTTAATCCGATCTGGATGGTCCGCAGCTCGTCGGAGTTGGTGACGAGCAGCGGCCAGAGGAAGTCGTTCCAGGCAAAGAGGAAGCTGAACATTGCGAGCGTGGCCAGGGCGGGTCGTGACAGCGGGAGCATAAGCTGCCAGAAGATCCGCATCCGACTGGCCCCGTCGAGGCGGGCCGCCTCTTCGATCTGGACGGGGATGGTGGCGAAGTACTGCCGCAGCAGAACGATCCCGAAGACGTCGACCAGCCGTGGCACGATGAGAGCGGCATAGGTGTCCAGCCAGCCGAGGGCGGTGACCAGGGCGAAGGCCGGGATGATCGTCACGAACTGCGGCACGAGCATGGTCGCGAGCAGGATGAGGAACAGCGTGTTGCGGAACGGAAACCGGAGACGGGCAAAGGCGTAGGCGGCCATGGCATCGAAGATCACGTGCCCCGCCACGATACCGGCCGTCATGATGATGGTGTTCAGGTAGTACTGGGCGAACGGGGCGGCGCTCCAGGCCTGCTCGTAGTTGCTCCACCGGAACGTGTCTGGTATGAGGTACGGCGGTTGGTAGACAGCGTTGGCTGGCTTGAGCGATGTCGTCACCATCCACATCAGTGGAGCGACGATGGTGAGTGCGCCGGTGGCGAGCAGAAGGTGCCGGATCAGCGGCACGGCACGGACTCTCATTGCAACGGAGACCTCCCCGACCCGCTGACCCGCCATTGGACGAGCGTCACCCCGAGCACGAGCGCGAGGGTGACGAAGGCGATCGAGGCGCCGTACCCGAACTCGCCGAGCCGGAAGCTGGTGCGGTACGTCAGCATGCCGAGCACATCCGTTCCGCCGAGGGGCCCACCGTTGGTGAGCACGTAGACCAGATCGAAGGACTGGAAGCTCGTCACCAGGGCCTGCACGCTGACGAAGAAGGTCATCGGAGCAAGCAGCGGCACGGTGATGCGGCGCAGGAGCTGATATGAGCTCGCCCCGTCCAGGCGGCCCGCCTCATACAGACCGGCCGGGATGGCCTGCAGCGCCGTCAAGTAGAGCACGGCGTTGAAGCCTAGGTTCTTCCAGACGGTGACGAGGGTCAGTGCGGTCAAGGCGAGCCATCGGTTGCCGAGCCAGTTCGGATTGTCGATGCCGACGCGCTCCAGGGCGGCGCCGACGAACCCGGCCGGATCGAGCAGGTCCCGCCAGAGGACGGCAACGGCGACGGCGGACGTGACGACCGGAAAGAAGTAGATCGTGCGATAGATGGTCCGACCGCGCATCGGCGCGTCCAGCAGGATCGCCAGGCCGAGTCCGGTGACGCAGCTTCCGATGGTGACGCCCGTCCCGTACAGGACCGTGACGAGCAGGGAGTTGCCGACCTCGCCGTCGTGGAGCAACCGTCGATAGTTATCCAGGCCGATGAACTCCTGGACGGTACCGAAGCCGGACCACTCGGTGAGGCTGAGGTATGCAGCCGATCCGATGGGATAGATCACGAACGCGCCGAGGATGACCACGGCCGGCGTGAGGAAGAGTGCGGCCGTGAGAATCTCCTCGCGGGGGTACCGGCGGCCGCGCCGCCGGTACCCGCGATGCAGTGACAGGAGTGCCATCAGGCCTCGGCCAGGATCTGGTTCACCTCGGCCTCGGCGTCGGCCAGCGCCTGATCGACGGTTTTCTGGCCGTTGAGAGCCTGTTCGACCTGCTTGGCGAACGCGAACGAGACCCGAGCGTATACCGGGGTGTTCGGGCGGGCGTGGGCGCTGGGCAGCAGGTCGATGAAGGGCTGCAGGGCCGGCGCGTTGGCGCTCACCCAGGTGCGGTAGGCGTTGCTCTCAGCCACGGATTTCACCACGGGGAGCATGCCGGTCGCCTGCGACCAGGTGGTGACGTTCTCCGGGCTGTCGAACCACATCAGGAAGTCGATCGCGGCCTGCTGCTGCGCGGCCGAGGCGGTGGAGAAGACCATCGCCTGCTCACCGCCCATGTTCGTGGCCTGGGTACCGCCTTCGGGTATTGGCAGGGGGGCGGTACCGAACTCGATGGGCGCGTCGGTGGCCCAGATTCCCACCATCCACGACCCTTCCTGAGCCGAGGCGGCCTGTCCCTTCTCGAACGCGCCCCACGGGCCGAGCGGGGCGCCGTGGCGCGTGACGAGGTCCACCCAGAACTGCAGGGCCCGCTTGCCGGCGGGTGAGTTGAAGGCGGCCTTCGTGTTGTCGGCGTTGAGGAACTCACCGCCGGCCTGCCACAGGTTCACCTGGAAGTTCCAGGTCACGCCCTCGCCGTTGTCGCCGGGCTGCGTGAAGATCTCGTAGCCGGGCAGCCCGGTCCGCTCCTTGATGACGTCGGCCGCGGCCGTAAGTTCCTCCCACGTCGTCGGTGGCTTCTCCGGATCCAGGCCGGCGTCGCGAAAGATCTGCTTGTTGTACATGTAGGCGAGCGTGTTGGACGAGACGGGCACCGACAGCTGCTGCTTGCCCACCGCACCGAAGCTGAGCATCGATGGATAGATATCCTGGTCCAGGCCGGCCTCGCGCAGCGCCGGCGCCAGGTCGACGAGCTTGCCGGTCTGGGCCAATTGCGGCACCCAGACCAGGTCAGTGATCGCGATCGTGGGTAGCTGGTCGTTGGTCGCGGCGGTCTGCAGCTTCGTGAGCAGCTCACCGCCGGGCACGTTTACGACCGAGATCTGGACGTCGGGGTGGTCGGCCTCGTAGCGGGAGACCGCGTCGTCGAACGCGTCGGCATTCGCCCCGTCCCAGTAGTGCCAGACGGTGATGGTCGTGCTGTCGTCGGTCGACGGCCCAGCACCCGGGGCGCAGCCTGTCACCAGGAGGGCGGCCCCGGCTGCCGCGACCAGCAGGGCGCGTTTCTTGATCATCCTCGCCATACTCCCTTCGCCCGGGCGGTCCTACCAGGATGGGGGGAATCCGGGCTGGACAGTGGGTTAGTAACACGATTTACTGATCGCACACCGGGCGATGTCAAGGGCTTCAGGGAGGGCAATTTGGTAACGGGTTCGCCATGGTGGGCCAACGCGGTCATCTACCAGACCTACCTGCGCTCCTTCGCCGACAGCAATGGAGACGGGGTGGGGGATCTGGTCGGCCTGCGTCACCGGCTCCACCACCTCGTCGACCTCGGCGTGGATGGGTTGTGGCTCAACCCGTGCTTCCGCTCGCCCCACGCCGACCACGGATACGACGTCGCCGACTACCGGGACATCGACCCGCTCTACGGCCGCCTCTCCGACTTCGAGGAGCTGCTGGCCGAGGTGCACCGGCTCGGCCTGCGGCTGCTGGTCGACATCGTGCCCAACCACTGCTCCGTGGAACACCCGTGGTTTCAGGAGGCGCTGCGGGCCGGACCGGGTGCGGCCGCCCGTCGGCGGTTCATCTTCCGCCCGGGCCGCGGGGCCAGCGGCGAACTGCCGCCGAACAACTGGCAGTCCGTGTTCGGCGGCCCCGCTTGGACCAGGGTGCCCGATGGCGAGTGGTACCTGCACCTGTTCGCGCCCGACCAGCCGGACTTCAACTGGGAGGACGCCGACGTGGTCGCCGAGTTCGACGACGTGATCCGCTTCTGGCTCGACCGCGGCGTCGATGGACTTCGCATCGATGTTGCCCATGGCCTCATCAAGGCCCCGGGGTTGCCGGACTGGGCCGGGCCGGCGGACTACAACCCCCACATGTGGAACCAGCCCGGCGTCCACGCCATCCACCAGCGCTGGCGTCGGCTGGTCGCCAACTACGACCCGGACCGGGTCATCGTCGGCGAGGTGTGGCCGCCGTCCGCGGCCGACCTGCGGGCGTACGCCGGCCCCGACCGGCTCTGTCAGGTCTTCTACTTCGACCTGCTGGCCCAGCCGTGGTCGGCTGCGGCGTTCCGGGCGGCCATCGATCGGGGTCTGGCCGCGGGCGCGGGCGAGCATCGGCTCGCCTGGACCATGGGCAACCACGACGTGCACCGGCAGGTGACCCGGCTCGGACAGAACCGATCCCCGGACCCGGTGCCCTACGCCGACATCTCTCTCGCCCGGCTGACCAGTCCGTCCGACCTCGACGCCGGGCGACGGCGGGCGCGAGCGGCGCTGCTGCTGCTGCTCAGCCTGCCCGGTTCGGTCTACCTCTACCAGGGCGACGAGCTTGGCCTGCCCGAGGTGTTCGACCTTCGCGACGAGGATCGGCAGGATCCGATCTGGTTCCGCAGCGGCGGCGCCGAACTCGGTCGGGACGGCTGCCGGGTGCCCTTACCGTGGACCGCGGACGGTCCCACGTTCGGGTTCACCGAGGGACCGCGAGCGTGGCTGCCCCAACCGGACTGGTTCGGACCGTACGCCGTCGAGCGGCAACGGGACGACCGCACGAGCACGCTCTCGCTGCACCGTGCCGCCATCGCGCTGCGAGCCAAGCTCTTCACCGGCTCCGTCCTGCGGTGGGGTGAGACCGGGCGCGACGACGTCCTCGCCCTCGAGCGCGACGGCGTCGTCTGCCTGGTCAACTTCGGTGGCCGCCCGTACCCGATCACGGCGACCCTCGGTGACGTGATTCTGGCCAGCGACGACAGTGCAACGGTCGAGCGCGAACGCGTCCTCCCCGGCGACTGCGCGGCGTGGCTCAGCCAGGGTGGGCTGGCGCTGAGTTGACACACCGAGCGCAGTTGGTTACTTTCTCGATTTAGTAACATGAATCGCGACCTGGACGAGGGAGACGCTTCCGTGGCCGTCCGCCCCACTGGTTCGGACGCGTCGAGCGGTTCGAGCCCGGCGCGGCCTGACCCCAGCACGAGGCCGAGCCGGCCCCGCCCCACCGCCCGGTTGGTCGCGGAGGTGGCCGGCGTCTCCCGCACGGCCGTCTCTTTCGCGTTCAACGACCCGGCCCGTCTGTCGCCGGAGACCCGAGCCCGGATTCTGCAGGTGGCCGAAGAGCTGGGCTACCGCCCTCACCCGGTCGCCCGCATGCTCGTGCGTGGACAGACCCGCACGCTCGGCCTGCTCCTGCCGCAGGACATCCCTCAGGTCATGGAAAACCCCTACTACAGCCAGTTCCTGGTCGGCCTCGGCCAGGTGGTCCACCGCGAGGGGATGAGCCTGCTCCTGGCCCCACCCATACGATCCTCGATGCTGCAGGCGATCCCCTACGCAGCCGTGGACGGCTTCGTCGTGTGTGGGCTCGAGATCGACCGCGGCGAGGTCGCGGAGCTGCGCCGCCGGCGCATGCCGTTCGTCCTCGTCGACAGTGACGCCCCGGACGACGTGCCCAGCGTCGAGGTGACCGATCGGCAGGGGATGGCCGATGTCGTTCGGCACCTGCTGCAGCTGGGCCACCGGCGCTTGGCGGTGCTCTCGTTCGAAGGCGGACCCGATCGGGCCCGGCACGGCTACCGCGGCCCACTCGCGCGGCGCATCAGTGGGTTGACCGAGGCTCTGGGCGAGGTGGGTCTGAGCCTGGACCATCCCGATGTCCAGTTCGTCGAGATCCCGTGTACCAGGGCCGACGGGTTCCGCGCCACCCGGCAGCTCATGACCAGTGACCACCGCCCCACCGCGATCATCGCGCTAAGCGACATCCTCGCCATCGGAGCGATCGATGCCCTGCACGACCTCGGGATCAGCATCCCTGGCGAGGTTTCCGTCACGGGGTTCGACGACCAGCCGGAGGCGGCCTGGGTACGACCGCGGCTGACAACGGTGCGGCAGCCGATGCAGGCCAAGGGCCGGGTCGCGGGGGACATGCTCATCTCGGCGATCCGCGGGGAGAGCCACCACCCGCACCAGCTTCTCCACACGGCACTGATCGTCCGCGAGTCGTCCGGTCCGGCGCCCACCTGAGGCTGGCGGCCCGAGGGCCGACAGCCGCTGCCGCGAGCATCGGGGCGGCCGATGGGGCCCGGCGCGGACCGGCCCGGTGCTGACGCCTCGTTTCGAGGCGGTCACCGGACGAAGGCGCCGGCCCGCGCGGCGACGGCCGTCTGCCTGGCCGTTCGATCGGCCAGGCGTCGGGGCGCGGGGGTGCGCCGGAGGACCAGCTCGAAGTACAGCGGCGCGGTGGCGGCGACCAGCAGCCGGTGCGGGTTTGTGCGATCGGGGATCTCCCCGCGTTCGATGGCCCGGCGCACGATCACGGCGCAGCGGTCGTACCGCTCGTGCCAGAAGGCGGCCAGCGCGTCGGCCGCGTGGGGTGACCGGAACGAGGCGGCGATCAGGGCGGTGGTGATCGGCGGATCGGCCGTCAGGGCGGCGTAGAGCTCGCGGTTGAGCGCGACCAGATCGCCGTCCAGGGAACCGGTGTCGGGCGGGTGCCAGTCGTCGCGGCTCGCCTCGTGCAGGACGTCGGCGAGCAGCCCGCCCACGTCGCGCCACCGGCGGTACACCGTGGTCCGGTGCACCCCCGACCGCTCGGCCACGGCGTCGACGCTGAGCGTATCGAAGCCGTGCTCGACCAGCTGGGCCACGGTCGCGTCGAGCACGCGCCGGCGCACGCTCGCGCTGCGTCCGCCCGGCCGCCGACGCGGAGGTCCTGAATGTTTCGCTGAGGGCGGCTGGCGGGACGGTTCATCGGAAAACCGGGTCACGGCCGCCCATCCTATCGCTACACTTGTCGCGTTTAGCGTGCCGCCCGTGACAGGAGCCCTGCGTGACGCCCGATCCCCTGACCGTTCACCCACTGCCCGCCCACGAGCGCGTGGTGTTCCTCAAGCCGCTGGTCACCTCGCCAAAGATCGTTGTAGGCGAGTACACCTATTACGACGACCCCGACGACCCGACCGGGTTCGAGCACCGCAACGTGCTCTACGGCTACGGCCCCGAGCGGCTCGTCATCGGCCGGTTCTGCGCGATCGCGGCCGGCACCCGGTTTCTCCTCGCCGGCGCCGAGCATCCGATGCTGGGCGTGTCGACCTATCCGTTCACCATCTTCGGCGGTGACTGGACCGCGCGAACCCTCGACCTCGTCGCGGCGATGCCCAGCCGCGGCGACACCGTCGTCGGCAACGACGTCTGGATCGGATACCAGGCCACAATCATGCCGGGCGTGCGGATCGGCGACGGAGCCATCATCGCGGCGAAGTCCGTCGTCACCGGCGACGTGCCGCCGTACACGATCGTCGGCGGCAACCCGGCCCGGCCGATCCGTCAACGCTTCGACCCAGAGGACGTCGAGCGACTCCGGCGCGCGGCGTGGTGGGACTGGCCGGTCGAGCTGATCACCGCGCACGCCCGCACGATCATGGCCGGCACGCCGGCCGAGGTCGAACGCATCGCCGTCGAGCACGGATCGGCCCGATCCTCGTGATATCCATTCAGGAGTACATCGTCGCCGACGCTGCCGCCGGACCGTACGCCATCACCACCGGCCCCGACGGCGCGCTGTGGTTCACCTTGGTCCACAGTGGTCAGATCGGCCGACTGATCCCCGGCCAGGCGCCCACCGTCTACGAACTCGACCCGGAGTCCGGGCCATCGATCATCGTCACCGGTCCGGACCGGGCGCTGTGGTTCACTGAGTACACGGCCCACCGCATCGGCCGGATCACCACCGACGGCGAAGTCACCGAGTTCTCGCTGCCCACCCCGGAGTGCGGACCGTTCGGCATCGCCACGGGCCCCGACGGCGCCCTCTGGCTCACCGAGACCGCGGCCGACCGCATCGGCCGGATCAGCACCGACGGCGAGGTCACCGAGTTCCCGCTGCCCATCGCCGGGGCGTTTCCCTCCGCGATCACCGCCGGCCCCGACGGCGGGCTGTGGTTCACCCTGAACCAGGCCAACGCGATCGGACGGATCGGGCTGGACGGAGCCGTCAGCGTCCATCCGATCCCAACCCCGTCCGCCGCCCCGGTCGGCCTCACGGCTGGCCCCGACGGCGCCGTATGGTTCGTCGAGATCGCCGCCGGCCAGATCGGGCGCATCACGCCCGACGGCACCGTGGTCGAGTTCGCGCTGCCGGACCGCGGCGGGCGGCCTCACGCCATCACCGCGGGCGCCGACGGCGACCTGTGGTTCACCGAGTGGGGCGGCAACCGGGTCGGCCGGATCACCGTCGAGGGCAGGCTCGAGGAGCACGACCTGCCCACTCCTAAGTCCGAGCCGCACGGCATCGCCCGTGGCCCCGATGGCGCCCTGTGGGTCGCCCTGGAGGCGGGCGTTCTCGCGCGCATCGTCGCCGACCGGGCTGAGCCGGCACCGTCAGACCACAGTGAGACCCGGTCGCTCCGGCCACGTGGGCGCGCGTAGGTGAAGCTGCCGGGCGGGCGTCCCGATGAATGGGAGTACGTCATGAATTGACGCAAATTGGTGCTAACCCGGTCGCGCCCGAACCCGCCGTCCGAGCGTGATGACGCGGAGCCTCCACGAGGTCACCGTCCTGTTCGTGATGGGCGGGGCACACCAGACGAGGCGAAAGTCGATAACGTCTGGGGGCTGACGACCGGAAGGAGTGGCATGGGACGGCGATGGTGGCTGGCGGTCGCCCTCGGCGTGGTCGTGCTGGCCGTGGGCGGGGTGGTGATCGCCTATGTGGACCGGATCGGTCCGCAGTTTCCCACCGTGTACGGCACGCCGTTCTCGATAGAGATTGGCGATGATGGTTGCCCGGTGCGCCCGGAGCCGGTGCCGTTCGTCGACGCGCCCGGACAGTTCGTGGCGCCGGACCCGAGCGAGGTCATCCTCTGCACCCGCGTCGACCTCGACGGCGACGGCACGTTCGAGTCGCCCGGCAGCGACTCTGGCGCGGGCCCGATCCCACCGCTGCAGCGGACGCTGCGCGGGGCGGCGGCCGTCGAGTTCGCCGCGCTGCTCAATCAGTTGCCCGATCGCAACGGCGCGTGGCGGGACTGGCAGCGTCGGCACAGCGGATTCTGGCCCGACGCGCCGCGGGAGAACGGGCCGTGGGACGTGGACGGGGAGTGCCTGGATCCGAGCATGCTCCCCGTCCGGGACTTCTCGTACGTGCTGCGCTACCCGGACCGCCCAGCCGTGGCGATCATCGCCACGTGCCACGGGTGGACCGACGGCACCCGGACCCGCATCCCGACCACCTATACGCCCCCGCACCTGACCGACGAGTTCATCGCGCTCTATGAGTCCCAGCCCTGACCGCCCGCCCGGGTGGGCCTGACCGTGGTCGGTGGGTCCGGACCAGCGCTACCTTCGAGCAAATGAGGTGGGGATGGGTTCCGCTGGCGGTGGGGGCGATCACTCGGATCGCCGCCGCGCCCCCGGTTGCGCGGCGGGCCGAGGAGGTCCGTCGGCCGATCGGGGTCGCGGACGTGCTGCCGGCGCCGGTGACGGCGGTCACCGACGAGACGGTCGGGTTTCCGATCCCCGCCGGCGTGACCATCGTCACCACCGCCGACCCGGCGGCCGAGCGCGTGGGCGCGTACCTGGCCGAGCTCGTCGGCGGGCGCCCGCCCCGACCCGGTGATGCGCGGCCCGCGGGCGGCATCGCGCTGCTGCTCGACCCGGCGTACGACGAGGAGGCGTACGCGCTGGAGGTCGACCGGGCCGGAGTCACCATCCGGGCCGGTGGCGGGGCCGGTCTGTTCTGGGCGGTCCAGACGCTGCGCCAGCTCATGCCGGTGACCGGGCCCATCGTCCTGCCCGGCGTGCGTATCAAGGACCGGCCGCGCTTCGCCTACCGGGGCGTGATGCTCGACGTGGCCCGGCACTTCTTCGACGTCGCCACGGTGCAGCGCCTCATCGACCTCGCCGCCCTGTACAAAATCAACCACTTGCATCTGCACCTGTCTGACGACCAGGGGTGGCGGATCGCCAGCGACACCTGGCCGCGACTGGTGACGGTCGGCGCCGCCACCCAGGTGGGCGGCGGGCCGGGCGGTTACTACACGGCCGACGAGTACCGGCAGATCGTGGCGTACGCGCAGGAGCGGTTCATCACGGTGGTGCCCGAGATCGACCTGCCGGGCCACACGAACGCGATCCTCGTCGCCTACCCGGAGCTGGCCTACCCCGGTGTCCGGCCCCGGCCCTACACCGGCACCCGCGTCGGGTTCAGCGCCCTCTGCCCGCACCGGCCGCGCACCGACGCCTTCCTCACCGACGTGCTCGGTGAGGTCGCCGCGCTGACCCCGGGGCCGTACCTGCACATCGGGGGCGACGAGGCGTTCCGGATGCCGGCCGCCGACTACGCCGCGATCGTGACGCGGGCACAGCAGATCGTGGCCGACCACGGCAAGACCGCCGTCGGCTGGCACGAGCTCGCCGAGGCGCCGCTGCACGCCGGCACCGTCCTGCAGTACTGGGGGACCGGGTCGCGGGCGCGCACGGTGGTGGCCGCGGTGGCGGCGGGTCACCGGGTCATCATGTCCCCGGCCGACCGCACCTACCTCGACCAGCGGTACGCGTGGCGCGGGCCCGGGCGGCTGTGGGCCGGCCCGATCAGCGTGGAGCGGGCCTACGACTG
>Ga0310832_100584_pt1 | contig 24129 bp, 20 predicted proteins | sample WT_ome_7_FD_201303 | JGI IMG/M metagenome (GOLD analysis project Ga0310832, IMG submission 201303) | Sorghum-adapted microbial communities enriched on wild type (WT) sorghum from Joint BioEnergy Institute, Emeryville, California, United... ...
TGAGATCAATGAGGCCGATTTCCGGCGCGTGAGGCCCGACCAGCATCCCGAGCACAATCAGGAACGGAATGATGGAAAGTCTCAGTTTTCCGGCCAAAAGCGAGAACAGTGCGATCAACAGCAAAGCGGTTCCGACTTCAAAGATCATGTGGTCCATTGAACGGCGATCTCCCCCTTGACTGTCGTGATGCACGTGTCCATTATACCTGAACCGCGGGAGTATATCCATTTCTGCGGACGAATTGTCCCATATTGATAAGAAAAGCCCGTTCAAGCGGCGTCTTCGCCGCCTGGACGGGCTTGAACAGCATGATCATGTTGTGTTATACAGGGAAGTTGTCGGAAGCATACGCGAACAGTTCGAGTTTCCCGTTGTTCTCGTAGGCGACGTACAAATAGAGCACCTGATCTTTCAATTGGAACGTAAACATTCCGGAATCAACCCTGGTTCCCACCGGCTCTTTGATCGCATCGGCCGTTACGCCGTGAATCGGCTGACCGGTCAACAGATAATAGGCTTCCGGATTGGGCTGGCCAACCGCGTCATATACGAAAACGCATCTGCCTGTCGTCGGATTTTCCTCGTCCTCAAACCATTCCACAAAACTGTCCAGATACCCCGACGAGAATTCGTAAGTCTGCACGTCCGAGAGTTGACCCGAAGAATCGGCGGCTACCACGAACAGTTCATAATCGTGGCCGAACGCCAGATCCAGCAGCACGAAGGATGCCTGGTTGGACGAAACGGGCGCGCTTCCGCCTTGCGGATCCGCAAATGCCTTGGTCCGGACCTCGTCAGCGGTCGGCACATCCGGCGACGCGTCTTTCTTTTCATAATAATAGTAAACCTGCGTCGCATCGTCCGTATCGACCGTCACATAGGCGAAGTTGCTGCCGACGGTATAGACGTTGCCGATCACCGTCGGATTGGCGGGCGGATTGGACACAACCGGCACGGTGGAAACTGCCTTCGCCGCCTTCACCGCCAGGGTCGCCTGGGCGCCGGCGGAACCCGAGCGGGCGTTCACCGCGATATTTACGGTCGTATCCGCCGGAATGTCTTGACCCGCGGCCACCCGGACGACGATATTGCCGGCGGCGTCCGTCGTAAGGGCAGAAACGGTTGCCAGGCGCGGATTCTCGGATTCGGCGTACACGCCTTGCTCGCCGTTCAGCCAATCGGGATCCTTGATCAACACACCGTACTGGTCGTACACGCGGATGATCAGCTCCGCGGATTGACCGGACTCCAGCGGTTCTGCCGGAACGCCGTCGATCTCGATCGCTGAAACGACACGCCCTTCGCCGACCCGGTAGGTTTTGGTCGCAGACATCTTGGGGCTGGCATGCGTGATGATGAGATCGATGCTGTCGCCCGGTTTGGCTTTCGCCAGCAGATGCACCAGAACGGCCGCCCGGTCCGGTATCCGTTCGATCGACGCGTTCAGCGCGGAGAAGGAGAACTTCGCATCCTTCGCGTCCATCGGCTCGTCGAACTGGTTCAGGACGAAGAACGGAACCTCGACATTGTCATCGTAAGGCAGCGTATCCGGTCCGCCCCATTTGAGCTTGCTCATTCGCTCCGCTTCCGCCGTGAACTCGTGCGAAGTCCGAGTCGGGTCGATCGCATCCGAACCCGAGATCTTCACCTCATAAGATCCGTCGGTCAGCGGTTCGGCAAGCTGCGCGACAACCTGATGACCGGTCTCGCTCCATTCGAGCGACTCGATGTCAACGGATGTCCGATCCCGCACGCGGACAATCGAAATCGCAAGGCTCGAAGGATCCGGTGCGGCGTTCAGTTTGATCTCAACCCGCTTCGCGCCGATCTGGCTCGCGACAGTAATGCCGAATCCCTGCTGTTCGACGATCTTCTGGTTCGTGTTGTACGCTGTATTGACCAACCACTCATGAGTAGCCGGAACGGTGTAGTCGTTCGATTTCCCGATCAGACCGCTCTCGAGCGCCGCCGCCACGTAACTTTTCGCCCAGTCGCTCACTTCGCCTTCGACAGTTTGATCACTATAAGTCGAAAGGTTCAACGCCCTCACCATCACGGTAGCCAATTGCTCGAGCGTTACATCGCTGGCCGGATCGAACAAATCGTCGTCGATGCCGTTCATGAGTCCTGCCTTGGTGACGGCTTCAATGAATCCGGCTGACCATCTCGAGCCATCCACATCCGTGTACGAGCTTGGATTGACCTGATCCAGTTTCTTCAGCCTGGCCAGAATGACCGCGAGCTGTTCCCTGGTCATCGTACTGTTGTTCTGCGTGTTGTCCTGCCAGCCTTCGAAAATTCCGGCTTCAACCAACTCGTCGAATTTTTTCTTCACCGGATCGACGGGTTCTTCCGCTGACACCGGCTGCACGAATGCGGCGAACAGCAGAAAGACCAGCGGCAACATGCTCATCCTCTTGTACATTTCCGGTTTCACCTCCTGTTTTCCAAAGAGTGGATGTCAATAATTATTTCGACAGGAGGCGGAAGCATTTTTCTAGTTCTTTCGTCCCAATTTTGGGAAGAAGCTCTGCCATCCTCAGTCCTTCATGCTGCCGAGCTGCAGACCGTGCACGAAGTATTTTTGCAGGAACGGGTAGACGACCAGAATCGGGACGGAAGCCACGATCGTAATCGCGGCCCGGATCGATACGGGCGTCACCTGATTGAGCTTCGCGCTCGGGTCCGCTCCGTACTGGGCCGCGGTGCTGGTGCTCTGGACCATGGTCGATGACAAGAGCTTCATGAGCTCGTACTGCAACGTGCTGAGTTTCTGCTTCGACGAGGCGAACAGGAACGTGTCGAACCACGAGTTCCATTGCCCGACCGCGATGAACAGCGCCACCGTCGCGAGCACCGGCTGGCAGAGCGGCAGTATGATCGAAATGAACGTGCGGAAGTCGCCCGCGCCGTCGATTTTCGCCGATTCGATGAGTCCGTCCGGAAGCTGCTGCATGTAGGTGCGGATGACGATCATGTTGAACGCGCTGATGAGTCCGGGTATGATGTACACCAGAAATTTATTGAGCAGGTTCAGATCCTTGATCAGGAAGTAATACGGAATGAGCCCGGCGTTGAAGTACATCGTGAGCACAACGATGATCGTGATCGGCTTGCGGAAGATATATTCCCTCCGGCTGACCGTATAGGCGAGCATCGAAGTCAGGAACAGGCTGATCACGGTGGCGATCACCGTGCGCGCGACGGAAACCCAGAACGCGTTGTAGACCGTTCCGCTCACGAATACGGCCTGGTAGTTCTGCAGGGACCATTCGCGCGGCCACAGATAAATGCCGCCGCGAATCGTATCGACGCCGGAATTGAACGACACGGCCAGCGTGTTCAAAAACGGATACAGGGTGACGACGGCCAAGAGCAGCATGGCCGCCGTATTGAGCGTATGGAAGACAACCGGCTCAAGCTGCGGCGTTCTTCTTCTCATCGGACTGCCCTCCTCATATCAGCCGTTCCTCTCCCAGCCGCTTCGCGATCGTGTTGGCCGCGAAAATCATCGAAATGCTGACGACCGTCTTGAAAATGCCCGCCGCCGTCGCGAGCGAATAGTTGCCGATCTGCAGTCCGTACTTCAGCACGAAGATGTCGATGGTCTGCGACCAGTCGATGACAACTCCGTTGCCGAGCAGGTATTGCACCTCGAATCCCGCTTCCAGAATCCAGCCGAGATTCATGATGAGCAGGATGACGATGATCGGTTTGATGCCGGGGAGCGTAATATGCCGCATTTTCTGATACCGGTTCGCGCCGTCCATCTCCGCGGCTTCGTACAGCGACGGATCGATCGAAGCCATGGCGGCGAGATAGATGATGGCGTTCCACCCGACTTCCTTCCACACGTGGGAAGCGCCGACGATGCCCCAGAAATAATGCGGCTCGTTCAGCCACATGATCGGCTCGCGGATGATGCCGAGCTTCACCAGTACGACGTTGACGATGCCGCCTTCCACCGACAGCGCGTTCGCCACGATGCCCGTCACGATGATCCACGACAGGAAGTGCGGCAGATAGGAAATCGTCTGGATCGTCCGTTTGAAAAAGCGCTCCTTGACTTCATTGAGCAAAACGGCAAACGCGATCGCGGTCACGAAGCCGAGCACCATGTTGATGAGGCTCATCGCGACCGTATTGCGCAGCACGTTCAGAAAAGCCGCATCGCCGAACAGAAACTTGAAATGTTTGAATCCGACCCATTCCTGCTCCCAGAACGAAAAGCCGGGCCGAAATTGCTGGAACGCCATCGTCCAGCCCCAGATCGGATAGTAGGAGAACAGAATCACGTATGCCACAATGGGCAGCGACATCAGGATGAGCTGCTTCTGACCGCGCATCCGGCGCATGACGGACGGCTTCCGGTAAGCCGGAGACGCGCTGTCCTCCCGCGGCGATCCTTCCACAACACTCGCCATCCACACACCTCCTGTAATCGTCCGCCTTCATCTGCTATGCGGACGTCTGCGGGTTCCCACAAGAATTCGGAAAGCACGAGGCGGTCAGCCTGTGCTTTCCGAACTTCCGCACGCAAGATTATTTGACGGCCCAGTTCTCGATCCGCCACTGCAGTTGTTCGTTGACGCGATCCAGATACGCCTGGACGTTGATCCGGTCGAATGCCTTGACGTACTCGTCCCAGACCGCATCGAACTGTCCCGGTTTCGCCATGATCGCCTGCGGCAAGTATTTGAGCGACGTATCGGTCATCTGCTGGCCGGCGATCGACGCTTCCGAGCCGTCGATCAGGTCGATCTGCCATGCCGGATAGTACACCGGGTTTTCAGGCGCGGGCGAGAAGAAGTCGGTCCACACCTTGTGCCCGTACGCCGAGAGAACCTCCTTGTCCTCGGGTTTTAGCGATTCGAAGAATTCCTCCGGCTGATTGCCCGGAGACGTGGCGTTGCCGTCGCTGAACGTGCCCTCGATCTTCGGAATGTAGCCCATCAGGGCGTCGGCCCTGTTGGCCAGCTTCCAGGTCGGATCTTCCTGTTGCGTCCGCTGTTCCGGCGTCCGGTAGAAGCGGCCGTTCTCGTCGACATGATAGTCGATGCCTTCTTCGCCCCAGGAAAGGATTTTCTGCCATTCTTCCGTGATCAGCGCGTCCAGGAACTTGATGATGCGCACCGGATCCTTCGCGTCCTTGCTGATGCCGAAGCCGTTGTTCAGGTTCGGCAAGGGCCGGTCGAGGTACCAGTCGCGGATGCTCGTGTCGTAGACCAACGGGAAGCCGACGTACGTGTCCCAGATTCGGCCCTGCGCGATCAGGTTGTCCTCCGCGGGCTGGAAGTTCCAGTGCTGGTCGAACAACGCGACGACGCGGCCGGACGACAGCTTGGCCAGATATTGGTCATAGTTCTGGACGAACGCTTCCTTGTCGAACAGACCTTCGTTGTAGAGCTTGTTCAGCTCCGCATAGTACTGCTTCGCATAATCTTTGACCGCGAATACTTCCGCCACGCCGTCCCGCACGACGACGCCGCCGTCGTTCGGATGGCCGATCAGATGCTCCGGCGGGTTCAGCAGCGGGAACGTCCGCCAGTCGTAGGCGAGCGCCGTGTAGCCGATCGTCGGCTGGCCGTCTTCCGTCGTCGGATGCTTCGCGACGTAGTCGCGGACGAGCTTCATGAATTCGTCCAGCGTCTTCGGCTTCGGATAGCCGAATTCCTTGAGCACCTTCTTCTGGATCCAGAACGCGGGACCGGCATACCAGGTTTGGAAGAATTCACCGTGAATGATGCCGTAGTTCGGCAGCCAGTAGATGTGGCCGTCGCTCGAGTCCTTCATCTTGTTCCACGCCTGCGCGTAGTGCTTCTTCAGATTGGGCGCGTGCTCCTCGATCAGATCTTCGAGCGGAATGACGGCTTTCGCCGCGACCAGCTTCGTGTCGGCCGTAATGAGGTCGGGGTATTCTCCCCCGGCGATCATGACGCCGAGCTTCTGCTGCAGGTCGCCGACCAGAAACTCCATTTCGAGCTTGACGCCGAGCTCTTCTTCGATCTTCTTGTAGATCCGGTTGTCCGGCGTCGGCGTCTGTTGCGGCGCGCCGATGAACGCCGTGATCGTGATCGGTTCATTGCCCGATCCGCCGCTGCCGTTGCCGCTGTCGCTTCCGCCCCCGGTTCCTTGACCGGTTGAGCCGCTTCCGCCGCCGTCATCCGACTTGCCGGAGCATGCGGCAAGCACCAGGATCAGCGCCAGCGCAATCGACAGACCTCGCCATAATCTTCTTTTCTTCTCCCCCGTCAAATCCAACAGCCCCTCCTTGATAGAGTTAAGTGGTGACAACACCCAACCTTCATTATGAGAAGCTGTAAACGGTTGCAAAATAACCAGATTCAAGCATCATCCCCCTTGAATTCAAGATGTTCACCCTCAAGGCTCCGAGTGCGGGCCGCCGGAGGCAAGGGTCCGGTATGCAGCCGGCTTCATGCCCGTTCTTCGCTCGAACTGTTTCAGGAAATGCTGATACGCATTGTAGCCGACCGCTTCGGCAATCGCGCCCAGCGTCATGTCCGTGCTTTCGAGCAATCTTCGGGCTTCTTCGATCCGAAGTTCATGCACGTAATCCGCGATGCTCATGCCGTATTTGCGCGCGAACGACTGGCCCAGGTAAACGGGATGCACATAGAACCGTTCGGCAAGCTCCCGGATGGTCAGGCTGCACCTGTAATGGGCGCGCAAATATTCCGCCACTTCGGTCTGGACGCCGCTTCGCTCCGGCGCAAGCGGGGCCTCCGGCGGCTCCCGGCCGTCCGATGCCGGCGCCATCCGTTCCCGTTCGCGCAATTCGGCCGACAGCCGGCCCAGCATCTCCTCCGCTTCGGACGCGATGACCGGCTTGGTCAGGTAATGGGACACGCCGAGCCTGACGGCGCGGGCCGCGTATTCGAAATCGTGGTAGCCGCTCGCGATCACGAACAGCAAGTCCCGAAGCCCCGAACGCTGCGCTTCTTCGATCAAGGCCAGCCCGTCCATGACCGGCATGCGGATGTCGGTCACGACCAGATCCGGCGGTTCGATCCGGATCTGCCGCATCGCCTCTTCGCCGTCCCGGCATGCGCCGGCCACCCGGAAACCGTAACGCTCCCAGTCCACCATCATCTGCAGGCCTTCGAGCGCATGCGGCTCGTCGTCCACCAGCAACACACGGTACGCCATCAGCGCCCCTCCTTGCCGTCATCTTCCATCAGCAGCTTGATCGGAATGCGGATCTCCACGGTCGTGCCTACGCCCGGCGAACTGTCGATCCGGAATGCCGCCATGCTGCGGTAATACAGTTCAAGACGCTTGTATACATTTCGTATCCCGACATGCTCGCCTCCGGCACTGTCGGTCCGGGCCGCATCCATCACTTGCCGGAGCTTCTCCTCCTCCATGCCGATGCCGTTGTCGGCCACCGCAATGGCAAGCGCGCCATCTTCCAGCCTGGCGGTGACGAAGACCTTGCGATTGTCTCTCCTCGCCTGCAAGCCGTGCTTGCAAGCGTTTTCGACGAGAAGCTGGACGCTCATCCGGGGAATCCGCAGCTCGTCCGCCGCCGGGTCGACCTGAAAGGCGTATTCGAACAGATCGCCGAACCGGAACTTCTCGATCTGCAGGTACATCGCCGTAAATTGCAGCTCCTCGCGCAGCGGGATCAGGTCGTCCGCGCGGCCGAGCATCTGGCGCATCAACAGCGACAGATCGCGGATGACGGACGCGACGTCGCCGTAACCGTTCTTGACGCAGACGACGTACAGCGCGTTGAGCGTATTGAACAGAAAATGCGGGTTCACCTGGCTGTGCAGCGCGGAAAGCTCGGCGCGCAGATGTTCCAGTTCCAGGCTCTTCTGGCGGATCTCCAGCTTGTAGACTTCATGAATCAGCGAATGGATTTTTTGGGCCATCGTGTTGAATGAACGGATCAGCGCGCCGATCTCGTCCCTGCCCTCCGCGATGGCGATCGGCTCGAATCGTTCGTCCCGGATACGGGCCATATGCCGGGCCAGCTTGTTCACCCGATAATGATAGGAACGGAACAGGATGTTGATGAGAATCGTCGGAATAACCGCGCTGATGGCCGCAAGCCACAAAATGGACCGGCGGGCGGCGTCATGGAGCATCTCGATGCGCCTCGTATCCGCGATGCCGACCAGCTTCCAGCCCAGGATGTAGCCGGCGTTGCCAAGCGAGTGCTCGAGCACATAACCGGAGCTCCGGTCCGTCTGCGCCGGGATTTCCGCCGCCGTTGCCGTGTCTCCCCCGCCCCACGGCATGTTCGCGCTGTCGAGGACGACGCGGCCAGCGTCATCGATGAGCAGCAGGCGCAGCCAGCCGTCTTCCCTTTTCATGATGCTGTAGATCTTCTCGGGATTCAGGTCGACGCGCAAATATTTCCTGTACTTGGAATTCGCGGCGTACAGATTCATCTTGCTCAGCACGCTGATGCGCCGGCCGGGATTCAGAAAATCCTGTTCTTCGTAGGCGGCCAGATGCACGTCGCCGGCCCGGCCGTGGAACTGCTCCAGCCACGGCAAGACGCCGCTCAGTCTGCCGATGACGTAATAGTTCGACCCCGTCTGGATGGAACCATTGTCCGTATAAATCCGGATGTCGGAAATATTCGGGTAGGTGGACGTATAGCGGGTCAGATTGTTCCGGAGAAAATCGTGGTACGCGACGAAATATTCGACGGGATCGGCGTACGTCCGGTCCAGCACCTCGTTGATGGCGGCGTCGCTCGCGATCGACCGGCTCAGCGCGACGGATTCCTCGATCACGGCGGACAGCTCGCCCGACGCGCGTTCGATCGATTTCCGCAGGTTGTCCATTTCGCGCAGCTTGATGTCCGCCGAATTTCGCTGATAGAAGAACACGTTGATGACGATGATGGGCAGCAGCACGCACAGAAAATAGATGAGCAGAAACTTGTATTTCAGGGGGATGTCGTTGATGCGTTGAAGAAAAAAAGCCGGTCCGAACATCCCGCACCCCCTCCTTTCGGGGCATATGGCGCGGCTTCAGCCTTGCCGGACGCCGGACCGGTACTCGGATGGCGTCACGCCGACCATCGCCTTGAATTTCTCGGTGAACGCATCCGGATCGTGATAGCCGAGCCGCTTCGCGATGAACGCGATCTTGTGATCCGTCCGCCTGAGAAGCTCTCGGGCTTCCGCGACGCGCAGACGATGCACATACTCCTGCACCGAATACCCGGTCTTCTGCTTGAACAGATGGCCGAGATATGCGGGATGATGGCCGACAAGCCGCGCCAGGCGGGTGATGCGGATCGTCTCGCGGTAGTGTTCCTTCGCGTATTCGATCACCCGGCCCACGGCCCCGTCGTACGATTCCGCCGTCCCGCCGGCATTCGCGGCCCCGTCCGTGACCGGTTCCGCCAGGCCGGCCGCCAGTTCCGAGAGCAAGCCGTGAATCTCGTCGGGAATGAGCGGCTTGAGCATGTAGCGCTCAATCTTGTAAGGCATCGCCCGTTTCACATAGTCAAATTCCGGGTAGCCGCTCATGATGACGATTTTCGGCCGGTATCCGGAACCCGGAAGCGGCTCCTCCCTCAGCTTGCGGATCAGATCGATGCCGTCGATCCCGGGCATCCGGATGTCGGTGAAGACGAGATCGGGCCGGGCCGCGGCGGCGATCTTCAGCGCTTCTTCCCCGTCGGACGCGGCCGCGCACAGCTCGAAGCCGTAAGCGTTCCAGTCGATCATCGTCTTCCAGCCTTCCAGCATGTAAGGTTCATCGTCGATGACCAATACTTTGCGCAACTGGCCTCCAGCCTCCTTGAAACGGGAATGTGCGGCTTACCATTTTCCAAAAATGGTAGTATCATACTTATCAATAGACATGCTAAAACGAAATTTCCGTCGGCGCAACCACCCCCGCACATGTCAAACCAGCGATACAAAAAGTCAAGCCAGTGATTTACTTCCCCGCATGAGGTTTCCATGATTATAGAAAACCGGAACAATTCCGGCATTCACCCGTGACGCTCGACGACCAACGAATTGGGGGGCCCATCATGTACGATCTGCTGATTGTGGACGACGAGGCGATTGCCGTCCGCGCCATCGAACGCGGCATCGATTGGTCGGATCTGGAGATCGGATGCATCCATACGGCCGGCGATTATGAAGACGCCGTCGAGATTCTGGACAACCATCCGATCCGGATTCTGATCACCGATATCGAGATGCCGGGGCCGAACGGCATTCGGCTGCTCGAATATGTGAACCGCTGCCATCCCCGGGTTCGCGCCATTGTCACGACAGGCCACAGCCAATTCGAATACATCCAGAAGGCGCTGCAGTACCGGACGCTGGACTACCTGCTCAAGCCGCTGGATTTCAAACAGTTGAAATCGATCGTCGAACGCGCGATTCAGGAGTTGAATCACGAGCGGGACATGGAGTCGCTGCACCGCAGCTACGAGGAATCGCAACTGCAATGGCAGCGAAACCTGCCGATCCTGGAAGACCGATTCTGGCAGGACGTGCTGAACCACCGGATTCGTCTGACGCCGGACAACATCCGTTCGACAATCGAATCCTACCGCATCAGACTGCGGCCCGATCTTGCGCTGCTGCCGGTGCTGATCAGCGTCGAGCTGTGGTACAAATCGTTCAGCGCTTCCGAAGAAGAAGCGCTGGAATACGCGCTGCGCAAAGCCGCGGAGGAGCTGATCCTCAAGGACGATCTCAAGGGAAGATCCGTTCACGACCGCAACGGCACGAACGTGCTGCTGATCTATTTGGCGGACGGCTTGGAACCGATTCCATCGCAGCAGCTTACGGAGCGGTGCCGGGCCTTCGTCGACGCGTGCGGGAAGATGTTCTATTGCTCGGTGTCCTGTTACATCGGGGATCCGTGTTCGATCGAGCAGGTGCCGTACAGCTTCCGTCAACTGTTGCGCTCCGAGCGGAGCAATGTGACGGAGATGCGGACGGTCTGCCACGCCGCATCCGCCCGGAAGCCGCATGTCCAGGCCGAGATCAAGCTTCCCCCGTTCGAAGAATGGCAGACGATGCTGGAGACCGGCCGCAGGGCCGAGTTCATGCATGCGCATGACGAATGGTTCCATTCGCTCGCCGAATCCGGCTCCGCCACACCCGAGACGCTGCGGGCATTCTGCATCGGCTTCATGAACATCATCTTCCAGGTATCGAGTCTGCTCGGAATCCCGCTGTCCGAACTGCCGATCTTCGGCGACGACAACGATCTGTACGCGCACTGCCGGTCCATCCAGACGCTGAGCCTGTGGTCGGCCCGACTGGCGGAAGAATTGTGGGCGCGCTATCAGAAACTCGGCCGGAGCCCGCTGCGCTCGCCGGCGATCGAGACGACGATCGCCCACATCAACGACAATCTGGACGAGGATCTGTCACTTGAATCGATCGCCCTGCTCGTCCATCTCAATCCGGCCTACCTGTCGAGGCTCTTCAAGAAAGAAATGGGCGTCTCCATGAGCGAATACATCATTCAGGCCCGCATCGCGCGAGCCAAAGAGATGCTGCGGTCGCCGGATGTGAAGATCAGCTCGGTCGCCGCATCCGTCGGTTATACGCACTTCTCCCATTTCGCCAAAATGTTCAGGCGGATCGTCGGGATGACGCCGCATGAGTACCGAAAGCTTTTCGTGCAAGGTTGATCCGGCCTTGAAACCAGTCCGTCCCCGCGTGACATGGCATGACGCGGGGACGGATTTGTTGTTTATGATTTTTTCGAAGCCAGGAACGCGTCAAGCTGTTTCTGCTTCTCTTCCAGCACCTTGTACGCGCCGGCTTCCTTCGCCTTCTCGATATACTTCGGCAGCACTTCGTCCGGATCGACCGAACCCGTCTCGAGCGCGGCGGTGAATTCATCCCGAATGTTGTTCAGGACGGCGAGCTCAGCTTTGACATTGGACGGGTCGAACGTGAAGCCCAGGCTGAGCGAAGGTTCGGCGGATTCGTTGAACTTCCGGAATTGATCCCACTTGTCCGGCGCCTCGTTCTCCCACAGATAGCTGAGGAACTGGTTGCCGAACATCCATTGCGAGCCGTGGTTGTAAGCGCGCTTGGACGGATCGACGCCGTCGGGCAATTTGATCATGTTGTCGGACACTTTGACGTAGTGCACGCCTTCGATGCCCCAGTCGAGCAGGTTGAGCAGCTCCTTGTCCGAGTGCAGCAGGTTGAGCACCATCATGGCCCGTTCCGGGTCCTTGGATGTGCGGGAGATGCCGATCATCGAGTTGGTCGTATCACCGGTCGTGATGTACGGCGGCACAATCTCGATCTGCGTCAGCGGGAACCCGATCGTTCCCTCCATCTCCTTGTCCTTGCCCGGCTTCAGGCTCTCCGGCCACATGAACACCCGGCCCGTGCGCGCGGTCTCGTTCGCCTGAAGCGTCGAGGTCGGCGCGTCTTCATTGATGTACCCTTTCAGATACCAGGATCGAAGCAGCCTCAAGTTTTCGAGATAATCCGGTTCTTCGATCAGATATTTCAACGTCGGATCGGTGGAGCCGAATTTGATGGAACCGGGAGCACCCGGATCGCCGAAGTTGTCATACCCCGACACATAGCCGACCAGCGTCTGCGTCGACGACTGGAACAGCGGCGTGACATCCGGCTCGTTCTCCTTGATGATCTGCAGGAACGGCTCGAGGTCGGCGAGCGTCTTCACGTTCGAGAAGTCCATGTTGTATTTGTCCGCGAGGTCTTTCCGCACGAGGACGCCCCACGACGCGGCGATTTCCTTGTTCGTCGGAATGGCGTACAGCTTGCCTTTCACGCGGGCGCCTTCGAGCAGGAACGGATCCTCCGATTCGAGAATGTTCTGCCCGTACTTCTCCAGCAAGCCGTCCAGTTCGACGAACGCGCCTTTCGTCACGTTGTCGACATGGCCGTTCCAGCTTGCGGTGAAGACGAGATCGGCTTTCTCCCCGGAAGCGAACATCAGATTCATCTTGTCGTTCCAGGCGCCCCAGTCGACCGGCTGGATGTCGATGGTCGCGTTGATCTTCTCTTTCAGAATCTTGTTCATCGCTTCTTCGACAAGCTTCTCGTCCGGTTGAGGCGTACCGGGGTACATCAGGATCACTTCATAAGGCTTCAGCTTGGATGCATCCACTTTCACCGCCTGATCTCCGCCTCCGGAAGCGGATCCCCCGTTTCCCGAACCTGTTCCGCCCGAGCTCTTCGATCCGCCTCCGCTGCATGCGGCAAGCGCGAGCATGGCGGCGAGCATGACGAGCAAGGCCAACCGTCTTTTCTTTCTCAATGCCTGCACCCTCCCTTGGGACAACTGACTTTATGTTAATCCGGCTTCGGGGCCGGGATTAACCGCATGTTGCCGCGCGCTCAACCTTTGATCGCGCCGATGAGCAGCCCTTTGACGAAGTACCGCTGGAAGAACGGATAGGCGAACACGATCGGACCGATCCCGACGACGCACATCGCCATCCGCACCGTCTCCGACGGCAGTTCGACCGCCGAACCGCCTTGGGCAATGCCCTGCGCGGCCTGCGAGTTGGATGTCAAATACTGGATGTTTAGCATCGTCTTGTACATCAAATATTGGAGCGACACTTTGCTGTCATCCGAGATGAACAGCAGGCTCAGAAACCAGTCGTTCCAGTAATTCAGCACCGTGAACAGCGCCACGGTCGCCAGTATGGGAACGGACAGCGGGAAGATGATCGTGCCCGCGATCCGGAATTCGCCGGCGCCGTCGATCTTGGCGGCCTCGATCAATTCCGACGGGATGTTCTTGAAGAACGTCCGCATGACCAGGATGAAGAACGGCGCCACCAGCAGCGGAAGAATGAGCGCCCACAGACTGTTCTTCAGTCCGAGCATCCGCACATAAATCAGGTAGAACGAAACGAGCCCGCCGTTGAACAGCATGGTGAAGAAAACGTAGAATGCCAGCGGACCACGGAACGGCAAATCGCTTCTGGAGAGCGGGTACGCGTACAGCGCCATCATCGACACTCCGAGCAGCGTTCCCGTAACGGTGACAAGGATCGTTACTCCATAAGAGCGCAAAATCTGGGTTGAATCTTTGAAGAGGAACTCGTAAGCGTAAGTGCTGAATTTCTCCGGGATGAACCGGTAACCATTGGCGATGACCGTCAGCTCGTCCGAGAACGACACCGCCACCACGAGGAAGATCGGAACAATGCACAGGATCGTGTACAGGATGAAAAGTACATGAAACAACGTGCCGGTGAGCGGATGAACCGAGTTGAGTCCGCGTTTCAGCATAATCCCCATTCCTTTCCGGGCCAAGTCCGACGTGCGTGCGGCGGCGCGTCAGAAGAGCGCGTTCTCGCGATCCAGCTTGCGCACGATGTAGTTCGACAGGAATACGAGCGCGAATCCGACGACGGATTGATAGAAGGCCGCCGCGGAGGACATCCCGAAGTCTCCCAGTGTGAGCAAAGCGCGATAGACATAGGTATCGATGACGTTCGTGGTCGAATAGATCGCGCCGGAATTGAGCGGCACCTGGTAGAACAGCCCGAAGTCCGCGTAGAAGATTCTGCCGATCTGCAGCAGCGTCAGCACGGTCACCAGCGGCATCAGTTGCGGCAGCGTGATGCGCATCGCCTGCTGCCATTTGCTCGCGCCGTCGATGACGGCCGCCTCGTAATATTCGTGGCTGATCGTGACCATCGAGGCGACGAAGAAGACGGTGTAATAGCCGGCATTCTTCCAGATGTTGATCAGCGGCAGAATGAACGGCCAGTACTTCGGCTCCTGATACCAACTGATCGGTTCCATGCCCAGAGCCGGCAGCAGGTTGTTGTTGACGAATCCGTTCCCCTTGCTCAGGAAAGCGAATACGAGATAGCTGACGACCACCATGGACAGGAAGAACGGGAAGAACATCGAAGCCTGATAGAATTTCGGCAGCCAGCGGCTCCTGAGCTCGTTCAGCATCAATGCGAAGATGATCGCGATGACGATGTTGGAGACGATGAACACCGCATTGTACAACAGCGTGTTGCGCGTAATGATCCAGGCGTCCCGGGTCGAGAACAGGAACTTGAAGTTGTTCAGCCCGTTCCAGGGACTGCCGAACACGCCGTCGACATAGTTCACGTTCTTGAACGCGATGATCAGACCCGCGATCGGCAAGTAGTTGTTGACAAGCAGGAGAACGATCGTCGGCAGCATCATGAGGTAGAGCGGCCAGAACTTCAGCAGTTTTTTCCATTTGGATGTTCGTCCGTAATTCAAGCCATTCACCCGCTAACATCATCGAGATGTGTCGAGTATAGACTGACAGTGCGAACCGGCGCTAACACTCTTTAAACCAGTCATAGCAATTCATTGACATCCGCATCGGGCGGCAGGGCATGGTATGGACAAGTCCGCGGCATGCGGCACATAATACGGTCAGGAGGGGAGCGGAATGGCGAGGCGCACACGGGGTTTGGCTTTTCTGAATTCGATCCAGACGAAATTCGTCCTGCTCTTCATCGTGGTCATCGCTCCGCTGGTGGCCTTTCTGATCTATGTCAACAGCTACGCGCGAAACGTTGTCAGGACGCAAGTGACCGACTCCTACGAGAAAACGCTGGCGAATTTCATCAACAAGACGGACGAGCTGTTCATGGGGGCGGAGAAGTATCTGGCCAATTTTATGCACAAGGAGCTGGACACGGCCAACATCGATTACCCTTTCCGGGAAGAGACGCGCAATACGCTGATCAAGGTGCGGGCCAACAACAAATTTACCTACATGCTGAATTTCATGCCCGATGTCGATTCGTTCACCTACTATTCGCCGCAAAGTTCGAGGCTCTTGCTCACGACGAATCATTCCGGCTACGAGGAAAAGTACATGGCCGCGCAAAGTTTGATGAACGATGTCGCGTCAACTTCGCATATCGCGTTCGGCACGTCCCGCTCGGCTTTCGTGACGATTGACGATGAATTGTACTTGATCCGGATTTACCGCGATTTCCCGGATGTCTATCTGAGCGCCTGGATCAATCTCCACCGCCTGCTCGATTCGCTCGGCGCGGTGCATTCGGCCATTCTGTCCGGGGAAGGAGCGGTGCTCGCGTCGCACGGCCTTCCGCTTGAACGCGTCGAACAAATTTTGGCCGACCGGTCGGAACGCGACGCGTCCAATCCGCAATATTTCCTGTTGTCCCGGTATTCCGAGCATCAGGGACTCCGGTACGTCATCCTGATTCCTTCCACCGACGTCCTGCAAAACCTCTCCTTCTTCCAGAAGGTCATCTATTGGATGCCGGCCGTCATCTTCATCATCGTCGTCTTCTACATCGCCTTCATCCGGCGGTTTCTGCTGACGCCGATGCGGACGCTCATCCGCGGCATGCAGCGCATCTCGCACGGCGATCTCGATACGCGCATCCGGATGAACGCTTCCAACGAGTTCAATTACATGAACTCCGCGTTCAACAACATGGCCGAGGAGATCAAATCGCTCAAAGTGTCGGTGTACGAGGAACAGCTTCGCGTGCAACTGGCGGAGATGAAGCAACTGCAGATGCAGATCAATCCGCATTTCTACAGCAACAGCCTGAATCTGATCAGCGGGCTGGCGCAGCTCGGGGATCAGGCGTCCGTGCAGCATATGACCCAGCTCCTCGCGCGATATTTCCGCTATGTGACATCCAGCAGCCGAACGGTTCTGACCTTGAAAGAGGAGCTGGATCATATCCGGGACTATCTCACGATTCAGCAGTATCGTTATCCCGAAATTCTGTCGTTCGAGATTTCCATGCCGCCCGAACTCGGCAACGCGTCGGTGCCGCCGCTCACCCTGCAGCCGTTCGTGGAAAACTCGATCATCCACGGGTATCAGAAGAAAACGGCGTCCTTCCGCATCCTCATCACGTGCGGTACCGAGCAATCGGCGGACGGCGGTTCGCTCATCGCCGTGACGCTGGAAGACAACGGCATCGGCGTGGAGCCCGCCAAGCTGGCCCAGCTCCGGCAGAACGTTTCGGACAGCGTGTCCCGCGCGGCCGGCGAGAGCCGCCATCTCGGCATCTGGAACGTCTACCGCCGTCTCAGCCTGATGTTCGGCGAACAGCAGGTGTCCATCCGCTTCGAATCCGTCGATACGGGCGGCCTGCGGGTCATTGTCCGCTTTCCGCTTCAGACGGCATAGACATGGCGCGGACATGGCGGACCGGCCCCGCGGCAACAGAAAAGCCGGCTGAAAGCGCCGGCGAACGGTACGGATATGCGGTTGAGGGCAAGCGGCTGCGGACATGCGGCATGCGGCTACAGTTCCCGGATGAACCCGCCGCACGATTCGCGGAAGATGAACGGCGTTTCGAACACGACCGACTTCGGCCCCACGCCGGGATCCTGGATCAGTCCCATGACGAGCCGGATGCACGCCGCCGCCATCTCTTCCACGGGGAGTTTGATGGTCGACAGGGACGGAATGCTGTACTTCTCGGCTTCATGATCGCCGTACGTCAGAATCTCCAGATCGTCCGGAATGCGGATGGACGCGTGATGAAACACCGGCAGGGCGGCGACCGCCATGATGCCGATCGGGAAGAACAAGGCGGTCGGCAGCTTGCCTCCCCCTTCCACGATCCGCCGGGCGGCGCTGTACCCGCCCTCCATCGACATCGGGGCGGTCTGGATGTGCCGCTCTTCCAGTTCGAGGCCATATTTGCCGCACGACTCGACGAACCCTTTGAAGCGCAGGTTGTTCTTCGCGTTCACGAGATGCTCCGGCACGATCGTGCCGACTTTCTTGTGGCCGCGGCTTGCGAACAATTCCGCCGCCTTGCGGCCGATCTCCCACGAATCGGCATAGACGCAACTGTAAACGCTGCTCTCGCGGTTGAACAGCACGGTCGGCACGTTGCTCCGCTTGCTCTCCAGATAGCGCTGTTCCTCCGCGGAGATGCCCGTGATGATCGCGCCGTGATAGATGCCGCTGTCGCACATCTCCTTGATTTTGTCGACGTGGCCGTGCTTGTAAGGCTGGATCGTCATCTCGAACGCGTATTCCTGCTCCAGAATCGGGCTCTGCGCGCCCGTGAAGAAGCGTCCGAGCAGTTCCGGCGCCAGGTCGGACGGCCAGAATGTGGCGATGGCCGGCATGTTGCGCTTGCCCGATTGCCTGAGCCGCCTCGCCGAGATATTGGGCAGATAGCCGAGTCCCTGCGCGGCTTCCATCACCCGCTGCTGCGTCTTCTTCGAGATCCGCATCTCGTCGCCGCGTCCGTTCAGCACGATCGACACGGTGCCGACCGAAAGCTTCGTCCGCTCGGCAATTTCCTTGATCGTCGACATTCGCATCCGTCCCATTCCAGTCGTGTTACCCCTGTTATAAGGAATGGCGCGCGAGATGTCAAGAACGCCGGAGCCCGCGTCCCGCAAGCTCCGGCCGATCCGGAATGTCAGGCTTTGGCAAGCCGGATCACATGCCACGACAGCTTCTTCGTGAGCGCCGTCACCTTCCCGCCGTCCATCCGGGTTTCCGTATTCGGTTTCGGAATGATCGCGTCCGGCGCGTCGTGGCGGTTCCCTTTGCCCAGATCGTCCGTGTACATCTCGAGATGCTCGATCAGTCGGTATCCTTCGAACCCCCTGACATCCAGTTCGACCGCAATGTCATCCTCCGCCGAGCGGTTGATCAGGAACACGACGGCTTCGCCCTTCTCCTCGTGGTGGACGGCGGCCGCCTCGATCGCCTGCACGTTCTCGTAAGCGTGGCATTGGACCGAGCCGGACAGCGCGAACTGCTCCGTGTCGAAGGTCGGGCCGTCGACCACCGGCAGGATCGACATCCCGCCGCGGGCCAGTCTGTTCAACTGATAATAAGGGTAGTAAGTCGCGTTCTTCCATACGTGCTCGCCGTCGAACGCGATCGCGTTCCGCAGCCCGCCGGTCATGCAAGCGATCTTGATGCGGTCCGCGTGGCGCATGAAGGTGAGCAGCACCGAAGCCATCGCGAGGGCGGTCAGCATCTGATGGTTGTGGAACCGCATCGTGTTCCCGGCTTCCTCCCCGTTCAGCCAATCCAGCGGATTCTTGAAGACGTTCTCGCGCGGCGCGAACTGGAAGTAGCTCTTCGTGACGTCATGCCATCCCCTCCGGCCGAACGGCACCTCGACCTGCCTGCCGAAATGGGCGCCGTACTCGTCGAAGGAGATGTACATTTTCTTCGGCGTGCGGATTTTGGCCTGGATGTAGTCGCAGATGGCGATGGTCGTCCGGATGTAGTCCTCGAACACGGAAGAGATGTTGAGCAGGTTGGCGATGTCGCCTTCCGGCACGGAATGATAGTGATGCAGCGACACGTAATCGACCGATTCGTAGCATTGCTCCAGCGCCGCCATCTCCCATTCGGGAAAATGTTTGTGATGGTCCGACGTGCCCGCGAACACCGTCTCCGCCTTGTTGTCGATCCACTTGATCACCTTGGAAATCTCGTGGGTGCGGATGCCGAAGCCCACGGGTTCCTTCTCCCAGGAGCCGATCTGCCAATGGCCGTCCATCTCGTTCCCGAGATACCACGTCTTGATCGGCCAGGGATCGGGATGGCCGTGCTTCCGCCGCAGCTCCGACCAGTACGTGCCGCCCGGATGGATCGAGTATTCGACGAGCTGCGCGGCGCTCTTGATGCCCTCCGTGCCGAGGTTGATCGTGTACATCGGCTCCGTCCCCGCGCGCCGGGTCCATTCCAGATATTCGTCATGGCCGATGATGTTCGGCTCGATCTGGAACCACGCGAGATCGAGCTGCGCCCGGCGCTGCTCGAGCGGCCCGATGGACCCTTTCCAATCCCAGCCCGACACCCAGTTGCCGCCGGGAAAACGAAGCGCGGGAAGGTCAAACTCCCTGACGGCGTCCAGGATGTCCCTGCGGAACCCCATGTCGTCGGCGGTCGGATGGTTGGGATTGTAGATGCCGCCGTAGACCCAGTTCCCGATCGGCTCCAGGAAAGCTCCGAACAGCCGCTTGTCCACGGTGCCGATCCTGTACGACGGATGAACGGTGACAGTGGCTTTTTTGATCATGGGCAACCTCCGTTCTGCGTTTTGGGCATTATCGTTTTAGCTTGCATTAGGATAGCGCTTCCGTAAAATGATGTCAATCCATTGGTTGACATGAGTAATGATGTTCACTTACGATGTCTTCTGGATGGCTAAAACGATTCAGTCAATCTTGTGTCTTCTCCGGGAGGTCGACCGCATGCCGACTGCCGGCTTACCCGCTGCCCTTGAACGCGCTTCGGCGGATCGGATCTGGACGGCCGAATTCGTCAAAGTGACCGCCGCAACGACGCTGGTCCGGATTTGCACGCAGGTGCAGATCGTGACGATGCCGCTCTTTTTCTATCATTTGGGCGGCAGCCATACGCTCGCCGGCCTGTCGATGACGTTCTTCACGCTGGCCGCTCTCCTGACCCGTCCGTTCATCGGCGTCGCGCTCGATGCGTATGGACGGAAGCCCATTTTTCTCATCGGAACGGCCGTCTATATGATTTCGACCTTCCTGTACGGCTTCATCGCGTTCATTCCGGCGCTCGTCCTGCTGCGCATCCTGCACGGCGTCTCGTTCTCGGCCAGCTCGACCGCGTCGAGCACGATCGCGTCCGACGTCTTGCCGGAGCGCCGGATGACGGAAGGCCTCGGTTACTTCGGGCTGTTCGGCACGCTGGCCGTTGCCGTCGCGCCGACCGCCGCCCTGTCCCTGCTCGAGACGTTCGGCTTCTCCGCGCTCTACGGCGCGACCGGGGCCGTGGCGCTGATCGCGCTCCTCCTCGGAATCGGCATCCATTCCGACAGGAGCAGGCGCCGCATGGCCGCTTCGGCGGAATCGGCGGACGGCCGTTCGGACGCCGGCGTGCCGGCTGCGGCGAGGCCGCGGTGGATGATGCTGGAGCCCCGGGCCATTCCCCCGTCGGTTATCGTCCTGTTCGTCTCGCTCTCGACAAGCGCGGTCACGGTTTTCCTGCCGACCTTCGCGATCAGCCGCGATATCGGGGGCATCGGCCTGTTCTATACCGTCCAGGCCGCTTCGATGGTGGTCTCCCGCCTTGTCATCGGGCGATGGGCGGCACGGTCGAAACCGAATGCGATCGTCATCCTCAACCTGATCTTCCTGACCGGCGCGCTGGCCGGCATCGGCTTCTCCCGCTCGCTGTGGGAACTGCTCGGCTGGGCCGTCCTGTTCGGCTTCGCGAACGGCTGCCTGGTGCCGCAGCTCAACGCGATGGCCGTGACGCACGCGGATCCGGCGAATCGCGGCAAGGCGAACGCCACGTTCTACATCGCGCTCGATTTCGGCATCGGCGTCGGCGCGGCCGGCTGGGGGCTTGCGCTTGAAGCGCTCGACATGCAATGGATCTTCACGCTGGCGGCGGCTCTGCCGGTTGTCGCCATGATGACGTTCGGCATCCGAAGGCGAACGCGGACGGGTCGGGAACGTTAACCCGCGAACGAACATAAGGCTATGGAGCCATTCCATAGCCTTTTTCTCCCTCGTTATAGATACCTCTTCAGCCCGCGTCTGATGACAAGATGCGGGCTTTTTCTGCATGCAAAGTTCGGAAACTTTTTGAATCGTGTTTCGCGGCGGAGGTTGTCTGTTTTGAATCTCGCCTCACGTTTATTCAACAAGAACAAAGATGGAGCTTCATTTGTAAGCATCTTTATTGTCGACTGTAAGTCCGGGGAAAACCGTATATTCGGTCAGTTCCCTCTCGTCGGATATATGAATCGCAGCGATTTTTCCCGCATAAAGATTCGGCCCGGAAATCGTAAAATCCCAATCTTCCATATGCAAATAATCTTGATCCCGCTTGTACACGACCTGAACGCGCATTTTCCAGGCGGAATGGACATATGCCAGATCGAGAAAACGAAAATCGACGATTCTTCCATCTATCCCCATAAAGGGCATAATCTCGTTTCGGCTCATGCGATTCGAGGTGAAGTCCTCGGTCAACATCGATTGCGCCTTTTCCAGGTCCTGCTCGTCAAAAGCAATAAAAAACGCCAAAATTTTGTTCCGCGCCCACACCCAATCAGGGCGACTGATATCTTGTTCGCTTTCCCATATATCCGGATTTACAACAACGGCATTATGCTTCGCGTCCCACCGGACATTGCCGTGCAGTTCCTCCGCAATGGTTCGAAGCGGAACCAGAACTCTTCCATTCACCAGCCTTGGCGGCACATCCGCCGCGATCGTCTTCCCGTTGATGATCAGCTTGATGTTTCCCGCGGCGATCACCGCTCCGGCAACCGCCATAACCATCAGAGCGCCCAGCAAAAAGGATATGGCCAACTTTACCTTCATGATTGCTACAACCACCCTCCTCACATAATATCTCCCTTCACAATTAGACATCCTTTTCTGCCGAAAAGTTGCAACGATTCCGCCCACCCCCTATGTCAGCAAGATAATTTACACCATTAACAAATATAACTTTTCTGCCCATTTATTTGTCTATAAGTTGAGATCAAGTTTATTTGTTGCCATAGGGTTGTTTTTCAGGGCGGATCGCCCACTGTAAATTACAGGAATATCAAACAAAAGGAGGAGAGGTGAATGCATCGGATTGCCGCGATTTACGACAACTCCAAAGGCAAAGCGCAGAAGAGAACCAACAAGAAGTATCTGTCACTCGCATCTGATTTTATGGTCGGGCGTTTCTTTTCATATCCCAAAAACGTAAATCTTCTCCATTCGTACCTTGACAGCCAATCATCGGAAAGTTGGGAGAAGCTGGAGGAAGCATTCGTCAATTTCTGCTTTGAAGTGCGACTGACCAAATACCTCAGTTCAACCATAAAGTTTACGTACTTTGATTATGAGAGAAAGAGAAGAAAAAGAATGGAGAAGAATATCGCCATATTGGACATGGGCGTGCATGAGGATCAGGACGAAACACTCGGCGAACGATATGTATCACGAAATGACGACGAGCTCTTCAATCTTTCGCGTCCGGATCCCCAAAAAATGCTCGACTCGCTGTCCAATGAATCGGTTTATGAAGCGTTCTCCAAACTTACACAAAACCAGAAGACCATCCTGACATTCACATACGCCATGGGCTACCCGGATAAAGCCATCGCCGAAAAAATGTCCGTTACCCCGCAAGCGGTATCCAAAGCCAGGAACGCGGCGCTTGCCAATCTCCGACGACAATTCGAGCGCGCCAGTCTGCAACCGCGAACAAGAAGGGAGGCGAATTGAATGAACAGCTTCGAATGGTCTTCCTTTGTCGTAACGGCCATCGGAAATTTCGGTTTTCCCATCGTTGTCACAGGCTATCTGCTTATACGGTTCGAGAAAAGAATTGAAAATTTAAACAGTTCAATCCAGTCTCTAGCCCAAGTGATCAGAGACGGAGGCAGTAAAAATGAAGGATACAAGGAGTAATCTTCGCGAATTGGTGGCGGCCGCCCAAGGCGGAGATCAAAGCGCTCTGATGGAAATCGTCCGGCGGTTCGATCCCCTGATCAACAAGGTAAAGCGAAAAATGATTTTTCAGGAGCGGGATGATCTGGAACAGGAAATTATGGAAAAATTGATCCGCGTGATTCTCGCCTACGACATTAATAGACCGACGGATTTCACATCTTTCAGGAAAAGCATTCATGCGTTTGTCAGGGAAACGGTTGAAAGCCATCACTCGCCGCCAAACGGAACGCATCCATAAACCCGCAGGGATCTTCCACCATCTGCCGCAGCCCGTTCTTCCCTCGCCGTACCCGAATCGTGGTCCGGCATTCGCTGCGCCCATTCCATGGCTTCTTCCCTCGATCTGGCATCGTCATCGTCCACAATCCATAGACGTACGGAACGGCCGAATGAGATCGCCGTATCCATGAATTCGACGCATGGATCGGCCGCGTTCGGCGCAATTGGAGAACGTTGAAGCTCAATCCTTTTCACACCACTTCTTCCGCGATCACCCCATTCTTGTCGAAGACCCCGTCCTGCGGAGCGCGAGACTGGCGCTCGGCGCTCCGCTTGATCTCCAGTTCCGCTTACTTGCCAATCGTGTACGTAGAAGTCCGAATTTCGCCGGTTTCGATCGATCTGCTCGAAAAAAACAGCGTATCGCCTTCTTCTTTTTCCAGGCGCAAATCGAAGTAATGGAGAAACTCATGGCTA
>Ga0310832_100591_pt1 | contig 23690 bp, 24 predicted proteins | sample WT_ome_7_FD_201303 | JGI IMG/M metagenome (GOLD analysis project Ga0310832, IMG submission 201303) | Sorghum-adapted microbial communities enriched on wild type (WT) sorghum from Joint BioEnergy Institute, Emeryville, California, United... ...
AAAGTGTTTGCCGTGCGCCCGGAAGCGATCACGTTGTCCAAGGAGGACGGCGATGGAAGATGGATCGGCACCGTCCGGACGATCATGATGCTCGGTCATTATGCGGAAATTATCGTGCAAATCGGCGATCAAAGCATCAAGGTGTTTCAGCCGCGGCATATCTCCGACTCGTTCCGGCACAATGACAGGGTTTCCCTCTCCTTCGACAAGTATCACGTGTTTTGAACGGCCATGATCGCATCGGCATCAAGCCAATGCCCGAACAGGAAAACGCTTTCCTGAATCGCGCTGGCAAGCTCATATTCTTATATCAAGGAGGGTATAGTCTATGAAATTCAAGCAGATGGTTTGGAAGATTGCAGTGCCGATAATCGTCGCGGCGACCATTTCCGCGTGCGGCGGCACCAGCGGCGGGTCGAGCAAGAAAATCACATTGTGGGCGAGCGGCTCCGACAATGTCCGCGTGATGTTCGAGAAGCAGGTTGAAAATTTCAACAAGACCAACAAGGAAGGCTATCAGGTCAAGCTGGAATTCATCACTTCCGGCACGGGCACCCAAAGTTTGTCGGACCGGGTCATCGCGGCCAAGAAAGCCGGACAGAAGAAGACGAACTTTGACCTTATCGAATTCAACGGCGACGAAGTGTTGAAGTACATCCAGGAAGGCGGCGAAGACATTTTCATTCCGATCGACAAGAGCAAGATCCCGAACATCAGCAAATTGAAGTTCCCGGCGACGTTCCGCGACGATCTGGTCGTTCCCTATCGCGGGACGACGGTGGTGCTGGCGTACAATTCGGAAACGGTGCCCGAACCGCCGAAGACGACGGAGGAGCTTTACAAATGGATAAAAGAACATCCCGGCCGGTTCGCATACAACACGCCCGGATCCGGCGGAGCGGGCGGTTCCTTCGTGACCACTTCCATCTACAACTTCTTGCCCGAGGAAGCGATGACATCCACGGATCCCAAGTGGAAGGACCAATGGAAACAAGGCTTCGACCTCTTGAAAGAGCTCCATCCTTACATGTATAAATCCGGGGGCAAAGTCGTATATCCGAACAAAAACCAGGGCTCGATCGACTTGCTGGCCAACAAGGAAGTGGATATGATCCCCGCCTGGGCGGACATGATCATTTCCCAAGTCAGACAAGGAGCCATTCCGAGCTCCATCAAAATTTCTCAGCTGCAGCCGGCCTTTACGGGTTCCACGGTCGCGCTCGCCATTCCGTCCATCGGCGGCAATTCCGAAGGGGCTTACGCCTTCATCAATTACATGCTGAGCCCGGAGGCGCAAAACATCGAGCTGGATATTATGGCCGCGATCCCGGTCATCGACTTTTCCGAATTGAATCCGGAATTGACCAAGACGATTTCGTCCCTCAAAATCGACAAGTTCCGGATCATCTCGAACGGCTCGCTGAACAAGGAATTGAACGCCAAGTGGGATGAAGAAATCGGAACCTTGAAATAAAACGCGAAAACCGCCGCGATTCCAGCCGGAAACGCATGTTCCGGCCGGGATCGCCGTGATGGGAGGCCTAGCGGGAATGGGAAGCCGAAATGCCCTGCAGCAACGGTGGATGGCCTATGCGTTCATCACGCCCGCCCTTCTGATTACGTTGGGCGTGGTCGCCTATCCGATCGTCAACGTGCTGGTCCGAAGCCTTCAAACCGACGGCGGTTACGGCTTCGATCATTATATTTATCTGTTTACGAACCCGATTTCTCTCGAAAATTTATTCTATACGCTGTATATCGTCTTCGTCACGGTCTTTGTCGCGGTGGCGGTCGCCTACGGGCTCGCCTTATTCATGAGGTTTTCGAAATCCGGCATCAGCAAGACGATCGGCGCTCTTTATCTGATCCCGCGATTTATTCCCGGACTGGTGGCCGTCAACGCCATGATCACCGTCATCCGCGATTCGGGGTTGCTCAACCGCATTGCGCTTGTGTTCGGATACGATTTCAAACCGGGCCTCATGTTCAACGAATACGGCATCATCTTGATGAATCTGTGGTTTAACATTCCATTCGCGACCATGCTCATTCTGGCGGGATTGTCGAACATACCGGATTCCGTGATCGAATCCGCCAGAGACGTGGGAGCCTCCCGGCGGGTACTCTTTACCAAGATGATTGTCCCGCTTACGATGAAAGACGTCATGATCGCCGCTACGTTCATCTTCATGAGCAATGTCGGCGCCTTTACGACCCCCTCTCTGATGGGCTCCACTTCGCCCCAGATGATCGGAGTCTCGCTCTTTACGCAATTCAACAATCTGAATTACGGGTACGCCGCGGCGCTCTCCGTCGTCATGTTCTTGCTTTGCTCGGTTTCGGCGGCGGTTTACATCTATACGAATATGAGAGACAAGGCATGGGAGAAGCAGGAGTAATTCCGGTTTACGCCAGGCGAAAAAACGGTCCGTGCAGCGGAAAATTCCGCTGCCGGACCGTTTTCCCGTTTTCAAATGGTCAGGACCGGATCGGGTTGATGAGGCCCGTTTCACCATTTTTTAGGATCGAACTTGCTCATATCGAGTCCCGCCCATACGTTGTTCACGAGCACTTGCTCGGGATGCTCGAACACGAGGAAGGCCGTCGGCAAATACCGTTCGCCGTACGGGCTGGCCGGCTTGTTGACGATCTCGCCCTGGTGCACGAGCACGGTGGACGAACCGCCGTCAAGATTGGCGGCGATAACCGCGCCTTTTTCGAGCAGCAGCTGCTGGACGTCGTACAGCGTCGCCCCGATGCTGTGCGGCTGGCGGCCGTCGATAATCGCGAACAGGATCGTACCGTCCTTCGTCTGCGCCATGCATGTCCGCGGCGCGATGCCCCAGCCGCTCGCCTGGTTGGGGATCAGCCCCTTGCCGTCGACGATAAATTGCGGGGAGAAGGTGACCGCCTCCTGCACACCTTTGGTCAGCATTTCCGAAGGCTTGTACTTGCCGGCGACCATCCGTCCGTCCTTGTCGATGCCGACGATCGAAGTCGCCTTGTCCGAACTGCCGTCGTTGTAATAAAACTTCCCTCCGGCGATGACGATGCCGGTCGGCTGAAAGCCGTTGCCCATCCCTTCGGGATCGACGAAGCCGCCGGCGTTCACCCCGGCGATGGCGCCGGTGCGCTTCACCATGCTCGATACTTTCTCGCCCTTCCCGGGCTTCTCGGGGACGACGAGCCGAATCTTCTTCGGATCGCGGACGATCAGCAAATAGCCTTTGAACTTGTCGCCGGAAATCGGCTCGATCTCGACCAAAGGCTGCTTCGGCTCGTCCGGCTCCTCGGGGGGCGGCACGTCGACGGCGATGGTGGGGCGCACCTCGGACATCCGCTCGAACTGCTCCATATATTTGGCCACTTGCCGCTCCAAGCCTTCCTCGCCGATCAAATATTTGGCCCAATGCCGGTGCTGCGTCGTAATGAGCGTGTCGGCCATCATATAGCGCACCGCGGTTCCCGACGGGGTTAGGAAAAACCAGCCCGCAAACAATGCGGCCGCCGCCAGCATCGTTAGCGCGGCGCGATAAAGCAGCCTCCCCCGGCGGCGCTTGCGGCGGGCGGACCTCGGCGGCAGGGCGGCGGGATGGCTGCGGTCAACGGATTTCGGTTCCATCGAAATTCCTTTCTTTATGAACGTATGTATCCTTATGCTACTTCTTTATGACGAATATGTAAGGGTAAAAGTTTCAACATCCGCCGGCGAAACAACCTCGTAAACAACCGCATTTCGAAAGAAAGACTCCCGTTTCGCCATCCGATCCTCTATAATGGGAGGGAGCGGGGACAGGCGCGATGTGTGCCTCTTGGAGCACGACGAAGACGGCGATCGCCGTGCCTTAGTCCGTCGCCGCATCTTTCGAGCAAAGGAGAATGGACGAGTTCATGCGCAAATTTTGGACCGAAAACGGGCTTCATCTGTCTTGGGCGATCGCGCTCGTCGCCATGCTCGGCAGTTTGTATTTTTCCGAGGTGAAAGGGTACTTGCCCTGCAAGCTGTGCTGGTACCAGCGCATCCTGATGTACCCGCAAGTGTTCCTGATCGGCATCGCGGCCGTTCGGCGGCAGCTGGACGTATACCGGTACGTGCTGCCGATGACGATATTGGGCGCATGCATCTCCACCTACCATTACTTGATGGAAAAGACCGACTGGATTCCGTCCAACTCGTTTTCGTGCGGCATGGTGCCGTGCGATCTGGAATATATCAACTGGTTCGGCTTCGTGACGATTCCGTTCCTGGCGCTGACGGCGTTCGTGCTCATCACGATCATCCATATCGCGCTGTGGCGGGCCGACCGCAATCGGGGCATGTACAGTTTTCGTTAACGGAAGCGACGGTTTGCCGTGCGAGCCGCCCGCTGGCGCGAAAGCAGCGAAGGAGAGGAAATCGATGATGAAGAGAAACGCGCTTCTGGCCGCCGTCCTGTGCGCCGGGACGATCATCGCCGCTTGCGGAAGCGAGCCGGAGCAGACGGCTTCGCCGGAACCCAAGGCGCCGACGGCCGTTCAGCCCGAGCAGACGCCGAAGCCGCCGGCAGAGCCGGCTCCGGACAAAGAGGCGGACGGCGGCTCCAAGCCCGAAGCCGGGGCCGGCGTCCCTGCCGGCAGCGTGGCGGAACAAACATACGGGAAGGCCGGCTCCGCGGCGCCGAACGGCACGCCAGCGGGCCCGTCCCCGTCGCCGGGCACCGACTCGGGAGCGAAGCCGCCCGCGCAAACGGACGCGAAGCCGGAGACGCCCTCCAAGGAGGCGGGTAAGCCTGCCGCCAACGATTCGAAGGCGCTGTCCTGGTACTATTTGAAAAAGAAAAAGGGCGAAGTGCCGGGTTTCCCCGCCGAGGTGAAGCAACTGAAGCCGACTCAAAAAGCGGTCTGGGTCGGCGAAGGCAAGAAGGTGTACCTGACGATCGACGTCGGCGGCGAGCTGCTCGACTACAAGAAGCTGCTTCAGGCGCTGAAGGACAACGATGTGAAGGCGACGTTTTTCGTGACCGGCTACAATTTGAAAAACAATCCGGATTACATCAAGCTGCTGCTCGAGGAAGGCCATACCGTCGGCAATCATTCGATCACGCACAAAGATTTTACGACGCTCACCGACGAGCAGGTGAAGCAGGAAGTTGCCGACTTCGAAAAGCTGTACAAATCGATCACCGGGCAGGAACCGACAAAATATTTCCGCTTCCCGTACGGGAAATACAGCATGCACCTGCTGACGCTGCTCACCGATCTCGGCTATACGTCGTACTTCTGGTCGACGGCGATGAAAGACTGGGAGCCGCGCAAAAACGGCGCGGAAGATGCGTACAACGACATTATCGGCAACCTGCACGACGGCAACATCATTTTGATGCACCAGGCGTCCAAAGAAAATATCGAGGCGATGGACCGCATCCTGAAGCAGATCAGGAAGGAAGGCTACGAGTTCGGCACTCTCGCCGAATTGCAGAAATAGTATTGCATGCCATAGAAACAGGCAATCGACTGCAAGCTGGCGCCGGTACTATACCGGTGTCAGCTTGTTTGCCTTTCGGCCGGGCTATCGACAGCATTCCTCAACAATTTGAGACCATCGCCTTTAGCCGCCCGGTTGGAGAACATCTATACTTAGTGGCATGAATGGATGCGCAGGATTGTCAACGTTCGGCATATCAGCAGGAGGTGATCGTCGTGAATGCGATCTGGTCCGTTCGAACCGGAATTCGGGATGCCGTCGAGGCCGTATACCGCGCTTGCCGGGCATGGATCGACAAATATCCGTTTATTCGAACGGCCTATGCGATCATTTCCTGGATATCGCTCCTCTTGTTCGTCCTCAGCTTGTTTTTCGTCGAAAAATCGCGTACAATGCTCGTTCAGTACGGCTGGTCGTTTTATGTGATGCTCCAGTTTTGGTTTCTGTGCCGAAGCAAGACGTTGGCGTGGAAGCAGGTCGCAACGTTTGTTCTGCTTGGAATCTTGCTCGTCGTACCGGTCACCGTAGCTACGGTTGTCGGATTCCATGCGGTTTTCGGCGGACGAACACAGGACATCTGGTCGTCATCCGTCCTAACGCCGATTGTCGAAGAGGTGTGGAAGCTGCTTCCGCTCGGGCTGTTTTTGCTGTTCTCGCGCCGCGCTTCCGCCTTGAGCCTGAGCGATTATACGCTGATCGGCGCAGCGACGGGAGTCGGATTTCAGCTGATGGAGGAGCTTTCCCGCAGATGGCTGCATTCCGGTCCGCTGGCCAAGCTTTACGGCTACAGCTATACGATGCTGGGCGGCGAGACGATCCATTGGGATCTGTTCGCGCTCTTCCCCGGCCGGTTCGAGGAAAGCTTGGCGCCGCAGCTCATGATGGTCGGCCATCCCGTACATACCGCATGGATCGCGCTTGCGTGCGGAATCGCCTTTCGATTGCGAACGAAGCTGACCTGGTGGGTGTTCGGGCTTCCGGTTGTCGCGCTGCTTTGGTCCATCCTGAATCATGCGGCCTATAACGGGGAGGGCCGGCTGCCGGATTGGGTATTCCGGCTTCACGATTGGACCGGCAGCGGCTACACCACCCAACCGGTGTTTCTATGGATGCTGGCGGCGTCGATCATTGCCGACTACGTTGCGTTGAACCGGATCCGGGACCGTCTCCCGACGCGGCCGAAGGAACCGTTTTTTAATCCGTTTACCGAGCTGTGGAATATGGCGCGTTCGTTATGCGTCGACCGGAAAACGTTTCTGTATTGGATCAGCTTCTACCGGGAGCGCCGGGAGTTGGGCTTTCATTTGCTGTACGGGAACGAGGAGGCGGCCGCCCGGCAGCCACCGATTCAGGCGCGGCTGAACGTGTGGAGCCGGGCGCTTTCCGGGATCGCGGCAGCCGGCCTCCTTGCCGCAGGCCTGTTTGCGGCCGCCGGGGCTTATGCGGGGGGAGAAGAGGCGGCGTGCATCTCCTGCATGTTCGATTCCATGCAAGACTGGTGGGATCGGTTAAAATGGTACGAACAAGGCGCCATCATGCTCGGAGCCCTCTCGCTCGCCTTGCTGTTCGTCGGATTTTGGCCGGCTCTCGGCATCGCGCTGTCGGTGGCGGGAATCGCCGGCAGCGGGCATACGATCGCCGGATATATCCGCGATCCGCGCAAGCTGCTCACGCCCGAAAACGCCATTTCCGTCGCCATCGGCATCGCGATCAGCCGCATCCCGTTCGGCAGAGCGCTCGCATGGGCCGGGAAAAAAGTGCGCGGCTATGTGAGCAAACTGCTCGACAGGCTCCGTACCCGGAAGCCGGATGCGGACATGCCGGGGACGCCGAAACGTCCGCATGACGGCGGAGAGCCGGGCGAGCGTACGGACGACGGGCGGACGGCGGCGGCAGGCCAATCGTACAAAGAGGTCGAAATTGTCGATCATCAAGGAAATCCGCTGGGCGAATTCGACGAAATCGATCTTAAGAAAGGGATTTTCTACGAGGACAAAACGGCGAAAGGACTGGATCGGATCAACCCGCGCACCGGACAGCCGGCCCAGACGCCGCAGCAGTTTACCGACAAGCAGCTGCTGGCGAAGACTCGCACACGGATTCACAACTTGCTGGAAAAAGCCGCCGCCACCCGGCCGACCGTAAGCGGCTCCGCCGAAGTCCCCGATTTGGAGCAAATTCGATCGATCCGCCACTTCGTGTTTCGGCTCGACGGGGACACGCCCGAGCTGCGCGCGGCCGCCGAGAACAGCCTGAATCAGTTGAGGGCGGAATTTCCGGATTATACGTTCGAAATTTGGTTTGGAGGGAAACCGTAATGTCGATTAGCGCATTTATACCCGAAGCGGCCAACGAAGACGAACGGCGCTACAACGTTCCCGTTGCGACGGAGGCGTTTTTCGCGGAATGCTGGCAGCCCGCCGCGGAATCGTTGGGGCTGCAATGGGTGCCGCTGTTCTCCACCGGAATCGAGATCGGCCGGGAAGATTTGCCCGCGGTGCTGGACGAGCTGGCGCGGCTGAAACAGTGGGCGCTGGCCCGTGCGCAAGACGCGCGGTTTGAGATGCTGGCGGGCCGGATCGAGCTGCTGGAAACCGAGCTGCCCAAGGCGCTGGAGCGGGAAGGGGCTGTCGTCTACATCGGCTGACGCTCCCAGCTCCGTAACGGCGAGCGGGTCGTGCAGTTGCCCGCTTCCCCGGAATGCCCAAAACTTCTATCGCGTATGCGCGCTGATGCCGCCGGAGACGATCCCGATGGCGGGACGGCCGCAACCCCCCCTGAAATCCAGCCCGACCGCCTGGGATATGGCGTGTCGGGCTTTTTCGCATACGCGTTTCCCTTTTGTATCGGACCGCTCCCCGGAAGGCCCGAAAGCCTGTAAACCCGGCAATCGCCCGGTACGTTTCGTTCCGGCCGCTCATATTGTAATCATGTGGAGCTTCATTACTACCGTGATAAAGGATGCGAGTCTAGGTGCGACAAGCGATCGCCATATTGGATTCCGGGGTAGGGGGGCTGACGGTCGCCAAGGAAGTGATGCGGCAGCTGCCGCAGGAGGAAATCGTCTATTTCGGCGATACGGCCCGCGCGCCGTACGGTCCGAGAGCCGCGGAAGAAGTGATGAAATTTACCGAGCAAGTCGTCGATTATTTGCTCCAGTTTCGCCCGAAGATGATCGTGATCGCCTGCAACACCGCCACCGCTATCGCCTTAAAACGCATCCGCCTGCAAGTGGACGTCCCGGTCGTGGGCGTCATCCATCCCGGCGTTCGCGCCGCCATCAAGACGACGAAGAACGGCTGCATCGGCGTGATTGGAACGGAAAATACGATCAAGAGCGGCGCCTACCAGCAAGCGCTGCACGCGATCAGTCCGCATATCGAGGTCGTCGGCCTGGCTTGTCCGCTGCTTGTGCCGCTGGTGGAGCGGCGGCTGTACCATACGCCGGAGGCGAGGCGGGTTGTGGCCGAATCGCTTCGGCCGTTGTCCGGCATTCCAATGGACTGCCTCATTCTCGGGTGCACGCACTATCCGTTTTTGTCGCCGTTCATTTCCGAGGTTGTCGGGCCGAAGGTGGCGCTGATCAGCTCGGCCGACGAGACGGCCCGGGAGATCAGTGCGATTTTGTTTCACCGGGGGCAGTTGGCCCCGCCCGGCCCGCCGCCGGTTCACCGCTTTTTCTGCAGCGGCGATCCCGCCATGTTTCAGGCGATCGCGTTGGAATGGCTTGGCGAGCAGATCAAAGTATCTCCCGTTTTCTGGCAAATGACCCGGCTGTCCAGCTCGTAAACGGGCAAAAGCGGCCTGGCAAAGCGAACCGGCAGTGCGGCAACGAAACGGCTCGGCGCGGCGCGCCCTGGAAAGGGCGGCCGCGCCGAATGTTTTTCTGGCGGGATGATCTTCTTCGAACGTTTCGTCAACGCAACCGGCTGCGCACGATCGCAAAAAGAACGCGCCAGGCGGTCATGAAGGCGGCGATCAGCGGGAACGCCACGACGATGAACGGTCCGTTCGGCAATCGTCCGAGCCAGACCGAGCGGAATAGGAGGCCGAGCGGCACGGCGATGCAGCAGGTCAGAAGCGCGTATAGCGCCGCTTTGCCTGGACCGGCGTACGCCGCCGGGCGATATGTGCGGACGAGAGCGAGCGCGATGAGCCAGCCAAGCGCGAATGGCAAAGCGGTTTCGAGGGAGGCGGTCCACGAGAAGTCCATGCCGTGATCGCGCCGGCCGGCCAGCACGAACAGGAGCAGGACGAGCAGATCGCCGCCGATCAGAACGAGCGCGGCCATCGGATCGATCTCCTTCTTGGGCAAAATCCATCGGTTTTACCGATGATTGTGGGAAAAGACGGCATACTAAGCAAGGACAAGCCATTTATCCGGTTGAAAAAGGAGGCGCGCGCATGATCCGCAAGCTGCTGACGTACCGGCATTGGCGGACGGTGTTCCGCCGCGTATACCGTCTTCTAGCCTCCCCTCGGGTGCCGATGGGGGAGAAGCTGCTGTTTGCCGTCCCCGTCTTGCTCTACTGGGTGCTGCCCGATGCGCTGCCGTTCGTGCCCGTCGACGACATTGCCGTCACGCTGTTTTTGATGAACGCGTTTGCCGGCAGGGCCGAGCGCAAGTACAAGCTGTAACGGGCTTCACCTTGCTGCGGGCAACCGGCACCGCGCGAGGTGCCAGGCCTCATAGCGCATGCTTGTCGTACTCCTCCTCGGGGAGCCGGATCCATTTGCGCAAATAGCCTTGTTCATAGAGCGCCTTGATCAGGATGATCAGCACCGGAGACAGGATGACGCCGGCCACGCCAAACAGCGACAACGACACGATCATGAACGACAGCATCGTGAAGGCGGAGACGCCGAGGGAGTCGCCGGTAATTTTCGGCTCGAGAATTTGCCGCACGCCGATGACGACGGCCAGCAATACCGTCAGCTTGATCGCAAGCGCGGTGTTGCCGACGATGAACAGGTAGATGATCCACGGAATGAACACCGTCGACACGCCGAGCAGCGGCAGCACGTCGAAAATGGCGGACAGCAGGGCGATCGAGAACGCGTTCTTCACGCCCATCAGAAGCAGGGCGGCGAAGATGATGACGAACGTCAGCGAAATAAGCTTCAGCTGCGCCTTTATGTAGGTGACGATCCCTTTGATCACGTTCTCCTTCAAAAAGAAGAACGCCATTTTGAACGTGCGCGGCGTTTTCTCCGAGGCGAACCGTTTCCATGACTCGATCTCGACGCTCAGGAAGTAAGCGAGGATGACGCCCATCGTGAAATTGAACAGGAACGACGAAACCGAAGTCAGCGTCGAAACGATTCCGCCGAGGAACGCGGCGGCGATTTTCGCACCCTTCTCCGTGACGACGGTCGAGAACTGCTTCGCCTGCTCGACCAGATCGAAGGGCAGCGCATCGAGTTTTTCCTGCCAGAACCCGGAGTTGTTCACGATCTGCTCCTGGAAGATGCGGGCGTATTCCGGCAGCTTCTGCGACAGCTGGTAAATCTGGGCCGCGAAAATGGCCCCCGCGCCCGCGATGACGCCCAAAATGACGATGATGAACAGCAGCGTCGCGATCGAGGTCGCGATCGACTTTTTCATCCCTTTGCGGTGCAGAAACCGCGCCACCGGCTCGATGATCGCGTAAATGACGAAGGCGAGAAAGATCGGGGTGGCGATCCGGTACAAGTAGCTGAACACGAGCATGAACAAGTAAACCGTCAGCACCATCAAGCCGATGTCGAACGCTGTCTTGTAATATTTTTTGTAAAAGGAAAGCATCGCGCACCTCCAGGCGCAATTAGGTCGGAATGCCTTTATTTTATCGGTTTGCAGGGGGGAAGTCCACATTTTGTCGGAAGTTGCGGCGCGCCTGTCCGCAAATGTTAGACTTGATGAGGCAAAACGTGGTATCATGGGGCAAAGCGGACATCTTGCAACAGACAAGGAGTGGCGAAGGATGAACGTCAAAATTACCCGCAATGCGGCTAAAGTGCTGCTGAAAGAATTGCAGCAGGAAGAAAACCAAGGACTGAAAGTGCGCGTCAAAGTCGACTTTACCCACGGCAACCACGTGCATTACGCCCTCGGATTGGACGAGCAAACCGAGAATGATGTCGTCGTGCAGACGGACAAGGGCATCGAAGTCTTGCTCGAGAAAGACGATCCGATGCTCGACGGGGTCAAGATCGATTATTTGTATTTGCCCCATGAAGGCTTCGTCATCACGAATCCGAGCAAGGGCAACCACGGCGACCATTGAGTTTACGCGAAGTTTGAGGGGAGGAGCCGGCCGGCATGGCCAACGACATCCGCATTTGCGACAAGTGCAAGCATATGAGGATGAAGACTGCGCTGCCCAAACTGCGCAAGCTCGCCCCGGATGCGGATATCAAGGTCGGCTGCAAGTCGTACTGCGGTCCGTGCTCGCGGGCGGCGTTCATCTTCATCAACGGACGCTACATCACGGCGCCGACCGAGGACGAAGCGATCGCCAAAGCGCAAAAGTATATCAAAAAGTAAACTCATTCGAAGCGAAAAAGCGGCCTTTGCGGCCGCTTTCGTCGTCGCCACAGCCCGTCCGGCTTGCGGCGGGAGGCGGGGCCGCCGGGCGAATGGTGGCGCGCTGTTGAGCAAAAGATACCACGCATCGGCGGGCGAAAGCTGTCGCGCCGTCGGCGGGACATCGCCGCCCATGTCAGCGCTTTTTGTTTGCGGGACGCCTGCGGGGCAGAGGCCGCTTTCGCAACTTCAGCAGGTAGGCGCCGTTCACAAGCCCGGCCAAGCCGCCGACGGCGAGGGCGATTTGCAGCCACAGGTCGTCCCGGCAGTACAGCACGACCGCGGCGACGGTCGCCGCAAAGGCGACGGAGATGACAAGCTCGGCGGCCGCGAGGACAAGGATGCGGTTGCGGTGCATCGGTGTTTCTCCTTTTTTTCTCCATCATAACAAATTGCATGCCGGGCGGATATGCCGGCCGCAAGCCGTTCATGGTATAGTGGAAAAAAAGATTGAGACGGGAAGGGGCTGCTCGGATGGATGTTTTCACCTTTATCGTAATCGTTGTGGCATTGCTCTTAGTGTTCGGCAGGTTGAAGCGCAAGTCCGGAGACGACGGACGAGCCGCCGCGGGCGGCGCAAGGCGCCCGGCTCCGCGGCCCGGTAAGCCGTATGTGACCGGCGTCCTGCCGGACCGGCTCGGGCTCGCTCCGGACGTGCCCCTTACGGACATGGCCGGGCGGCTGGAGCGCGCGTTCGCGGCTCATTACGGCTCCACGCTCAAAAGCCGGGTGCTGGCGAAGTACCCGCGGATGACCGAGGCCGAATACGACTGGAAGCTGGTCGAGCTGAAGCGGTACTTGCTGATGAACGCCGTCCTGAAAGGCGTGCCGATGTTCAGTCCCGAGGTGGACGACATCTGGCACGAAATGCTGCTGTTCACCCGGGAGTACGAATCGTTCTGCGAACAATGGTACGGCCGGGTCATTCACCACGCCCCGCACGGCGAATCGGTGCCGATGCCCGGCGAACGGGCGTGGTTTGACTGGGTGTATTCGCAGCTGTTCGTCCCGACGGAATACAGCGGACAAATATGGCGCGGCTTCTTCCGCTACCCGCTTGAGGAAGAGCTGCTCCGGACGTTGGAGACGCAGACGCCCGAACAGCTCATGGAGACGAGATTCAACCGCTGGTCCGCAGAGGCGCATTCCGAGGCGAAGCGGACGATCGAGCTTGTGATCGGCAAAGCGAAGGAGCAAATCGCGCAGTCGCGGGCATCTTCCGCCGACGTTCGCTCACCATCTGCGGCTAGGCCGGTATTGCCTTCGCCGTCCCGTTCCGGCGCGCCTTCGCATTATGCCTCGGGCGGGTTCGATTACGGCAGCCTCGCCGCCGCGATGATGCTGTTTTCCGTCGTCGACCCGTCCGGGTACGACCGTCAAATGGAGGAAGTGCTGCCCGAAGAGGAGAAGCAAAACTGGGCGAACTGCGGGTCTGCGGCATGCACGGCGCCGGATGACCACCCAAGCGGTACGGACGGCGGCAGCGACGGCGATTGGGGATCGGGCGACAGCGGTTCCGACGGCGGCGGGTCGTCCTGCAGCTCGTCCTCCTGCAGCTCCGGCTGTGGGGGAGGGGACTAAAACGGCGCTCGCTCGCGCGAAACGAATGCAGGCGGCCGGCGCCTCGCTCGAGGTGATGCCGGCCGCCTGTTCGGCTTTCATTCGCCCGCTATTCTGGCGAGTTAACGGCCTTGGCCGGCCTTGATGAAGCTGGCGATCTGAGCGGTGCGGCGTGCTTGATACTTGGCCGCCTGGACCGCTTCGTTGTCGATTTCTCCGCTTTCCTTGCTCGTCACGCTGGTGCCGTACGGGTTGCCTCCGGCCGCGAACGTCACCGGATCGGTGTAGCCCGGCGCGGCGATAATCGCGCCCCAATGATAGAACGTCGTGTAGAGCGACAAAAGCGTCGCTTCCTGGCCGCCGTGAGCGTTTTGCGCGCTCGTCATGGCGGAGACGACCTTGTTCACAAGCTTGCCCTGGAACCAGAGGCCGCCTGTCGTATCGAGAAATTGCTTCACTTGTCCCGGCATGCCGCCGAAGCGGGTCGGCATGCTGAATACGATCGCGTCGGCCCATTCCAGATCTTCGTGGGTGACTTCGCCAACCGCGTCCTTTGTCGACTCGTAGTGGGCTTTCCAGGCCGGGTTGGAGGCGATCGCCTCCGGTGGCGCCGTCTCCGGCACGCGCAGCAGCTTTACCTCCGCCCCGAATTCCTTCGCTCCTTCCACGGCCGCCTGCGCCAGCCTGTAGTTCGTTCCGGTCATGCTGTAATAGATGACCGCCACATTCACTTTGCTCACGATGCATCCTCCAAGGTTCGTTTTTTGCCATTTTCAATATTCGCAAATGTTTCCTCCCGTATGCATCGGTCAACGCAAAACACCCCGCGGCCGAATGGGCTGCGGGGTGTGCAAATTGGCTAATCATCCTACCAGGCTGGCTGTGAGCGGCAAATGATCCGAAGCGTACGTCGACAAGGTGGCGGCGCCGACGGCGCGGAATTCCGGCGAGCAAAAAATATAGTCGATGCATCGAACCGGCACTGCTCCGGACTTGCCGTCTCCCGTAAGCAGCGTCCCGACGTGGTGCCCGCCGTGGACGTCGGAGTAAGCGTCGCGCAGCGCGAGCCGCATCGGCAGCATTTCCGCGCTGCCCGGCACGGCGTTGAAATCGCCGGTGATGATGCAGGCTTCGTCGGATGAGCGGTACAAGTTGAGCAAATAGCGAATTTGCGCGACGCGCTCCCGCCGGGCCAGACCGAGATGTGTGTTGAACAGCCGCACCGTCCGGCCTTCGAGCCGGATATGCGCCTCCAACAACCCGCGCGCTTCGTTCCAACTGCCGGGGGTGATCACCTGAGGCAATTTGTGGTTATAACTGTACGTGATCGGAAACCGGCTCAAAATCGCATTCCCGTATTGCCGTCGCAATCCGCCGCGCTCCGGAACCGGTCCGAGATCCAAATTCGCGCCGTAGGTGACGTGCAGACCGAGCGATTCCGCGAGCAGGGCCGGCTGATCCTCCCATCCGCTGCGCGGCCCGTAATGGCGGTCAACCTCCTGCAGGCCGACCAGATCGGCGCCGCATTGGCGGATGGCTTCGATCGTCCGGCTCAAATCTTGTCTGCCGTCCATCCCCCGGCCGTGGCGAATATTGAAAGTAACGACTTTCAGTCTCAACAGTCCGTCTCCGCCTTTCCCCGTAGGCTGCTCTCCATTGCACTCCTTTATTGAGCATAGCCGACAGGCAAGCAAAAGGAAAGAAGCAAGAATTGGCGAATTCCCGGGAAATGGTTCGAAACTTCAGGCCGGAAGCGGTACCAAGGCGGTAAATCGGCTCCATTGCGCGTTTGACGGCAGGGAACGCTTGCGGGATAAGCGCTGCACGAGAATGGCCGATACTGCGCGATCGGCCGGCCCCGAGCGGCGAACGGAGCAGGCATGATGCTTTCGGCAAAGCGTCACACTTTCGAGCGAGCCGCCTCGATTTCCGCGATCTCTTCAATCCATGCGTGCAGCGAGTCGTTCAGCCGCTTTTGCACCTCTTCGTCCAAAAGGAAGTTGCCGCGGTCGTCGCGCAGCACTTGCGAATCGACGACGTAGACGCCTTGCTGCAGCCTCGTGGCGCCGAGGGCGGAGAGCACAGGCTTGAGCGCGTAGTCGATGGTCAGCAAATGAGCGATCGTGCCGCCGATGGCGATGGGCAAAATCGTTTTGCGCGCCAGCGCTTTTTGCGGGAGCAGGTCGAGAAACGTCTTCAGCAGCCCGGTATAAGCCGCTTTGTAAACCGGCGTCGCCACTACAATCGCATCGGCTTGCTCCACCGCCGAGACGGCCCGGACGATTTCCGGGCTGTCGAAACGGGCGAATACGAGATCCGCCGGCGGCAAGTCGCGAACGAAGAGCCGTTCGACACGCCGGCCGGACCGTTCCAGCACATCCTGCGCGAAGTCGAGTATGCCGTTCAGCCGCGAGGAGGGCGTCGGACTTCCGGATATAAACAAAATGTTGGCCATGTTCGGTGCACCTGCTTTCCTTTGATTCCGGGCTTTATTTTTGGCTTGTTTTCTTCAGCGGCTCGGAACTGATCCGGTTGCGGTTTTGCGCGAACGCGTCGAACCGTTTCCGCTCGGTTCGTTCGATCTGCACGATGCGGCCGTCGTGTACGATAATGTTCACGCTGCCGTATTCCATTCCTCTCACGCTGCCGAGAATGCGCTCGATCCACACATCATCCAATTGTACGGCGTTGCTCATGTTCCGGTCCTCCGTTTCGTTTTGGTTTGCGCGTTTTTGTTTTTATTCGACTAATCCTATAAATATAGTTGGAATACTGCTATGTGGGCATCTTATCATCCCGCGATCGGGTCGTCAATTCCCTTTGAAGATGTTGTTGGAATGATGTTAAGCGGCTCGCGATCGGTGGAAAATGGGCTCCGCAAGGGCGATTTTCGCCCGGTGAAAGCGGTATTCCCGGCGGCCTTTTCTCCAAAATGAACGAAATGAAAACAAGCCGCCGATCACAAGAAACAGGCTTCCGTCCGCAATGGGGGGGTTGCGAACGGAAGCCTGTTTGCGTCGGATGCGCATGTCAACCGTCCGCACTTTAAATGTCAGGGCAATCGCATGAGAGCCGTAACCGCGCAAATTGGAGCGGCTGCGAAGCCCTTTGATCCTCCAATCGCTCTTCCTCCCCCAAAAGTGAAGCGAAGCTCCGAAGCAGATTCCGTTAGAGCAGCTTGCTGCTCGCACCAATCGCAACCATTGGAACACGAATGCGCTTCGTTTAAATCCTTCGATCCAAGAGATTGGTATTACTTTTGGGGGACCCCACTTTATGGGCCCTGATGAAATTCTAATGCGATTGCCCGGCTTTAAATGTTGACCGGCATCGGGTCGTCCTTCATGCTGTTCTCGACGATGCGGGATTGCTTGTCGTTGAACAAATAAAGCCGGTGGATGAGCACGTGCACCTCGTCGCCGGGATGAACCGCCGGCTTCTCCAGCGACCGGTAGCCGACGACGGTCTGGTCGCCGATGCGCGTTTCCACTTGCCAGCTGCTGCCGCGGAAAAAGACGTTCCGCACGACGCCGGTTTCCGCGGCAAGCGGCGTGGAAAGCTCGCCGGGCTTGCCAATCTCCACGAATTCCGGACGGATGATCGCCTTCGCTCCGGGGAAATCTTCCTCGAACCCTTTAAGCGCGGAAGGGTTCTCCAGCAGGCTCGACTCGCCGATGAAGCCGGCGACGAAAGGCGTAAGCGGATTTTTGTAAATGTCGATCGGGGAGCCTTTTTGTTCCAGCCGGCCGCCGTTTACGATCATAATTTCGTCGGCCACTTCAACGGCTTCTTCCTGATCGTGCGTGACGAATATCGTCGTGATTCCGATCCGTTCGATCGTCGAGCGCAGCCAGGAGCGAAGCTCCTTGCGCACTTTCGCGTCGATGGCCGCGAAAGGCTCATCCAGAAGCAATAGCCGCGGCTCCGGCGCCAGGGCGCGGGCGAAGGCGACGCGTTGGCGCTGGCCGCCGGACAGCTGGTTCGGGTATCTTTTTTCCAGCCCGCTTAAACCGGTGAGGGCGACCAATTCCGATACGCGCTCCTTGATCCGCGCCTTGGGCGCCTTTTGCACGGTCAGGCCGAAGGCGATGTTGTCGTAGACGTTCATATGGCGGAACAGCGCGTAGCTTTGAAACACGAAGCCGATGCCGCGCCGCTGCGGCGGCACGTCGTTCACCCGCTGGCCGTCGATGATGATGTCCCCGGAATCCGGCGTCTCCAGCCCGGCGAGCATGCGCAATATCGTCGTCTTGCCGCCGCCGCTCGGGCCGAGCAGGCCGATCAGCTTCCCTTTCTCGATGCTGAAGCTGACGTTGTCCGAGGCAACGTAGCTGCCGAACGTTTTGCGCAAGTTTTTCACTTCGATATGCATGTTCAGTGCCCTCCCTGTTGATCCGTTTGAACGGTAGCCGCGTGATGCTTCCATTCGACGATGCCTTTGACGATCAAGGTGACGAAGGCGAGCAGCACGAGCAGCGAGGCGACCGAGAAGGAAGCAGCGAATTGGTATTCGTTGTACAAAATTTCCACATGCAGCGGGATCGTGTTCGTCTCGCCGCGAATATGGCCCGAAACGACGGAGACGGCGCCGAATTCACCCATCGCCCGCGCGTTGCACAGGATGATGCCGTACAACAGACCCCATTTCACATTGGGCAGCGTCACGCGCCAAAAGACGCGCCAGCCGTTTGCGCCCAGGCTGACCGCGGCTTCCTCCTCCTGGTTGCCCTGCGCCTGCATGAGCGGGATCAGCTCGCGCGCCACGAACGGAAACGTGACAAAGATGGTGGCGAGCACGACGCCGGGCAAGGCGAAAATGATCGGCATGCCGTTTTCGATGAAGAACGGGCCGAACCAGCCGTTGGCGCCGAACAACAGAACGAAGATGAGGCCGGAAATAACCGGCGATATGGCGAACGGCAGGTCGATCAGCGAGATGAGAATCTGCTTGCCTTTAAACCGAAATTTGGCGATCGCCCAGGCGGCCGCGACGCCGAACAGCGTGTTGAGCGGCACGGCGATGGCCGCCGTCGTCAAGGTGAGCCGGATCGCGGACAGCGCTTCTTTCTCGGCAAGCGCGGCGAAATACGTCTCGGCTCCTTTGCGAAACGCCTGAATGAACACGGTCACGAGCGGCAGCACAAGGACGAGCACGATGAAGGCGAGCGCGATCGCGATCAGCGTCCATTTGACGAGCGCCGATTCACTCGTGGCGGAAGAAGCGCGGCTGCGCGGTGCGGGCGCCGCCGTTGCGGTAGATACGTAGCCGGCCATGTTTGGTTGCCTCCTTTTTGACGCTGGAATATAGCGCCTAGTCGCTTATCGTGCGCCGGTTGGCGCGCCATTGCAGCCCGTTGATGACAAGCAGAAGCAGGAATGACAGCACGAGCATGGCCAGCGCAATCGTCGTCGCGCCGACGTAATCGTACTGCTCCAGCTTCGTGCGGATAAGCAGCGGGGCGATCTCGGTCTTCATCGGCATGTTGCCGGAGATGAATACGACCGAGCCGTATTCCCCGATGCCGCGGGCGAGCGCCAGCGCGAAGCCGGTAAGCAGCGACGGGAGCACGGCCGGAAAAATGACGCTGCGAAACGTGCGGAAGCGGGAGGCGCCGAGGGAAGCGGCCGCTTCCTCGACATCCTTCTCCAAATCTTGCAGCACCGGCTGGACCGTCCGGACGACGAACGGCAAGCCGATGAACGTGAGCGCGATCGTGATGCCGATCGGCGAGTAGGCGGTCTTGATGCCGAACTGGCCGAAGAAGCTGCCGAGCCAGCCGTTGGGCGAATAAAGCGCGGTCAGGGAGATGCCCGCGACGGCGGTCGGCAGCGCGAAGGGCAAATCGACCAGACCGTCGATCAGCCGCTTGCCGGGGAACGTGTAGCGCACGAGCACCCAGGCGACGACGAGCCCGAATACGGCGTTGACCAGAGCGGCGCAAAACGCGGTCGTGAAGCTGATCCGGATGGAGGCGACTACGCGCGGATCGGAGATCGTCGCCCAAAGCTCGGCGAAGCTTTGCTCCGCCGATTTCAGGACGATGCCGGCAAGCGGGAACAACACGATCAGGCTCAAATACAGAACGGTAAATCCCATCGTCAGGCCGAAGCCCGGCAGCACGGATCGTTTCGACTTGGTTGCGGTTGATGCCATCGGTTCAGGTCACTCCTGTCACCTTGTTGGAATCGTCGGCGCTCGCGACGGTTCTCATTTCGGTTTGTAAATCTGATCGAAGATGCCGCCGTCGGCGAAATGGGTTTTTTGCGCTTGCTGCCAGCCGCCGAACTGTTCGTCGATCGTGATCAGATTGATTTTCGGAAATTGCGATTCGTACTTTTTGGCGACCGATTCGAGCCGCGGACGGTAAAAGTTTTGCGCGGCGATTTCCTGGCCTTCCTCGCTGTACAAATATTCGAGATAAGCTTCCGCCACTTCGCGGCTTCCGCGTTTGTCCACGACTTTGTCGACGACGGAAACGGGCGGCTCCGCCAAAATGCTCAAGGACGGAACGACAATTTCGAATTTGTCGTTGCCGAACTCTTTCAAAGAAAGGAACGCTTCGTTCTCCCACGCGAGCAGCACGTCGCCGATGCCGCGCTCGACGAACGTCGTTGTGGCGCCGCGGGCGCCGGAATCGAGCACGGGCACGTTCTGGAACAGCTTGGTGACGAACTCTTTGGCGGCGTTTTCGTCGTTGTTGTTGTTTTTCAGCGCGTAGCCCCAGGCGGCCAAATAGTTCCAGCGCGCGCCCCCGGACGTCTTCGGATTCGGCGTAATGACGCTGACGCCCGGCTTGATCAGATCGTCCCAGTCTTTAATGCCTTTCGGGTTGCCTTTGCGTACGAGGAACACGATCGTCGACGTGTACGGCGAGCTGTTGTCCTTCAGCCGCTTTTGCCAGTCGGCGTTGATGAGCCCTTTCTCCTGGATCGCGTCGATGTCGTAGGCGAGCGCCAGCGTGACGACGTCGGCCTGAATGCCGTCGATAACCGACCGGCCCTGGCTGCCCGAGCCGCCGTGCGATTGCTTGATCGTCACCTTTTGTCCTGTTTTGCCCTCCCAATATTTGGAGAACGCTTTGTTGTACGCTTCATACAGCTCGCGGGTCGGATCGTAGGAAACGTTCAGCAGCTCGATCGGCGGCTTCGCGGCGCCTCCCGATGCGCCGGATTGGCCTTGCGGATTCGTTTCCTTGCCCCCCGAAGCATTGTTGGCGCCGCCCCCGCATGCGGCCAGGCCGACGAGCAAAATGGCGGAAATGGCGGACAGCAAAAACGGCTTTGCTTTCATTGTTTCTCGAACTCCCTTTTTTCGTTTGATTTTGGTGTCTTCCTTTTGTTGTAGCGGATGCGAGTCTCCGGTGGACCGGTTGACCAATTAATCCTATAAATATAGTGGGTATTAATTGGATGCAATCGTATCACCGCTTAGGATGGAAGTCAATATGAACTCGAGATTATGTTATTTTGAATTTAAGTTGCGGGTACAAGCCGCTTTAAATCGGCTTTTCGCAGGCGAAAACGGGAAATTTCGCTATGCGTCTCGTCCCCTTTCGTTCATCATGAAATTTTTGAAACGCTATAAGATTCGATTATAAATCGGACATGCCGCGTCCATCGGTGATGGGCATCTGCCCTGCGCCCAAATCTGCCGGCAAGCGTTGTTCCTCTCCAAGTACCATATGCGGCCGTGTCGAAAACGGTGTATGCATCAGCCGCTTGTCCGTACTTGTACCCTGGTGCCGCCGACCCGCGCATCCTTAAAAAAACATACCTTTCTTCCTAAGTTCGCGCATTGTTGAAACGGTCCGGCCCGATGATAATAAACGTATCTACAATATTTGGGGGGAAATGGGAATGAAATTGAGATGGAAAGCGGCGAACGCCGTATTGGCAGGACTGCTGACGCTGGGACTGGCGGCATGCGGCGGCGGAGGAGGAGCCGGCGCCGGCACGAATTCGGGAAGCGAAGGAGGCGCGGCCGGCGGAAGCGGCGGCGAACCGGCCAAGCAAGAGACGAAGCAGCAGAACGTGACGATCACGTTCCAGAACATTTATCCGGACCCGACGACGCCGCTGCACAAGACGATGAAAAAAATCGTCGACGACTATATGGCCGCCCATCCGAACATCAAGATCGAGCTCGACTCGCTCAACACCGACCAACAGAAGATCAAGCTGAAGACGCAAGCCGCCTCCAAGGAAGTGCCGGACATTACGATCGTCAATCCGGCCGCGCAGATGAAGCCGTTCGTCGATGCCGGCCTGCTCGCGCCGCTGAACGACATTTTGGACAAGGATGGCTTGAAGAGCACGTTCCATGAGGGCATACTCGACTACTACAGCTTTAACGGCAACATATACGCGCTGCCCGACGGGAACAACATCGGCGTCATTTATTACAACAAGGACATGTTCGCGCAGGCGGGCGTCCAGGTTCCGAAGACGTTCGAGGAACTGATCGATGTCGTCAAGACGCTGAAGGCGAAAGGCATCCAGCCGATGGTCATCGGCGAGAAAGATACGTGGACCGGCTCGTTCCTGTTCATGAACATCGTGCTTCGCACGAACGGCGGCCCGGGCTTCCTGCAGGACGTGCTGGACAAGAAGAAGACGTTCAACGACCCGGCCTTCGAGACGGCCGTCGCCAAATTCCAGGAGCTCGTACAGGCGGGAGCGTTCCAGGAAGGGGCTACCTCGATCGACTACAATACGGGTGAAAACTTGTTCAAAACCGGCAAGGCGGCGATGTATTACATGGGCACTTGGGCGGCCGGCGCGATCGATCAGTCGGAAGTCGGACCGAAAATCGGCGTCTTCCAGTTCCCGACGGTCGACGGCAAAGGCAATCCGGACGAATTCATGCTCGCCCCGGGCAGCGCCTTCGCGGTATCGGCCAACAGCAAGCATTTGCAGGAAACGAAAGATTTCCTCCATTATTTCATGACGCAGTTCCCGAAGGTGTCGTTCGAGATGAAAAACGCCGTGGGCATCGCGCAAAAGGCGGAGGGCGACTTCAAGGCGGCGGGGTACTCCCAACTGCAGATGGACGTAGCCGATCTGTTCAAGCGCGTCAAGGGCGGCGACCTCGCCTTCGACAATACGATGAATCCGGGCACGACCCAGGTTCACCTGACGAGCATCCAAAATCTGTTCGTGGCGAAGAAAGATCCGAAGGACGTGGCGAAGGAGCATCAGACCGCATTCGAGAGCAACAACAAGTAAGCCGGCGCACGATTGGCGCGGCATGGTACGGGGGCGGGAGAATCCGTCCCCCGCCTGCCGTTCGAATGCGAGGATGGCCATGGCGCCTGAGCAACTCCTTTCGAACCTAATCCGACAACCAGATTCCAATAACAGGAGGAAATCACCGACATGGGCGTTTGGAAAGTGCCGGCCGCCACGATCGCCGTCTTCGTGCTGCCTTGCCTGCTGCTCTACGCGGGTCTCGTCTTTGTGCCGATCGCGGTGTCCGCCTACAGCGGATTGCTCGACTGGAACGGCATCGGCGAATCGACGTTCGCCGGGCTGGCCAACTACAAGGCGATTTTGACCGAGGATCCCGTCTTCTGGCCGGCGGTCAGGCACAACCTGATGTTCGCGCTGTTCTCGATGGCGGAAATTCCGCTCGCGCTGTTCGTCGCTATCCTGCTGTCGCGCTTCGTGCGCAAGCCCAATCTGTTCGTCACCGGCTACTTCCTGCCGGTCATCCTGTCGGTCGTCGTCATCGGACAGCTATGGAAGACGATCTACAACCCGGCCTCGCTCGGCGGCATGCTCAATCAGCTGCTGATCGCCGTCGGGCTCGAGGAATGGACGCGAGCTTGGCTGACCGAGCCGAAGGTCGCCATGTACGCGCTCTACTTCGTGGCGCTCTGGCAGTACCTCGGCTACCACGTGCTGATCCAGTTCACCGGGGTGCAGAACATCCCGGCCGATCTGTATGAGGCGGCCAAAATCGACGGGGCGGAAGGATTCGCCGCGGACCGCCACATTACGTTCCCGCTCGTCGTCCCCATCTTCAAAATATCGGTCGTGCTCGCGTTCATCGGCTCGCTGCAGGCGTTCGACATGATCATGGTCATGACCGGAGGGGGACCG
>Ga0310832_100596_pt1 | contig 23616 bp, 19 predicted proteins | sample WT_ome_7_FD_201303 | JGI IMG/M metagenome (GOLD analysis project Ga0310832, IMG submission 201303) | Sorghum-adapted microbial communities enriched on wild type (WT) sorghum from Joint BioEnergy Institute, Emeryville, California, United... ...
GAAATCTCTTTAACGTCATCGCTTCTTGTTGAGCCATGTCAACCACTCCCGAACATTCGTTTGTATCTAGTATATCAAACAAATGTTCGCATGAGAAGGCGTTGCTGAGGCAACTTGATATTCAAATTGCGTTTTTTTATAATATCTGTGGAACCGGTTTCATAAACCGATTTCATAAACCGGTTCCGTAAACCGGTTTCATCATATGAAAAGGTGAGGGCATATGCCATCGAAGTCCAAAAAACCGACGATCGACGATGTGGCCCGCGCAGCCGGCGTCTCAAAGACGACAATCTCGCGGTATCTGAGCAGTCAATTCGATTCCATCGCCGAGCCAACGCGTGAGCAGATCAAAAAGGCGATCGAAGCCCTCAACTACCGGCCCAATCGAATGGCCCGGGGGTTGAAGCGCGATCGCAGTTATTTGATCGGGTTCGTTATGGCGGATATCATGAATCCATATTTTACCGCCATTATGCGCGGAGCTGAAGATATATGCCGAAACCACGGATACAATCTGCTTGTATGCAATACCGATAACGATCCGGGGCAGGAAAAATATTATATCGATTTGTTGCAGGCACACCGGATCGACGGGCTTCTGATCAACACGACGGGTTACAACAACGAGATTTTGAGTGAGCTGTCCAAAGATTACACTTCCGTTGTGCTCGTGGACCGCAGGGTGCCCGAACTCGGCTTTGATATGATCGGTACGGATAATGTGCAGGCGATGGAAGATGCGATGCGTTTTCTGTTCGACCTCGGGTATGAACGGATCGCCTATTTCAGCGAACCGTTGGGACATACGAGCACACGGCTGGAGCGGGCGAGAAAATTCGTCGAGATTACCGAACGCCATGGCCATCCAAGTGTAAACGACTTATACGAGGTCGATCTGCAAGTTCCCGGACAATTGGAGCAGAAGCTGGAGGAGTTTCTGGAAAGTTCGAAGGGACGTTTTCGGGCCATTTTTACGGGGAACGCGGTCATGCTGTTGAAAGTGACCACCGCGTTGCAACATCAAGGGGTACGCGTCCCGGAAGATTTGTCGATTATCAGTTTCGACGATCCCGAGTGGGCACAACTCGTCGTATCCGGCATTACAACGATTGCGCAGCCGACTTATCAGATCGGCGTACAGGCGATGGAACTTGTGCTGAAACGGATCGAAGGTTCCAGGGAACCGGCGCAGACCATCCAATTGCCGGCGCGGCTTATTGCCAGAAATTCGACGCCAAAGAAGGGTTAGGGATCGAAAACGCGCAGTTATCCAATTCAAACAGGCGATGACCATCCCATTGCGGGTCCTGTTTTGTACGGGACATTTTCTTTCCAAATCTATGGAACCGATTCCATAAAAAATACGAGTGAAAAGAAGTATGTTCCCGTACAAAGCATCAAGAATGGAAGCGCTTTACGTTAACGCTGTCAAAATGGCAACACGATATCGGCCATGCGGCAAAGGGAAGCGCAGACGAAATGCGAAAGCGGAATGGCACAGGAGAAGCGCAAGGGAAGGGTCGTGCGATGCATGATGCGCCGGGCTTGAATTTTGAACAAATGGAGGGGTGGTCTGCATGCAATCGCAACCATGGACACCGACGAAGGATGGTTTGAATCGGAAGGGAAGCCTGCTCTCCTGGCTGGATGAGCGAATCCGCATCCTGCTGTTGGCACCGGCATTTCTCGTCATGTTGCTCGTATTTCTGTATCCGATCCTGTATACGGTCTATTTGAGCGTCCACGATTGGACCCTGTTCACGATGCAAGATCCCCCCTTCATCGGCTTCAAACATATTCTGGAGGTGCTCAGTGACACCACGTTCCACCGTTCGCTGCTGCGGTCTGCCATCTATGTCTGCGCCGGCGTCGGTCTCCAGTTGGTGCTCGGCTTCACGCTCGCGCTTGCGGTGGATCGCATTCGGCGCGGGCAGGGACTGCTCACGACGCTGTTTGTCTTCCCGATGATGGTGACGCCCGTTGTGGTCGGCTTGATGTGGAAATTCATTTTCGACTACAACTTCGGAATCTTCAACTACACGCTGACGCTGTTCGGTCTTGAGAAAATGGCCGTGCTCAACACGAGTTCGACCGCGCTTGCGGCGCTGATCTTCGTCGACACGTGGCAATGGACGCCGTTCATGTTCATCGTGCTGTTGGCCGGTCTGAGATCGCTGCCGACCGAACCGTTCGAAGCGGCGGATATCGACGGAGCTTCCGCGTGGCAGAAGTTGCGGAATATCACCTTGCCGCTGCTCAAATCGGTCATGATCGTCTGCCTGGTGATGCGGGCCGCGGGAGCGATCAAAGTGTTCGACCAGATCTATGTGCTCACGGGCGGCGGTCCCGGAACGTCAACGGAAACGTTCTCCATTCTGCTCCACCGGAAAGCATTCGCCGAATTCAACTTCGGCTACTCGTCAGCGCTTGCCATCGTTCTCGCGATCATCGTCGGCATCATCTGCTGGTTCGCCGTACGGTCGCTGTATTCGGAAAAACAGGGGGCAACCATCATGAGAAGCAACAGGAACCATCCGCTGCTGTACGTTTATGTGTATGGTGCGCTGGTCATCTTTCTGTTCCCCATCTTCTGGGTCATGTTTACGTCGATCAAGACGCCGACGCAGGCTTTCCAAATTCCGCCGGTCTGGTTCTTCAGTCCTTCGCTTGAAAATTACAGGGAAGTGTTTCGCACGCAGCCGTTCAGCGAATATTTGATCAACTCGCTGATTACGACCGTCGTGTCCACACTGCTTGCGCTGGTGATCGGCACGCTCGCGGGGTACAGCCTGGCCCGTTTTCGCATCAAGGGGCAACGGGTGATCACGTTCTCGGTATTTTTCACAAAAATATTTCCGCCGATCGTGCTCGTCGTACCGTTCTTCGTCCTGTTCCAACAACTCGGCAGCACCGATTCATTGTTTTCGCTGATCGTATCGTACACGACATTCAATCTTCCGTTTGTCATCTGGCTCATGTGGGGCTTCCTGAAAGAACTTCCGGAAAGTCTCGAGGAAGCGGCGATCATCGACGGGACTACGCGCTTCGGAGCGATGGTGGCGGGTTGTGCTGCCGCTTGCCAAGCCCGGACTTGCCGTATCCGCCATCTTCACCGCCATGAACTGCTGGAACGAATTTCTGTTTGCGCTTAACTTGACGAGCGTCAAGGCGATGACGCTTCCCGTCATGGCAGCCAACTTTGTCACGCAGGAAGCGATTCTGTGGGGGCCCGTTACGGCGACGGGGACGATGTTGACGAACCTTCCGGAATGGCCGCTCATTCACGAGTTCATCACGGATGCGATTACCGCAGCGCTCGCCGGCGAGAAGACGACGGAAGCCGCGCTGGAGGAAGCGGACAAGAACATTGCCAATCTGCTTGAAACGAGAGGCTATTACAACTAACCAAGAGAAAAAGCGTGGTGGCAACATGAAAAACCCGAAAGTAATGACCGCGGAAGAAGCCGTACTGCATATTCAGGACAGGGGTACGGTTGCCATCGGTGGATCGGGAGGAGGCATCGCTGAACCGACGGATCTGATTAAAGCGTTGGAGAAACGTTTTCTGGAAACAGCCGGCCCACGAGACCTTACGATCATCCATGTTACCGGACTTGGTGACCGCGCCGAAGGCGGACTGTGCCATCTTGCCCATGAGGGATTGGTGAAACGCAACATCGGGGGTCACTACGATTACATTCCCAAAATGGCGCAGCTGGCCAGTGAAAACAAGATTGAAGCCTGCAATTTGCCCCAGGGCGTGCTGTCGCAGTTGTTTCGGGAAACGGCGGCCAGGCGGCCGGGTCTCATTACCCACGTCGGGTTGAGAACGTTCGTGGATCCGAGGCTCGAGGGCGGCAAACTGAACGAGATCACCAGGGAAGATATCGTGAAAGTGGTCGAGTTTGAAGGGCAGGAGAAGCTGTTCTACCGGTCTTATGACTGCAACTATGCCTTTCTTCGCGGAACGTCCGCGGACGAGGACGGCAACATATCGATGGAAGAGGAGGCGGCGTTGCTTGACAACCTGGCGATCGCCCAGGCGGTGCACAACAACGGGGGCAAGGTGTTCGTCCAGGTAAAACGGCTCGTGCAGCGCCACACGCTGCATCCGAAGTCGATTCGCATCCCCGGTATTCTCGTGGACGGGATTATCGTCAGTCCGCATCAAACCCAGACGGTGTTGAGCGATTACAACCCGGCCTATTCCGGAGATATCCGGATTCCGTTGGCGGAAATTCCTCCGCTTCCGTTCAGTGAGAGGAAGATTATCGCCATGCGGGCGGCGATGGAGATTCCCGGGAAGCGGGTGGTCAATCTGGGGGTTGGCATTTCCGGTCTGGTCGGCATCGCAGCCAAAGAAATGAACCTTGCAACCGACTTCGAATTTGTCGTTGAGCAAGGTGCCATCGGCGGAGTTCCCGCGGGCGGCATCGAATTCGGAACGGCATCCAATCCGACGGCGATTATTGACAGTCCTTCGCAGTTTGACTTCTTTGACGGCGGTGGACTGGAGCTGGCCTGCCTTGGCATGGCGCAGGTGGATATTCAAGGAAACGTCAACGTGAGCAAGCTGGGCAAACGGATTTTCGGCTGCGGCGGTTTCATCAATATCGCGCAAAACGCCAAGCAGATTGTGTTCTGCGGCACGTTCACGGCGGGCGGACTGAAATATTCGGTCAAAGACGGCAAGCTGACCATTGTGGAAGAAGGCAAGTATAAAAAGTTCGTCCGCCGGGTGGATCAGATCACGTTTTCCGCCCAGTATGCGCGCGAAACCGGACAACGCGTCATGTACGTAACGGAGAGGGCGGTGTTCTCCCTGGGGGAAAACGGGCTTGTACTCGAGGAAATTGCACCGGGAGTCGATCTCGAAAAGGATATCCTTTCCCATATGGATGCTGCCCCCATGATCTCTCCCGATCTGAAGGAGATGGATGCGCGGTTGTTCCAGGGGGTATAACCCCTGGAACACCGCCCAACTTGGATGGAACGGAGGGGTTCGGAATGGGTCCGTACGAGACGATTCAGTGTGTGAGGACCGCCGGGTTGGGATGGATTTATTTGAACCGCCCGGATAAATACAATGCATTCGACGAGACGATCATGGCAGAGATTGCGGACGCGCTGGAGGTTTACAGAACCGATGCCGAAACGCGGGTCGTCATATTCAAGGGAAACGGCAAAAACTTCGCCTCCGGGGCGGACATCGCGGAGTTGCGGCGAATGACGCCGGCGGACGCGCTGTTTCCGAGCATGCAGTCGCTGTATGACAAGATCTATCATTATCCCAAGCCGACGATTGCCGCTATTCACGGCTATACGCTTGGCGGCGGGATGGAACTGGCGACCGCGTGCGACATCCGCATTGCGGCGGAGAACGCCAGGTTCGGACTGCCCGAATGCAAGCTCGGCGTCATGCCGGGGGCGGGCGGTACCCATCGCCTTGTGCGCCTTCTGGGAGAGGCGAAAGTGAAGGAATTGGTGCTTCTGGGTGATTTCATGAATGCTCAGGAGGCGCTTGCAAGCGGATTTGTGACTTCCGTCGTTCCGCCGGATGAACTGGAACACGCGGCTGCCGAAGCGGGCCGGAAGATCATCGAGAAAGCACCGCTTGCCCTTCGCCTTGCGAAAATGGCCATCCAGCGCAGTCAGGAAGCGCCGCTGGAAGTCGGTCAACTCATGGAGAACACGATGCAGGCGTTTCTGTTCTCGTCCGCGGACAAGAAGGAAGGCGTTGCGGCTTTCCTGGAGAAGAGGAAACCGAATTTCCAGGGGAAATAACGCATCGACTGGAGGGAGCGCATTGCAAATTGATGAGGCGATCACTTCGCGTGAAATAGACGATCTGCTTTCCCCCTATTTTGAACGATCGGGACGAAAACTGGATTCGATCTTTGCAACATGGAGACCGGAAAGCGGCACCCCGGTGTTTACCGCGGGCGGGCGTTATACATCGCAAAGCTGGACGGAATGGACGCAAGGTTTCATGTTCGGCTGGGCGCTCTTGCAGTTCGAAGCAACCGGCGACGAACGCTATCTGGAAATGGGGCGGAACGGGATTGTCCGGCATATGGCTTCCCACGTAACCCATATCGGCGTGCACGATCACGGTTTCAACAATGTGTCGACGTACGGCAATTTGCGGCGGATGATGCTGGAAGGGCTCATTCCTCACAACGAATGGGAGCTGCATTTTTACGAGATGGCGCTCAAAGCATCCGGAGCGGTGCAGGCGAGCCGCTGGACTACGCTGGCTGACGGAACGGGGTATATCTACTCCTTCAATGGCCCCCATTCCCTCTTCATCGATACGATCCGGTCACTGCGCTCGTTGATGATCGCCCATGAACTCGACCACGTGTTGATGGGGGAAGGCGACCGGCCGGTCAGTATGCTGGAGAGGATCGTCCACCATGCCGTCAATACTGTTCGCTATAATATTTATTATGGCGAGGGACGCGACGCGTATGATGTTCGGGGACGGGTCGCCCATGAGGCGATTTTCAACATGAACAACGGCCTCTTCCGGTGTCCGAATTCCCAGCAGGGTTACTCCCCGTTCTCGACGTGGACGCGCGGGCTCGCCTGGGCGATGCTTGGGGTGGCTGAACTGATCGAGTTTTTCTCACGTATACCGCGTGAAGCGTTGGAGCCGTGGGGCGGATTCGATGCCATTTACGGGCAGATGCTGAAAGCGGCGAAGGCGACGGCTGATTTCTACATCGACAATACCGCACTTGACGGGGTGCCCTATTGGGATACCGGCGCGCCGGGGTTGGTGAATCTGGGGGACTGGAGGGCAAGACCTGCTGATCCGTACAACGATCACGAGCCGGTGGACAGCTCGGCGGCGGCCATTGCGGCACAGGCATTGCTGAAAATCGGGCGTCATCTGGAAGAAAACAGCGATCCGCTGGGTCGTGCGTACTTCCAGGCAGGTCTCACCGTTGCCCGAACGATCTTCCAGCCTCCGTATTGGACCGATTCGGACAATCATCAGGGGTTGTTGCTTCATTCCGTGTATCACCGCCCGAACGGATGGGATCATGTGCCGGCTGGAAGCCGCATTCCGTGCGGTGAAGCGTGCATGTGGGGAGACTATCACGCCATGGAACTTGCCGTGTATGTCAAGCGGATGAACAATCAGAGAAGCTTTGGAGCATGATGGAAGGAGCATGTTGGAGGGAGCTTGGGGGCATGGCCGATTCACGGTTTCTCGATTTGTGCAAAAGGCCTTTGAAATTTGCGGATAACCGCGTTTGGCGGACGTATCTGGGCGGAGAGCTGCTCGACCGATGGCAGGGACGCGAGCCTGCGGAAGACGGAGAATATCCGGAACAATGGATCGCATCCGTCGTCACAGCCCGAAACGTCGGCCGTGAGCAAATGGTTGAAGGCTTGAGCAGGGTGCGGTTGGACGATGGTTCCACTGTTACGCTGAAAGAGGCAATCGAGTCCGATCCGGTGTCGTTTCTTGGAGCTCGGCATGTGCGCAAGTTCGGTGCGAATCCGGCAGTGCTCATCAAGCTGCTTGACGCCGGTGAGCGGCTTGCCATCCAGGTTCATCCGGATCGGGATTATGCACAGAGGCAATTTCACTCTCCGTTCGGCAAGACCGAATCCTGGTATGTGCTTGGCGGACGAGCCGTGAACGGGGAACAGCCGTACGTGTTATTGGGGTTTAAATCGGGTGTTACGAAAGAGCAGTGGCGGCGTCTGTTTGAAGAACAGGACATTGCGGGCATGATCGACGCTCTGCACAAAGTACCCGTGAACGAAGGGGACGTGTTCCTGGTGGAAGGCGGAGTGCCGCATGCCATCGGTGCGGGCTGTTTTATGATTGAGGTGCAAGAGCCGACGGATTATACGATGCGCGTGGAGAAGAAGACGCCGAGAGGCCTGCCGCTTCCGGACCTTGCATGTCACCAGGGTGTCGGCTTCGATCGGATGATGGATTGTTTTCATTATGAGGCGCATAGCTATGAAGAAACGCTCGCAAGGTGGAAAAAAATTCCCGAGGTCATCCATGAAACGTCCGGGGGCAGGTTGGTGCGACTGATCGGACATGGGGATACCGACCGATTCCGCGTCCACCGGCTTGACGTGGCGAGTGAGTGGATGCAGATCAAGGAACATGCGTTTATGGCCGCTATCGTGGTGAGTGGAAGCGGAAAACTGGTGTGGGCGAATCAAGAAATGAACGTCCGCAAAGCGGATGAACTATTTCTGCCGGCGAGTTTGTGCGAATTCAGTTGGATCAATACCGCACCTTCGGAAGGCGATCTGCAAGTCGTACTGTGTATGCCTCCAAAAGCATAAAGGCGTATGGTCCGTTAAGGCCCGGGTGCGTTCGACGCATTCGGGCTTATTTTGTGGTACGCCCGGCACGGGTGTCATATAAAGGGTGAAAACGCTGAACGGGGGACAAGGGCAATAGCGTCTAACGCCAGGGGACCATCCGCCCTCTCCCCATCCATTATGGATTTCGCCGGATTCGGGGTTGTTCGCAGCGCTTCGACAATTCTAGCCGTTGCATCCTGTCAGGAAAATGCATATGATAGGGATTATAATTCAAGACAGAAAGCGAGGGCAGAAAGTCTCATTTTCAGTCAAGCGCCAGAACTTGCGTGCCCGCGGCGGCCGGTTGTCTCTTCATTCGCGCGGAAAAAGAAAGCGCGTGGAGCGGACGGCGGCGTGCTGACGAGGCGGCAAGTTGACGAGGCGGGGGTGTTCGAAGCTTTCGGCGGGGACCCTCCGGTTGTCATCCGCTCCAGCCGTCAAGCCGGGAAGCAAAACGACCGGGCGACCGGTCCGACAAGAGCCCGGCAGAGCGGACCATTACGATCCAGGACAAGGCATTCATGCCGATTCCCACCCTGAATGCCCCGTTGCCGGTTCGTCATGCGGCATGGGCAGATTAAAGCTGAATAAGACGCACATGCACATGCGTTCCGGACTTTGCGGGCTGTCGGGGGATCCCGAATAGCGGAGGTACGAACGAATGTGCGGAATTGTAGGATATATCGGTAATCGGAATACCCAGGAAATTCTGATCGAAGGCTTGAAGAAGCTCGAATACCGGGGATACGACTCGGCGGGCATCGCCGTTCACACCGGCGACCGGCTGGAAATTCGCAAGGCGAAGGGCCGGCTGGCCGTGCTGGAGGAGAAGCTGAAGGACGCGCCGCTCACGGGCTCGGTCGGCATCGGGCACACCCGCTGGGCGACGCACGGCAAGCCGTCGGACATCAATTCCCACCCGCATACGGACAATTCGCGCAAATTCACGGTCGTTCATAACGGCATCATCGAAAATTATCTCGAGCTGCGCGAAGAGCTGTCCATCGCCGGGCATACGTTCGTGTCGGAGACGGATACGGAAGTCGTGTCCCACCTGATCGCGGACGAGTACGACGGCGACATCGTGAAGGCGGTGCAACGGGCGGTGAAGCGGATGCGCGGCGCGTTCGCGCTCGGCGTCCTGACGGAGTACGAGCCGGACCGGCTCGTGGCGGTGCGCTACGCGAGCCCGCTCATCATCGGCATCGGCAAGGGCGAGAACTTCATCGGTTCGGATATTCCGGCGATCCTCGAGCATACGCGCGACGTCTACATTCTCGAGGACGGCGAGATGGCCGTGCTGACGAAGGAAGGCGTCGAAGTGATGACGATCGACGGCCAGCGGGTGGCCAAGAGCGTCTTCCATGTCGACTGGGACCTGATGACGGCGGAGAAAGCCGGTTACGAGCACTTCATGTTGAAGGAGATCCACGAGCAGCCGAAGGCGTACCGCGACACGATGGGATCGCGCATCACGCCGGACGGCCGGCGGGTCGTGCTGCCGGAGCTGAAGATGACGGAAGGCGACATCCGGAGGGTCCGCAGGGTGCATATCGTCGCTTGCGGCACGGCGCTGCATGCCGGCCTCGTCGGCAAGCACGTCATCGAGAGCCTGGCGCGCATTCCGGTGGAAGCGGACGTCGCTTCCGAATACCGATACCGCAATCCGATCATTACGCCGGACACATTGGTCATCGTCGTCAGCCAGTCCGGCGAGACGGCCGACACGCTGGCGGCGCTGCGCGAAGCGAAGCGCGCGGGCGCGCGCGTGCTGGCCATCACGAACGTCGTCGGCAGCTCCGTCGCCCGCGAAGCGGATGACGTCATCATCACCTGGGCGGGGCCGGAGATCGCCGTCGCGTCGACGAAGGCGTATACGACGCAGCTCATCGCGTTCTATCTGTTCGGGCTCTATCTCGCGCAGACGCTCGGCACGAAGGACGAGGCGTACGTCGCGTCGGTCATCGCCGCCCTGAAGGAGCTTCCCGCGCAGGTGGAGGACATTCTGGAACACTCCGCCGTGCTGAAGAAAATCGCGGAGTCGATGGCGAAGCACAGCAGCCTGTTCTTCATCGGCCGCGGCATCGACTGGGCGGTCGCGCAGGAAGGCTCGCTGAAGTTGAAGGAAATCTCGTACATCCACTCGGAGGCGTACGCGGCCGGCGAGCTGAAGCACGGCACGCTGGCGCTGATCGAGGACGATACGCCGGTCATCGCGCTCGTGACGCAGGATGACCTGTACGAGAAGACGCTGAGCAACATCAAGGAAGTGAAGGCGCGCGGCGCCCGGGTGCTCGGCCTCGTGAACCGGAGCAACCGGGACGAGGTCGCGAAGTCGGTCGACGAGCTGTTCGCGATCCCGGACACGCTGCCGCTGCTCACGCCGGCGCTGGCGGTCGTGCCGCTGCAGCTCATCGCGTATTACGCGTCGCTCGCGCTCGGCCATGACGTGGATAAGCCGCGGAATCTGGCGAAGAGCGTGACGGTGGAGTGAGGCGGTTGGCCGGGGGAAAATTTTTGTAGACAGCAAATAAATCCCGTCTTGGGAAAATAAAAACTGTCCAGGGACAATAAAAAGTGTCCAAGAAGCCGAGCGTGGTTAGGGTTTTGCCCTGATTCATGCTTGGCTTCTTTTTTTGTTGAAAGTGGTACAGGGGGAAAGTAAAGAACATTGGTATATCAAGCAGTTTCCCAATATACCCCCTCCCGCTTTGATCCGACTGAGTTTCTCCATCTGTTCGCTCAAATTATTTCCCTGGACATTTCCCAACGTTTCGTTTTCGTACTCCCTTTCAACTTTTTCCTAATTTCTTCCAAAACGACGGACACTTTTTATTTTCCTGGTTTTTTGTTCCAACTGGTTCCTCAAATCCCGAAACCCCTTGTGCGGCAAGGGATTGGAGGCTTTGGTGGGGCTTGAGTGGGATGGACATGAATTATTGTCTCTTGACATAGTAGGGAAATTAAAATGGATTGCTCATGTTCGTTTGATTTTATTGCTTGGAGGGGGCAGTCGATAAGGGAGCATTTTAGATGAATGTCCATAATAAAGCATGGTTATAAAAATGTGATACAATGTCCTGTAAGGGAGAAGAAACAAATTATTGGTTCTAAACTGTCCAATAAATATGCGATATAACTGATGCTTGGAAAATTAAGGGAGGATGTATCATGACCAAACATCAGATTTATACAATGAGTGTCGCAAAAGTCTATCCCCATTATATTTCGAAAGCAGAGAAAAAAGGGCGTACAAAATCGGAAGTTGATGAAATCATCCGTTGGTTGACTGGATATAGCCAGAAAGAGTTAGAAGTTCATCTGGAAAAACAGACAGACTTTGAGACCTTCTTTGCGGAAGCTCCCCAATTGAATCCTGCACGGACTTTGATCAAAGGTGTAGTTTGCGGTGTTCGAGTGGAAGATATCGAAGAACCAACAATGCGGGAAATTCGCTATTTGGATAAGCTGATTGATGAGTTAGCTAGGGGAAAAGCGATGGAGAAGATTTTGCGAAAATAATAAGGTGCCCTAAGATTTTATGCAATTATCAACACTGGAGCGTGGATTTCATTTGTTTTTGCGAAGTGTAACGCTTCTCAGAGAGAAAATTGCCGATTTTCAAACCTACCCTTTCACAGTGCCAGCGATCAGAACCCGCAAGGAAGCCCAAAGTCGGATTTTTGAATACATCGAGTTCTTCTACAATCGCAAACGCGTTCATTCTGCAATTGGGTATCTTACACCCGTTGAATACGAACAAATGTACGATCAAGCTGCGTAATTTTCTCGATTCTGGCTGTCCAATCTATTGACAGAGGTCCAGTTGTGTTATGCTTCATTTCCCTGTTTGCCGCCATCCCCGGTCTGTTCCACATTGCCGCCGGCATCCTGGCACTTTCGAGGAAGCCGCGGTTGAAGATGTCGAAGGCTTTGGGATCAAAGCCTTGACAGGCAGTTCTCGCAAGGAGGGCCGCCTTTTTTGCATTTTGAGTGCATTTGACCCCCATTTGCAGGGATCTGTACGTTCGTGGCGAAGATAGTCGAATGTCGGGCCGAACAGGGAATGTGCGGGAAGCACGGCCGGATGAAAACATTCGTGACGGGAGATTGAGAGCATGAGAGTCGGACCAGCCAGCAAGAAAGCCGTTGCGTGGGTTTGGGCATTGTGTATCGGACTGGCCGCAGTCTTTTCGGCGTATGTTCCAGCAAGGGCGTACGCGGAAGACGTGTCCACGCCGTTCGAAGGCGATCTGGAAGATAAGCAGACATTCATCCGGCCGAAGATGCCCGGGGATGTCGCTTTTAATCCATCTCATCCGGATCATGACATTAAACATATTCTCTTCAGGTTGACCTGGTACTATCATGGCGATGCGTCTCCTCCCAAATGGACGGCCGGGACATTTGAGAGGGGGGACCTGACCGACCCGACTGATGACACCTACAAACGAAACTATTTCGTCCGGAAATTTATTCCCTCCGCTTCCGGTGATTACGACATTACGGTCGTGGAGACCGATCTGCCGGATAATGATACAACGCTGTTCTTGTACAAAGGCGGTTTCGATCCCGCACGGCCGTTGGCCAATCTGTATGTCGCCAATGACGATATTGACACGTTGAATGGCGATTATCGGTCTTACATGATTGACGTACCGTTGGAGGAAGGGACGGCTTACTATCTCGTCATGACCAGCTATGATGTCGACATTACCGGTCATGTCAAGTTCGAAGTGGTGGGTCCCGGAGCGGTGACGGTTGTCGATCCGAATAACGATCCGACCGAGATTATCGCCCATCCGACCGATACCTTCGCCAATGCGGGAAGCTCTGCCACCTTCCAAGTCACGGCCACGGGAAGAATTCCCTTGACGTACCAGTGGCAAGTCGATGGGGGCGGCGGGTTCTCCGATATCAGCAACGGCGGCAAGTACAGCGGCGCGACAACTTCCACGTTGACGATTTCGAACATAACGGCGGATATGGACGGCTATTTGTACCGGGTCATCGTTAGCGGCCTCGACAGCAAAATGTCCACTTCCGCAAAGCTGCGGATCAATCAACCGCCCGTCTTCGTCGGCTCGGGCACGGAGCTCATCGTGTCCAAAGACGGGGGCGCCAAGGATGTAACCGGCCTCCTGCATGTCAGCGATCCCGATCCGGGCCAGACGTTGACCTGGACGGAGATCGTCGGGCCAAGCCATGGCACGTTGACGATTATGGACGCCACCGCATCTTCCGGCAGCGAGGATATCGCTCCCGGCGGAACCGTTACATACCAACCGGCATCCGGTTACTCGGGCCCAGACAGCTTTCAGATCGAAGTCAGCGATGGGTACGCCGCGGCGACGCGCACCATCAACGTGACGGTCGTCGCCAAACCGGCCGTCACCTCGGTTGCCGTTCCGGCTGACGGTATTTATGGGGCCGGCAAATGGCTGGATTTTAAGGTGGAGTTCGACCAGGAGGTCAAGGTTGACGGTACGCCGCGGCTCGAACTTACGATTGGAAGCAAGACGGTCTACGCCGATTACGTCTCCGGTACGGGCACGACCGGCCTGTTGTTCCGTTATACCGTGGCGGAAGGCGATCTGGATGAAGACGGCATCGAGGTCGGAATTTTGGACGGAGGCTCGATCACCAACCTTGACGGTACCGAGAATGCCGACCTGACGCTGAACTTGGGGGTCACGAGCGGGGTGAAGGTCGATGCGGTGGCGCCGAGCGTCACCGGCGTCACGTCGCCCAAAGACGACGGAGCATACAGCGTCGGAACCGTGATCCCGATCGACGTGACGTTCAGCGAGCCGGTGATCGTGACGGGAATGCCCCAACTGACGCTGGAGACGGGGGATACCGACCGGACGGCGGACGTCAAGAGCGTGAATGGGGCAACGGTGACGTTCGAGTACACGGTGCAGGCCGGGGATACGTCGGCCGACCTGGATTACGCGTCGGCGGGCGCTCTCGCATTGAACGGCGGCGCGATCAAGGACCAGGCGGGCAACGCGGCCGTGTTGACGCTTCCCCATCCGGGGGCGGCGGGATCGCTCGGGGCGAACAAGGCGATCGTCATCGACACGACGGCGCCGAAGGTCGAATCGGTCGATGTGCCGGCGGCGGGCACCTACAAGGCGGGAGACGCTCTGACATTCGCGGTGAACACCGACGAACCGGTCGCGGTGGACACGGCCGGCGGCACGCCGCGGATCAAGCTGACGATCGGCTCCGCCGACAAATTCGCCGAATATACGCCGGCAGGAAGTACGGATACGAAACTGAATTTCGTCTACACCGTCGCTCCCGGGGATGAAGCCGACGGCATCCAGCTTGCTTCCGCCATGGAGATGAACGGCGGAACGATTCGGGATGCCGCGGGCAACGGCCTGGAATTGGCTTTGGGCAGCGTGGATGCGAGCGGGATCAAGGTCGATACGTCTGCGCCGCAAGTAACCGGCGTATCGGTGCCGCCGAATGGAACTTACGCGGCGGGGCAAGAGCTTGAGTTCGTCATTGCGATGAACGAGCCGGTCACGGTGACGGGCGTGCCGATGCTGAACCTGACGATCGGGGAAGCGTCGCGGTCGGCCATATATATCGAGTCTGTGAGTGACAAAGAGCTGAAATTCCGCTACACGGTCGCCTCCGGAGATTTGGATGACAAAGACGGCATTGAAGTGTCGTCGTTGAGTGTGCCGGGAGGAGCCGGCATCGCCGATGCCGCGGGCAACGCGGCTGAACTCACATTGAACAACGTGGGCAATACGGCCGGTGTGCTTGTGGATGGGGTGGCGCCGACCGTCACCGGCGTAAGCGTGCCTGCCGCCGGCACGTACACGCTCGGACAGACGCTCGCGTTCAAGGTGCGTTTCAGCGAAGAAGTCGTGGTTCGGACCGACGGCGGAACGCCTGTCTTGCCGCTTGTGATCGGCACGACTGCGGTCCAGGCGGCATATGCATCCGGAACGGGGACGAACGAGATCACCTTTGAATACGTCGTGAAATCGGGCGATGCGGATGCGAACGGCATCGAATTGGGCAGTGCCATCGAACTGTCCGGCGGGACGATGACCGACTTGGCGGGGAACGGCATCTTGCCCGGGCTGCAAAACGCGGGCGACACGAAGGACGTCCTCGTGGACGCGGGAGCGGATTCGGTCATAGCTGTCGCCGCCTTGCCCGCGCCTGAAGCGGGCGCGAGCAATACCGTCACGCTGACGGTCAAGGACGCGCTGGGGAATACCGTGACAGCGTTTTCCGGCGGGCACAACGTGACCGTCTCCGGCCATGAAGAGGCGCCGGATCAAAGCTACGGTTCGATCGACGGGACGCCGTTGACCGGCGCGTCCGTGACGGTGACCGTTCTGTTCACCGACGGCCAGGCAACGGTCGATCTGAAGTTGAACAAAGCGGACGCGCAGACGATCACGTTCTCCGTCGCCGGTGTCAAATCCACGGACACGGTCGACATTGCTCCGGTGGCGGGGCCGGCAGCCTCGATGAAGCTGACCGCGGATATCGCGTCCCCGGCCGCCAACGGAGAGACGTTCGCCCGGCAGCCGGTCGTAACGCTCGTGGACGCATTCGGCAACGTCAGCGTCCATGACGATTCGACGGTCGTCACGGCCGTCAAGCACGACCCGGGATCGTGGAGCCTGACGGGGACGACGTCCCGGCAGGCTCAAGCCGGGGTGGTGACGTTTACCGATTTGGGCGCGGCCAATGCCGCGGCGGTGGCGGGAGCGCAAATCGCCTTCGAAGCGGCGGGATTGCCGACGGTCTTGAGCTCGGCCGTACCGCTTCCGTGGCCGTCGCTTGCGGCTCCGGTCATCGAATCGATCACACCCGGCGACGGGCAAGTCCGAATCGAGTGGAGCCCGGTGTACGGCTCGGTCAGCTACTCCGTCTATATGCGGACGGCTTCCACAGATTACGGGGCGGCCATCGCCGACGTGGCCGATACGGTGTATGAAGCCACCGGCTTGACGAACGGCACAACGTATTTCTTCACCGTCAAAGCGGTCAATCCGGACGGCACAAGCCCGGCTTCCAACGAGGTGAGCGCGACGCCGCAAGTTCCGGCGCCGGGAACGCCGGTGCTGCAGTCCGCCGAAGCGGGCAACGCGCAGGTGGCTTTGACGTGGAGCCCGGTCATCGGCGCGACCGAGTTCAAGGTGTACGTCAGCGAAGTGTCGGGCGCGTACGGGACGGAAACCGACAACGTCACCGGCTCGGTGTACGGCTACACGGTGACCGGACTGACCAACGGCAAGACGTATTATTTCGCGGTCAAGGCGGTCAATTCGGGGGTCGAAAGCGCATTTTCCAATGAAAAGAGCGCCACGCCGCATACGGTGCCTTCCGCGCCGACGAATGTCCGGGCGGAAGCCGGGAACAGGCAGGCAAGCGTGACGTTCACGGCGCCGGCCGACAATGGCGGCAGCGAAATTACGGGCTATGAGGTGACGGTGTCGCCGGGCGGCATGGTTGTGACCGGTACGGGAAGCCCGATCGTCATCACCGGCCTGACGAACGGCACGAGCTATACCTTCACGGTGAAGGCGGTCAACAAAGCCGGCGCCGGGGAAGCTTCGGCGCCATCGAACGCGGTCATCCCGCGGGCTCCCGTTGATCCGGGCGACGAAGAACCGGGCGGCGGAGACAGCCCCGCTCCCTCTCAGCCGCCGACACCGGCGAATCCGCCGACCGGCAACACCGGCGCAGACGTGCTGGTGAACGGCAAGGCCGAAACCTTGGGCACCGTGGAGACCGGAATGCGGGACGGCCGGACCGTGACCACCGTCACGCTGGATGAGACGCGGCTGAAGGAACGGCTCGCCGGGGAAGGACAGGGAGCCGTCGTCACCATTCCGGTGAGCGCCGGAACGGAGATCGTCGTCGGGGAACTGAACGGCCGGATGGTCAAGGCGATGGAAGTCGGCGAAGCCGTTCTGGAGATCCGGACGGATCGCGCTTCCTACATGCTGCCGGCCAAGCAGATCAACATCGACGCCCTGTCCAGGCAGATTGGAGCGGGGGTTGAGCTCCGGGACATCAAGGTTCAGGTCGAGATCGCCGAGCCCGCGGAGGAAATGATGCGGGTCGTGGAGAGCGCCGCGGCTAAAGGGGCGTTCACGCTGGTCGTGCCGCCGATCGAGTTCACGGTACGGGTCGTCCATGAGGATAAGGTGATCGAAGTCGCGAAGTTCACCGCCTACGTCGAGCGGACGATCGCCCTTCCGGACGATGTCGATCCGAACAGGATCACGACCGGCGTCGTGGTCGAGCCCGATGGAACGGTCCGCCACGTCCCGACCCGAATCGTCGTCATCGACGGCAAGTATTACGCCATAATCAACAGCGTGACGAACAGTATCTATGCCGTCGTCTGGCATCCGCTCGCGTTCCGCGACATGGCGGGTCACTGGGCCGTAGAAGCGGTGAGCGACATGGGATCCCGGATGGTGATCGAAGGGGTCGGAGGCGGGAACTTCGCGCCCGATCTGCCGATCACGCGCGCGGAATTCGCCGCCATCATCGTCAGGGGACTGGGATTGGCGCCGGAAGACGGAACGGTTCCATTCGCCGACATCAAGAGCGGCGACTGGTACGCCGGATACGTCCGGACGGCCCATGAGTACGGCCTGTTGGAAGGCTACGACGACGGCACGTTCCGTCCGGTGGAGCGGATCACCCGTGAACAGGCGCTGGTGATTGTCGCCAGGGCGATGGCGCTCGCCGGGCTGACGGCGGACATCCCGGCGGCGGATGCGGAACAGACGCTCGCATCGTTCGCGGATGCGGGCGGCGTCTCGAAATGGGCAAGATCCGGCGTGGCGGCGGCGATCAAAGCGGGCATCGTATCCGGCCGGGATGGCGGCCGGATCGCGCCCGGCGATTCGGTATCGCGTGCGGAAGTTGCGGTGCTCGTGCGCAGACTGCTGCAGAAGTCGAAATTGATTTGATTCCGGGAAGTGAAGAAACGGGGGATGTCCGTGCTGGAAATCGTCGAGGCCGCTCCCGAGCATGACGAACTGCTGTACCGCATCTATGCCGAATCGCGTTCGGAGGAGCTGGACGCCTGGGGATGGGGAGAAGTCGAGCGGGAGGCGTTCCTCCGCATGCAGTACGAATTGCGGCGGCGCTCCTACGCGATGCGGGTCCCGGCGGCGGAACACAGCGTGATCGTCTGGAACGGAGCGCCTGTCGGGCATCTGATCGTCGAAGAGGGCGATGGCTCGATACGGATTGTGGGTGTGGCGCTGCTGGCAGCTTGCCGGAATCAGGGGATCGGCAGCCGGCTGATCGCTTCCCTGCAGCAGAAAGCCGCCAGGGCGGGCAAAACCGTCGTGCTCAGCGTGGACGCCGCCAATCATCGGGCGAGACGGCTGTACGAGCGGCTCGGTTTTCGCCCGATCAGGCATTCGATTCCTTATCTGTGGATGGAGTGGATGGCTGATGAGCAAGCCATGGTGTTACACGACGGCGAGCGAACGGATCGGTGATTCGTTTCTCGTGCGGACGGAGGGCGGGGAGGCGCTCTCCCTCCGGCTGGCGAAGGTGGTGGATAAAGGCGCCGCCGGCCCGTACGAGCAATTTTCGCTCCTGTTCGGCGGAGCGGCCGGCCTTTTTTTGCCGCAAGGCTTGTATGAAGTGGTGCATCCGTCCGTCGGCTCCGCGCATTGGCTGCTTGTGCCTGTCGGACAAGACGAGAACGGTTATGTGTATGAAGCGGCATTTTCGATACGCAAAACGGCCGAATCATCGGAGCGGGAGGAGAAACGCGCATGAGCGACCAATATTTGGGCGAAATCCGGATGTTTGCCGGCAGTTACGCCCCCGAAGGCTGGGCGATGTGCAACGGGCAGTTGCTTTCGATCGCCGAGTACCCGGAACTGTTCTCCCTGATCGGAACGAGGTACGGCGGCGACGGTCAGACGACGTTCGCCTTGCCCGACTTGCGGGGACGCTTGCCCGTTCACATGGGGACGAACAGGGAGACCGGCACCGACTACCCGCTCGGACAGAAGGGCGGGACGGAGACGGTGACGCTCGTCTCCGACGAGTTCCCGATGCATACGCATTTCGTGAACGCGCACAGCGAAGCCGGCACGACGTCAAGCGCGGCCAACAACTACTGGGCGGCCGTTCCGGTCAATTTGTACGCGGGCACGGCCGCAAACGGCATGATGGGTGCTTCCGCCATCGGGACAACCGGCGGAAACATGCCGCACAACAACGTCATGCCGTATTTGGCCGTCAATTTCATCATTGCGCTGCAAGGCTTGTATCCGAGTCCGAACTAAGCGGTCGATTCGATGGGAGGGGAACGCGTTGGCGGAGCCGTTTATTGGCGAGATTCGCCTGTTTTCGTTCGATTTTGCGCCTCGAGGGTGGGCGCAGTGCAACGGCCAGCTTTTGAGCATCGCCCAAAATCAGGCCTTATTCTCCTTGCTGGGAACGACATTCGGCGGTGACGGTGTCAGGACGTTCGCCCTTCCGGATTTGCAAGGCAGAGTGCCGATCGCGCCGAGCGACACGATCCCGCGCGGCACCATGGGCGGAGAGGAGACCCACGTGTTGACGGTCGGGGAAATGCCGCCACATACGCATGAAGTGACGGCGGGAGCGGAAGCCGCGTCCAACGTGGCCGCCGGCAACGTGTGGGCGACGACGCCCGACTCATTGAAAGCGCACCACCCGACGGCGAACGCGAGAATGAATCCGGCGGCATTGAGCGCTTCCGGCAACAGCCAGCCGCACGCAAACACGCAGCCGTACACGGTGGTTCAGTATTGCATTGCGCTGCAAGGCTATTGGCCGCCAAAGGACTGATCGGAGGAATCGACCATGGAGCCGTATGTGGGAGAAATTCGACTGTTTTCCGGGAATTACGCGCCGAAAGGATGGGCGTTTTGCCATGGACAGCGATTGACGATCCAGTCCAACCAGGCGCTGTACGCCGTCATCGGAACGACGTATGGAGGCGACGGGAAAAGTTATTTTCACCTGCCTGACATGCGCGGCTGCGCGCCGATGCACTTTGGACACGGTACCGGACTGACGCCCCGGGCATTGGGGGAGAAAGGCGGGGAAGCGGCGGTGACATTGACGACATCGCAAATTCCGGCACACACCCATTTCGCAGGCTGTCAATCGACCGCGGACAAGACGAGTCCGGAAGGCATGATCTGGGCCAATTCGCCGGGCGGCAAAGCCATCGTCCGCGCGTACGCCGAGAACGGGACGGAGAAGATGGCCGCGCAGGCGATCGCCCCCGCGGGAGGCGGCCAGCCGCACAACAATATGCAGCCGTACTTGGCGACCAACTTTATCATCGCGTTGGAAGGGATTTTCCCTCCCAGAAGCTGAAACGCGCGTCTGATCCCCTGGCGCCGGCACTTCCCGGCCCGGCGCTTCAGGGGGTTTTTTATTCGAAATTGTCCGTTATGCCGTCAAGCAGGTTCAACAACAGGCTCTGGAGCTGGCGGCGCTGTTCGGGGGAAAACCGTTTCATCATTTTAGCCGCTCTGTTGGAGGGCGGCATTCATTTTTTGCTTGCATGTGACGCAACGTCATCCTTTACGCTCTTGGGCAGAAGGATTGCCGAAGAGGAGGAAAAGGGAATCGATGGCGAAAAAAGTAATGGTGATCATCGGAACCCGGCCGGAAGCGACAAAAATGTGCCCCGTGATCCGCGAGTTGAATCAACATCCGGAATGGTTCGACACAAGAGTTGTGGTGACAGGGCAACACCGAGAGCAGTTGCATCAAGCGCTTTCCCATTTTCAAGTTCATCCGGATGTCGACTTGAACCTGATGAAAGCGAGCCAAACCCTGGCCTATATTACATATGCCGCGATCGCCGGATTGGATCGGATCGTTTCCGATGAACGGCCTGATTTCATTTTGGTGCATGGCGATACGCAGACCGCCGTGTGCGGAGGGCTGGTTGCTTTTTTTCACAAAATACCGGTCGGACACGTGGAGGCGGGATTGCGTTCGTACAACAAATTTTCGCCATGGCCGGAAGAGATCAATCGAAAAATCGTGGATGTCGTTTCGGACTTCTTGTTCGCACCCACGCCCGTTTGCAAAGAGAATCTTGTCCGAGAGGGCTTTAACGAAAATGATATCTACATCACGGGACAAACCGCCGTGGACGCGGCCGCGATGACCATCCGGACGGATTACATCTTCAAGGATGAGCGACTGAATCCGATCGTGAATCAGAAGAAAAAAATTGTTGCGGTGACGGCGCACCGGAAAGAAAATTGCGGACCGCCCATGGAGCGCATGTTTCGCGCGATACGCCGCATTGCCGATGAACATCCGGACGTATCCGTCGTTTATCCGGTGCACCGGAGCCCGGCCGTCCGCGCGGCGGCGCACGAAATGCTCGGAAGGCACGAACGGATCCATCTGCTTGACCCGATCGATTACGCGGATATGATTCATCTGATGCGGCGGTCATACCTGGTGTTGAGCGATTCCGGGGGTCTGCAGGAAGAAGCGGCTGTCTTGCGCAAACCGCTGGTGCTCATGCGCGATACGACCGAACGACCGGAAGCCGTTGCCGCGAATGCGGTTTTCCTTGCCGGAACGGATGAATCCGTCATTCACGGCATTACGGCGAGGCTCCTTGCGGACGAGGAGTTCTACAGCGCGATGTCCAACGCGAAGAATCCGTTCGGGGACGGACATGCTTCCAAACGGATTGTGCAAATCATGGCGCATTTTTTCGGGTTTGAAGCCGAGCTTCCCCGACCTTTCCAACCCGGAATGTGAGACGGTTGGGTGGAGCAAGATGTCAACGGAGGGCAGAACGGATGCGGGATCGACAGGAAGACTGGATGACCGCGGGGCAGTTTGCGAACAAAGCGGGCGTGACGGTTCGCACGGTGCGGTTCTATGACAAGATCGGGCTTCTGAAACCAACCCACCGGACGAGCTCGGGGCACCGCTACTATACGAATCGCGATTTGGCCAGACTGCAGCGCATCTTGACGCTGAAGTACATCGGCTTTACGATCGACGAAATTCAACGCATGATTCGCCAAGACGGATACGAGACGGATCTGAAGGAATCCTTGAGGGTACAGAGCACGATTATCGGCCAGAAAATGGAACATCTTCGCCTCGTCCAGAAAACGGTGAAGGAGACACTGACCTTGCTGGAAAGTCTGGATCAAGGAGAAGAGAAAGGCCAGAGTGCTCTGACAGACGACAGGGAGGACAGTCCGGCATGGGAGCTGTTCGCATCGATCATCCGTCTGGTGAATCTGGAATATGAGAGTGCATACAACCTGCAAACCCGGATTCATCTGCATGATGCATTCAGTGTCAACCCTTACAAGTGGCATCACTGGCTGTTCGACCGCCTGGTCATACCGGAACCATGCAGAATCCTTGAATTGGGGTGCGGGGATGGCACGCTGTGGAAGCGAAATGCGGACAGGATACCGGCGAACTGGCGCGTAACGTTGACGGATCTCTCCGAGGGCATGTTGAACGATGCCAGAGAGCAGTTGAAACATCGTGTGCCGATGGATCGGTTCCGCTTCGCGCCGGCCGATGCCCGTTCAATTCCTTTTCCGGATGCGAGCTTTGACGCGGTCATGGCCAATCACATGCTCTATCATGTCAGCGAGCGGCATCAGGCGCTGAGAGAAATCCGGCGTGTCCTGAGGCCCGGCGGGGTGCTGTATGCTTCAACCATGGGGATCCATCATATGAAAGAAGTAAAAGATTTCTTGAGCGCCATCAATCATCATTATGATATGGGCCGGCAAGATTTTGCCTGCGAATTCGGTTTGGAGAACGGAGAAGAACAGTTGCTTGCCGCAGGTTTTACCGATATTCGGATTGATCGTTATCCGGATGCTTTGAAAGTGACAGACCCCGGGCCGCTCATTTCATATATTCGAACAACGCCCGGGGGAAGGGAAAATTTGACCAACGCGCGTCTGTCCAAATTGGAAAGCTTGTTGAATGACATCATCAAGCTCGAAGGCGCGGTTCATATTACGAAAGATGTCGGTTTGTTCGTGGCCTATCGCAGATAATGTTTCATTCGGGATTCATGAACAAGGGACAGGTGAATGAGCATGCTTCGCATAAATCGATACCAGGGGGGATGACCATGCTCAACATTCGGGAAGCTCATGAATCGGATTGGCCAAGGATCAAGGCGATCTACGAGGACGGCATTGCAACCGGGAACTCGACGTTCGCTACCAGCGCGCCTGAATCGTACGACGTATGGCA
>Ga0310832_100597_pt1 | contig 23598 bp, 21 predicted proteins | sample WT_ome_7_FD_201303 | JGI IMG/M metagenome (GOLD analysis project Ga0310832, IMG submission 201303) | Sorghum-adapted microbial communities enriched on wild type (WT) sorghum from Joint BioEnergy Institute, Emeryville, California, United... ...
CTTGGTTGGATTGTTGTCTCGACCATAACAATTTCCAGATCAAGGCTTCGAATTCCTTTTATTTTGTCGGAAAACCGCTGATTTTTTCAGGGGAAACTATCTATGCTCTGCCCCACCAGACCTCCCGACATGCCGCCCGTCACGGAACCTGTCGCGTAGGAGTCGGAGATGGAACCGGCGGTTAGTTGTCCAACCAGACCGCCAGCCAAATTGCCTTTTACTGAACCCGCGGCGTAAGAATCGGAAATCGAGTCTCGATTTACTCCTGCCAGGCCGCCGACTTGTGACGTGCCTTTCACGGAAACCGCGGCGAAAGAAGCGGTAATGGAGCCGCTGTTATCCCCCACCAAGCCGCCTGTGCCTAACCCTCCACTCACGTCACCCGTGGCGTAAACATTGACAATGGCGCCCGCGCTGATGCCCGCCAAAGCGCCGACGCAGGATAAGCTGCTTTCTACTTTTACATCCTCAAGGCCAAGGTTTCGGATCTCCGCGCCGGTATTCACATATCCGAACAGGCCGACATAATCCCGAAGAAGGTCGATCGTCAGATTGCGGATCTTGTGCCTGTCGCCGTCGAACTTGCCGGTGAAAGGATCATCCATTTTGCCGATGGGTTCCCAGTTCGTGAAAGGCGTACCTTCCAGATCGATATCGGCGATCAGCTTGAAGTTCTTGTCCAGATAATGCCGCACGTTGTCGAGCTGCCAGGCGTTGGCGATCAGGTAAGGCTCGTCATCGCCGTTCCCGCCCGCGAACGGCCGCACCTCGACCGCAACAGTTACGGGATTGACGACCCCATCCACCTGGACCGTCAGGGTGTGCGTGCCCGGGGCGCCCAACACGATCGGCACGGCGGCGCTGCCGTCAGTTAAGGTTGCGACGCCGCTGAAAATCGTTCCCGCCTGACGGTCGCTGGTCACCGTCACCGCAACATCGCCGTTCAGCATATGCTCAGATTCGTCCTTGGCGTCGGTGATGTTCAGGTGGAACGGCTCGCCGGCGATTTGCGGACCGGACTCATCCAACGCCACTGCCATACCCGAACGGGCCGCCCACCGCAGACGGGGATAATCTTCTCCTTCCAGAATATACCATACATTGACGAAGTCCCAGTCGACAAACGTGCTTTGCTGCCGCATCTCCTCCGTCGACTTCGGCTCGCCTTTGTCTTCATCATCGCTCTGATCGGTGGTCTCCTTGTTATAGTAGGAGTTGGTGACGGAACCGTCTAACATTTGTCCAACCAAACCGCCGACATATTCGTTGCCATTTACTGAACCCGTGGCGTAAGAGTTGGTGATGGAACCGGAGTCCATAAATCCAACCAGACCGCCGACATAATCGTTGCCGTTTACTGAACCCGTGGCGTAAGAGTTGGTGATGGAACCGGCTGACATTGCTCCAACCAAGCCGCCGGCTGAAATGTAGCCTATTACAGAACCCGTGGCGTAAGAATTGGAAATCGAGCCCTGATTTTTGCCTGCCAAGCCGCCGACAGTTGCGCCGCCGTTCACGGAAACCGCGGCGAAAGAAGTGGTTATGGCGCCGTAGTTCTGCCCCACCAAGCCGCCTGTGAAAAACCTTCCACTCACGGTACCCGTGGCGTAAACATTGACAATGGTGCCCCTGCTGACGCCCGCCAAAGCGCCAACGTAATCAAGGTTGCTCACTACTTTTACATTCTCAAGGCCGAGGTTTCGGATCTCCGAGGAATCTATGCCACTGAACAGGCCTAATTCATCTCGATTCGGCCAATTGATGGTCAGATTGCGGATCTTGTGCCCGTCGCCGTCGAACTTGCCGATGAAAGGATCATGCATTTTGCCGATGGGTTCCCAATTCGTGTAAGGCGTACCGTCCAGATCGACATCGGCGATCAGCTTGAAGTTCTTGTTCTGATCATAATAATTCCGCACGTTGTTCAGATGATCGGGGGTTGCGATCAGGTACGGACATTCCTCCGACCCGTCCCCGCCCGCAAATTCGTCCGAAGGGCCCGGACACGCCCCTTCCCCCCAGGCCCGGGCGGGCGCCCAGAGCTGGACGAGAAGCGCCGCCAGCAACGCCAGAGTCATGAATTTGCCGCGGCGCGCAAGCCAAACGTTCATCGGCGAGTTTCCCTCCTGTCATGAGCGCAACAAAACGCCTGTCTCACTCATATATCGCATATATCTATATCGCATTCCGCCCGAAAAAAAAATCACCCAAAAGGGTGATTAGTAGACATTTTTTTACATCAATCGTCGTTCTTTCGCCTTCTGCACGGCCTGCACGCGGCGGCTGACGCCCAATTTGCCGTAGATGTTCCGGATGTGGGTCTTGACGGTGTTGACGGACATTTCCAGCCGGTCGCCGATCTCCTTGTTGGACAGCCCGCCGCCCATCAGCCTGAGCACCTCCAGCTCCCGGTCCGTGAAGGGCTCGAAGGAACCTGACGGCTCCGCTTCGTCGCCCTCTCCGGCCCGGGCGGAGTCTTCGTCAAGCAGCGCCTGCACCTTCCTCACGAAGGCGATCTGGGCGGACAGCAGGCGGAACACCTTCAGGCGCCGGGAATCGAACAGTCCGGACAGATGATTGTTCTCCAGATAAAGCGCGCCGAAGGGCACGCCCTGCAGCAGCAGCGGGATACAGGCCACCGACTTCGGCCCCGATTCGGCGAGACGGGGATCGGCGGCGAAGATGACGTTCGGCTCGCCCCGATTGATGATCACCGTCTCTGATGTCCGGGCCGTGTAATGGATGACCGAACGCGCCAGATTTTGCGCCCGGTTCAGCGGCACGGTCTCGACGACGGCGGTACCTGTCGTCGCGTCCATGAGCGCCTCGACGTACAGATCGCCGTTCTTCTCGATGACCAGGCAGCCCCGGTCCGCGCCGAAGCTCCGGAGCACGATGGCGAGCAGCTTCTCGAGAAGCCGGGTGCCGTCGCTCTCCGTGGCGAGCACCTCGAGCGCCTGGTCGACGAAATATTCGTCCCATTCCGGGTCGCCATTCGGCCCGTCGCCGGCGGGCGGCAGAACGGGCTTCCACGCGGCGATATCCGTCCCGGGCCGCTCCTCCGGCCCCGGTTCCGGTTCACCCGTCAGCTCCGGATGCCGCTCTTCCAGCCGCCGCGCCAGCGCGTGGGCGCCCCATCCGCGCCATATCCGGCAGGCTTCCCTCAGGTACAGGTCCGCGATTCGCTTCCGGCCGAGCAACAGGTGGTATTCGGCGGCCAGCGCGTTGGCCAGCGCCTCATGCCGAAGGAAGCCGTGCCGCCGCGCGGATTCGATGGCCCGGTCGTACAGATCCATGGCCTCGCCCTCTCCGACGCGCAGCCGGGCCATTTCCGCCTCGACCAGCAGCGCCATGTGCCCGAAATTTTCCCCGCAGGAAGACGCCCATTTCCGGAGCAGCCGCCGGTTCCGTCTGAGTTGCAGACGGCGCCGGATTCGCTCCCGCGGCGACAGTTGCTCGTATGCGGCGCATATGGCCAGGGCGTGCAGGAACGAAAGTTCGGCGGTGATGAACAGACCGTTCAGGGTTCCGTGCAAGGGTCGGAGCCGGTCCGCCATTTCCAGCGCCCGCCGGGGCCGGTCCGTCAGATAGTACAGCGTCATCCGGGCGAACCAGGACGTCGCGAGGATCGTCCGGTCCTTCTGGGTGGCATAGAGCGGTTCGTCCCGCTCGAGCGTCCGCGCGCCGATCTCGAGCGCGTCCGGCGTCCGGCCCGTCAGGGCATCGACCAGGCAGCCGTAGATGTTCGTGTTGGCGGACAGATTGTCGTGCCGGATGCGTTCGGCCAGCCGGCGTCCGCGGCCGATCTCGCCGTCCAGTTCGGCGAGCGGAGCCCCCGCCAGATACCGGTGCTCGATCAGCATGCAGCGCGCGTAGCCGATGATGACCACATCACCCGCTTCCAAGCCGTATTCCAGCGCCTTCTCGAGGTTCGCGAGTCCCCGGGAGACATGTTGGGTCCAGTGGGAGAGCAGGGTGCCGGTCACGAAATAAATGATGGCCCTGATCGCGCTGCCGCCGTATTTTTCCGCCAGCCGGACGCAGAATTCGCCGAACTCCGCTCCCTTCCCGCGGTTCCCCAGTATGTTGCCTTCGGTGAGCCCGTAGCCGATGAACCCCGCGGCCGACATCTCGCTGATGCCGTGGCGGAGGGCGTAATTGCCGTTCCGGAGGATGATCAGGCCGAACAAGTCGGGATAGCTGACCATGCACACATACGAGAGGCGGGTGGACAGTTCCATGACCTTCCGGCGCTTCGGATCCCGCATCTCCGGAAGTTCGGCCAGATCGGCGATCCTGCGGCCGCGCATGAGCCACTTGTAGCGCAGCAGTTCCTTCACATAGTCCCAATTGCCGGGGTGAAGGGGCAGGCCGAAGCCCAGTTCCCGGAGCGCCGTCCTGCCGGCCTGAACCGCTTCCCGGTACCTGCCGACGCCGGCGTACAGGATCACCTTCGCCCCGTACACATCGGCCCGCTCCAACTCCGTTCGCGCATGGCGCAGGAGCAGGTCGAAATGCGCCTCGGCCTTGTCTGTCTCGTCGCAGAGAAATTCCGCCTGGGCCAACTCCAGGCCAAGGCGAAAGCCGAGGCGGTGATGCGAGGTCCACACATCATCGGGCAGCAGCTCCATCCCCGACCGGAAATACCCCAGCGCGGACGCGTAGGCCGCGGAAGCCTTCGCCCTGCGGCCGGCCAGCAGGTTGAGCCGCGCCAGCCGGATGCGCATCCTGCGGCTCTGCACCAGTTCCGCGCCGCGGTTGAAATGATCCATCATCGTCATGAGCCGCTCGGCGAGCGGCCGGCCGGTTCGTCCTGCCATCAGCGTGGAACCGATACGGAGATGCCGCTCCTTCTTCTCCCGCTCGTCGATGAGGCCATAGACCGCATGCTGGATATGGTCGTGCAGGAACGCGTACTCGACGTTCTCCCGTCCGGCATCGGCCGGCTCCCGGACGGCCGAACCGTTATCCGCGACAGCCACCAGCCCTTCCGCGACGAGCGGCAGGAACGCGGCCACCGTCTCTTCCGCGGATTTGCCCAGCAGAGCGGCCACCGTGCGAAGATCGAACCGGTTCCCCAAACAGGAAGCCAGCTTGAGCAGCTCCCGGCTGTCCTCCGTGAGCCTCCGGATCTTGTTCAGGATGAGCGCCGTGACGTCTTCCGTCCCGTGAAGATGGCCGAACGCCCGCTCATCCCACATCCAGCGACCCTCCCGAAGGTCGAAGAAGAGCGTCCCTTCGTCATGGAGCAAGTCCAGAAGCTGCCGCAGAAAGAACGGGTTGCCGCCCGACCGGTGATACAGGCTCTCCGCCAGGGAGGCCGCCTGTTCCGGCGGAACGCGCAGCGTCTCCGCGACGAACCGGGCCGCTTCGCTCCATTCCAGCGCCTCCAGATGGATGCGGGTCGACCGGGAATCCGCCGCCAGTTCCCGCAGCGGGTGTCCGTCGCGAAGCTCCCCGTCCCGGTACGCGCCCACGATCAGCAGCGAGCCGTGCCGAAAATCCCGCGCCAACACCTGAAGCAGGCGAATCGACGCGTCGTCGGCCCACTGCAGGTCGTCCAGAAACAGCACGAGGGGATGGCCGGTCCGGGCCAACTGCCGCACAAACTCCGTGAATACCCGTTGGAAGCGGTGCTTCCCTTCCTGCGGGGGCAGGGACTCCGCGGGCGGCTGCCTGCCGATCAGCCATTCCAGTTCCGGAATGATCTCCAGCACGACGGCTCCGTTCCGGTCAAGCGCATCCCGAAGCCTCCGCTTCCACCGCTCGAGCCTGTCCCCGTCCTCCGTGAGCAATCGCCGCACCAGACGGCCGAAGGCCTGCGCGAACGGGGCGTACGGGATGTTGGCGCGCAGTTGGTCCGCTTTTCCCGTGACGAAAAATCCTTGCAACTCCGCCAGCTCCTTCATACTCGCGAGGATCAGGGACGTCTTGCCGATGCCGGCCTCCCCGCTGACGAAGACGGTCTCCGCCCCGCCTCCGCGCACCCGCTCGCACGCCTCCCGCAGCTGCCGAATCTCCCGCTCTCTTCCGAAAAAAGCGTCCGGGAACCGGAACCGCGACGCTTCGTCGATCCTTCCCACCGGAAACGCCCCGATCGTCCCCGTCTCCCGCCACCGCCTTCCGCATTCCTCCAGATCCTTCAGCAGCCCGTAAGCGCTCTGGTACCGCTCTTCCGGATCCTTGTTGAGCAGTTTCATGATGATGGCCGACAGGACCGGGGGCAGATCGGGCGCGATCTCGTGGGGCGGCTGCGGGGAGCGGGTCAGGTGGACATAGGCCCAGTCCGCCGCGTTTTCCCCCTGAAACGGAAACGAACCCGTGAGCATCTCATAGAAAACCACGCCCAGCGCATACAGATCGCTCCGTCCGCCCGGCTCCGCGCTCAGGCGGCCGGTCTGTTCGGGTGACATGTACGCCGGCGATCCGCTCGGGCGGGGAGAGCGGACGATTGCCTTTCCCCCGTCCGGCGGAAGACTCGCGGCATTGCCGAAATCGGTGAGCCAGACCCGCCGGAAGTCGGGTGAAACGAGAATATTGCCCGGATGCACGTCCAGATGGAGGATGCCTCTCCGGTGAATCTCCGCCAGAATCGTTGCGAGACGGATCGCGATGGGCAGAAACGCTTCCGGGCCAAGCGGGCCGCTCTCGCGCATTTTCTCCCGAAGCGACAACGCCCCTTCATCCCGCATGACGACGGCCGTCAGCGAACCATGCCGCTCCAGCCCGAGATGCGGCACGACGCCCGCGACCACGGACAACCGGCTTGCGATCTCGTACCCGTGGATCAGCCTCGGCAGCTCGTTGGAACCGTCCGCTTCCGGCATGAGCGCCTTGATGACGACCGGCTCGCGGTCCTTGAGAGAATGGCCCCGGTATATTCTGACGCGGGCGTTCTCGTGGATCAGCCCGCGGATCTCGTAGCCCGGAAGTTGAAGCCCGTTGGCATGCATGGGTTTCACACTCGTTTCATACCCGATGTTCGTCAACTTTCCTCTAACAATAAATTCGCATATTTGCACCTAATTGTTTAGAATGACCTTTTGCTTCCTCCGAAGTCTGACGGGAAAGCGGCATAAATAAACACTCCCGCAAAAACTCGCGGGAGTGATCCTCATGCATGAGGCTCAACGTTGATGCCTGCTCTTGCGGATCAGCCGATTTCGCCGAGCAGCAGGCGCACGTCCTGCCGGTCGAACACGCCGTCGCCGTTCACATCTACCGGTTCGCCGATCACATAACGTACGATGGCCATGAGCGTGATCCGCTCCGACTCATCCCGGCCCGTCTTCTCTCTCACGTAATCCGACAACAGAATCACGTCGAGATATTGGTATTTGTCGTCACGGGTCAGAAACACCCGGGCGCCGGACGCTACCTGCTCATGATCCGGCACGGGTTCCCCGTCACGGGTTTGTATGCGGACGGACACATCCGGCAGGAACTGTTCAAATTCCGACTTGAGCGTCCCGGCCGTCGTCCCGTTCGTTACATACCGGTACTCGTAGCCGTCATCGCTTGCCTTCAACTTGTTCCAGATGATGCCGGACACCAGATCATCCGGCGTCATGCGATGGATGATCAGCGTGTACACCGTCGGTTCGTCCGCGCCGGGCTTGAACAAGATCAGCGAGATCTCCATGCCGCCGTCTTCGGGAACCGGAATCTCGGCGTGCGCCGTACCGACCGATTCAAGCGCGCCGTCCGGGGTGCTTACCACGAATGCCACATCTTCATCGGCTTCGGCATCCACCACGATCGACAGGATGTCCGGAGTGATCCCGATGGTGAAGGTGCGTTGGTTTTCCAGTTCGCCACCATAGCCGAAAACTTCATGTTTCACCGTCACGTGGAGCGCTCTGAGCACCGGCGGGCCGGGCGGGTCGCCGCCGCCGGTGTCATCGCCGGTATCGCCACCGTCACCGTTGTCCGGATCCTCTTCAATGGTCACCGTGAACGTGGCCGTCAGTCCCTCGTACGTGATGGTCACCACTTGCCCCGTCGCCGGCGCGCTGCTGTCGAACCCGCTGATGTGCTCCTCCGTCATCTCCAGCGTCTCCTCGCTGCCGTCGCTCCAGGTGCCCGTGACGACCAACCCGCCCAGATCGAGAGTCTCACCCGTGAAGTATGCCGTCTTCGACGGCGGTGTCGTCACCGCGATGCCCACCAACCGGGCGATCACATCGACTGCCAACGTTTGCCCTTCCGCAACGCCATCCACCTGAACAACCAGTTGGTGCTCGCCCTTCGTTTCCAACTTGACCGTCACGGTGGCATTGCCGCCGGCAAATTCCACGCTTTCATCATAAATGACATCTCCGTCGACGACGGCAACGGTAACCTGATACTCGCCGTCCAGCACCTGACCGAACTCGCCCGTGGCTTCGGTGATCGTCAGGTTGAACGCCTCGCCGTAGACTTTGTCGCCCGCTTCCTCCAGCTGAACCGCAAATCCGGAGTAGTCGTCCCAGCTCGCTTCCTCCCACCGCAGGCGGGGATAGGTTTGGCCGTCATGGATGTGCCACACGTTCTTGAAATCCCAACCCGCGAAGGTCGCATACCGCTTCAACTCATCCGTGGTCTTGGGCGTTCCCCATCCGTTATTTGGCTGGCCGACGGGATCCGAGTTATAGTAGGAATCGAAAATGCCGCCACTTTCATGCTTCCCCACCAATCCGCCGACATCGCTGTCGCCGTTCACCTCTCCCGTGGCGTATGCGTTGGTGATGTTTCCGGAGGTGCTCGATTGACCCACCAGGCCGCCGACATAATTGGTGCCGGTAACTGCTCCTGCGGCGTAAGCGTCGGTGATGCTTCCTAAGGTGTTCAGGTGTCCCACCAGGCCGCCAACCCAATCGCGTCCGGACACGCTGCCTGTCGCGAAGGAACGCTCGATGCTTTGCGAGCTTGAGCCCGCCAGACCGCCAACCCTGTCGCGTGCGGTCACGTTGACTGTCGCGAAGGAATTCCGAATGGTGCCGTAGTTCAGCCCGACCAGACCGCCCGCATTGTCATTGGTTGACGATACCGTTCCCGCGGCGTAAGAGTCGGTGATGGTCGCGACATTGTAACCCGCAAGACCGCCGGCACCTTCGCTGGAAGCCGTCACCGCGACCTCGGCGTAAGAGTCGGAGATCCTCCCGAAATTGTAGCCCGCAAGGCCGCCGACAAACTGGTAGCCATGCACATTGCCTTCGACGAAGCTGTTCATGATGTCGCCACGCAAATATCCGACCAATCCGCCGGTATTAAAATAGCCTGTCACGTTCGCATTCTCGAGACCGACGTTCCGGATCACCGCGCTGGGACCGGCATAGCCGAACAAGCCGACAGATTGTTGACCCGACCAGTGGATGGTCATGTCCAGGATCTTGTGGCCGTCGCCGTCGAAGGTGCCGCTGAACACGCTGGAGTTGTTGCCGATGGGTTCCCAATCATACCCGGCCAGATCGATATCGGCAATCAATCGATAATGCGCAAACAGATTGTCGCGCACGCGGTTCAACTGATCGGCGGTTTCAATGAGGTACGGGCATTCCGCCGTACCATTTCCCCCGGCGAACACGCCATCCGGATCCGGACCGCACCCCGTATCTCCCCAAGCGAAAGCGGGCGCCCAGAGCTGAACAAGAAGCGCAGCCAGCAGCACCCGTGCCAAGAAAAAGCCGCGCCGACTCCACCCGTTCCCCATACCGAATCAAATCCTCTCCCAGAACGATGACATTCTTGTCTCGTCTTCATCCCTCAACGCGGCAAAAGCATGAACGGGAGCGGGTGAAGGCGGTCCGCGAATCTCAACGTTATTTGAATTTCGACATTATTTTACAACAAATTTTTGCATCATTCTACATCAATAAACATTTAATAAACATTTAAATGTCATAAAATGCAACAACATATGGGCATTTTCGTGCCTCACGCCAGACCGAAAGATCAAGCGCGCGGGGATGCCGGGTCATCAATCCTCCGGTCGATCGCGATCAGGCTGTTCCTCGCCCCTCCCCTGATGAAGACGTCAAATTGATGCTCGTACCCCGTCTCTTCCGCATTGAGGAAGATGCGCCGGGCCTTCGTCAGGAACGGCAGCTGGTTGACCGGCGCGACCTGCAGGCTCGTGCCGATCACGAGCACGACGTCCTCTTTCCGGATGGCGTCGAGCGACGACCTCCAGGCGTCCGAAGGAAGCATCTCGCCGAACAGCACCACGTCGGGACGCAGTCTGCCGCCGCACGCGCATTTCGTTTTCCCGAGAAAATCCTCTTCCCCGTGCGGCGCGCCGCAGTCGTGGCAGCGGAACTCGCGAATCGTGCCGTGCAGCTCGCGCACTTGCCGGCTTCCGGCGAGCTGGTGGAGCCGGTCCACGTTCCGGGTGCAGACGCAGACCGGCATGCCCCGCTTCTCCCATTCCGCGAGGATGAAATGCCCCTCATGGGGGACCACCGCCTGCAATTGTCTGACCCGCTCGGAGTAGAACGCATGGAAAAGATCGTAGTCGGACTCGAGCGCCTCGACCGTCGCGACCGTCCGGGGATCGATGCCGCGCCACCATCAACTCCACGAACGAAAATCCTTCACGCCGGAGTCGACGGACATCCCGGCGCCCGTGACGACCGCCATCCGGCGGGCATCTATGATTTCTACAAGAGCAAGATGATCTACAGAGACGCGAAGCCGAACCACGCCCATCTGGCGTTGGCCCGGCTGGAGCAGGCAGGCAAGCTCCGGGTGGTGATCACGCAGAACATCGACATGCTCCACCAACAGGCCGGAAGCCGGGAGGTGCTGGAGCTGCATGGCTCGGTGCACCGCAATTTCTGCATGAACTGTGACCGGTTCTTCGGGTTGGATCATGTGCTGGCGGCGGACGGCGTTCCGAAGTGCGACAGCTGCGGCGGGATCGTGAAGCCCGACGTCGTGCTGTACGAGGAAGCGCTGGACATGGCGATTCTGGAGAAATCGAGGCGGTATATCGAACAGGTCGACGTGCTGATCGTCGCCGGAACTTCGCTGACGGTGTACCCGGCCGCCGGACTTATCCAGTATTTCGGCGGCAACCACCTGGTGCTCGTCAATAAGTCTCCGACGCCTTACGATCACGCGGCGACGCTCGTAATCAACGACAGTATCGGCGAGACGTTGAAACAGGTGGTGGGGTGAATGGGATCGCTGCATATCGCTGAGGTCGCGTTTTTTTCAACGGCTTACCTTTTTTAACAACCTTAGGCTGTGCCGAACTGGCTGTAACGAGGATACCTCGTTACAGCCGCATGCCCCGGCGGAACCGAAGGTGCCGCAACGTGCATGCCGCGCTGCAAAGCTGCAAAATGGAATCTTGTATCTCGATCTCAACATTGGTATAATCTGCTTCCATACACGAGCAAGCGGCGCGCGGGACGATTGCCGATATTCCATTCTCCGGATCGCTGCAATTCGAATCGAATGACGATGTCGTGCTCGTGCGGGACGACGCGGCGGCGTAAGTCGCGGGGCTCGGCAATACACCGGCCGGCTGTGGCTGCGCGGCGGCGGCCGATTGGCCGGCACGCTGCTCCGGCACGGCCTGATCGACCAGCTCGCGCTGAAAATCAACCCGGTCTGGCTCGACGAAGGCCTGCCCCTGTTCGGCGACCCGAAGCCCCGCCTCCATCTCGAACTGCGCGATTCGAAAACATATTCCAACGGCTTCGTGAAAGCCGTCTACGCCATCAAGCCGTAAATGAAGGAAGGCAGCCTAACCAAGGCTGCCTTCTCCCCCCATCAATCTCGTCAATTCCTCGATTCGTTCGATCGGAAAGGGCGGCTGCGTCAGCGGCTTCATCGTGATGGACATCAGCTTCATCGGATTGTCGTCCGCCGCGATCCGGTTGGAATTCAGGATGCCGCACCTGGCGCACCGATGGATGATGGCCCACTCGCCGCCTTTGCGGACCCACACCGAAACCGGCTCCATGCGGCCGCCGCAATCGGAAGCCCTGTCGCCGGGCTCGATGTCCACATGCAGATTCGTCAGACAGTTGGGACAGTGGTTCCGATGCCGGCTGCCGGCGCCTTCCGGGACAACCAGCCTTCCGCAGGCTTTGCATGTGAACGTGTCGTCGCAGGCGTGAGTCTTGTAATACCCCTTCTCGAACGATCTTCTCTTGTTTTCCCTGTTCAATGGAATGACCTCCGTATAGAATCAAAGATCGTATTGATCCTATGGGAGGCTTATACGGGAATCTCCGTGTACAGCCTCCCGGCTATACGGCAGATCCCGCGGCATGGTTGATTTTCACGAACATGAAAACAACTCCCCTTCCTTCACGTTTCACCCCGAATATAACAGTTCCGCCGCTCCCGCGGTACGGAAAAAATGCTTTAAACCGTTTGATTGGTGGTGAACCCGATTCAACCGGTGGTTGAGTGGAATTGCACTCAACCGCCGGATGATTGCCCCTTCCATGACCCGCGATTTGCTCTGGAAGAATCGACGATTCCGTACAGGGTCGATGTCGTGCATTTAAACGAGACGGATGATGGGTTCGTCAGGAGAGTAAGGACGGAGGGGATTTTGTGGGAAGAGCAGGCGAACGAATAGAAGCCGCGAGAAAAGCCCTGACGGCATTTCAGGAGGTCATGGGGATTGAAACGCCAAGCCTGATCGAACGGGACGCGGCCATCAAGCGGTTCGAATTCACCTTCGAGACCGTCTGGAAAGCCGCGAAAGAAATGTTGTACGAACATGAAGGAATCGACGCGGGATCGCCCAAAGGCGTCATTCGTTCCTGTCGGGAAACCGGACTGCTGGACGACGAGGAAGCGGTTACCGCGCTTGAGATGGTCGACGACCGCAATTTGGCCGTATACACCTACAACGAGCGTCTGGCCGCCGAGATTTACAGCCGGCTGGGCGCTTATTGCAAGCTGATGGAGACTTGGCTGGACCGGATGTTACAGAGAATCGGGTAGCGATTTACAAGCAGACCATGATCCCAAACGTACATTGTTTTGAAGTTTTGAATTGATTATTTCTTTTTTGAAACCAGAATGGCCTCCCAATCTTCCGGGAATCCAATCCTATGCAGTTCAACTACTTCTTTGTACTCGGTAAGCAACGCCTCTAGACGAGTTATGAAATTTATCCACCTGTCCGGTGCGAAAATTAACTGCTTTAAAATATAAATGTGTGCGAATATTCTTCCTTGGTCTATTCCCATGTTTTTGGATTTTCGGTCAAGCCGGGGTTTGCTGGTCAATGGACGATTGTACAGTCTGCCGTAATGAGCGCAAATATTACGGATGTGTGCCAAACATTTGAGCCAACTTACCAAATATTTGGCGGGTACGCGATAATAGCTTTTTGCAATTTGATTCTGGTCACTATTTTTCATATTGGAAAACAATTTTGAAAGTGTTCCAAATGACAAAATTTCAACAGCCACCCAAACAGGTATGTTCCCTTCATATTTTTCAATATGATGTTTAATAAAAATTTCTTGCGATCGATTAATCTCTTTTTCCAGTTCGGCAAGAAATACTTCATGGTTTTTGAAATGAGCCGAATCCAAATGGCCAAGCGGCCCATAAGTGTGTGCGATATGATATGAGACATGTGTACGGAATGCAATTTCTACCTGCTCGACCATCTCCATGATCAGGTAACGAAATCTGCGATCAAACTCATACAAATCGACAACTTGCTCAAATGTTGTATCTGGATAAAATATGTCGTTTTTCTTTAAGCTGAGTGTATAGGCACTTAACCTGTAATAGTTGATTCGTTGGAGTGTGCGAACGGCATAATCAATATCAGATATGACAAGACCGCGTTTTCTTAAAATTTCAACTTGCTCTTCAAATGTAGTGGGTGATTTGATGGAACGGACTTCCGATCTTTCCATAATACCCCTCTAAAAGATAAAGGCCCACCTTGGTACGCATTGTTAAGAGGCGTGGTGGGAACTGTTGCCTTTACTATAAATGAATTACTCTGTCGTGTCAAGGCGACCCTCTCGGCATCATATTCCCTCTGGTTCAAATCACCCCCCGATATACGACATGTCGATCTTCTTCCGATTCTGCCGGGTGATCTCCGTCCGTTCGTCGGAGTAGCGGTCCGCGCGCCGCTCCCACACAAGAAAGATCGCCCGCAGGATCTCGTCATCCGAAGCTCCGCCGCGCAACAGCGCCCGCAGATCGAATCCTTCCGAAGCGAAAAGACAGGTGTACAGCTTGCCATCCGAAGACAGCCGGGCCCTCGTGCAGGACGTGCAGAAAGTTTCGGACACCGACGTGATGAAGCCGATTCTGGCGCCGTTGTCGACGTAGCGGTAATAGGCCGCCACTTCGCCGTAATACGCCTTGTTCTCCGGTTCAAGCGCGTACACCTGTCGCAGCATCCGCAGCATCTCTTGCTTGGTGACGACTTTCCCGAAGCTCCATCCGTTGTCGTTGCCGACGTCCATGAACTCGATCAGGCGGAGGGTGATGCCCCGATGCTTGAAATACTCGGCCATCGGGAGAATCTCCCCGTCGTTCATCCCCTTCTGCACGACCATGTTGACCTTCACTTCGAAGCCAATCTGTCTCGCGAGCTCGATATTGTCCAGTATCCGCGCCGGATCGATCCCCCGGCCGTTCATCCGGCCGAAGATGTCCGGGTCGAGCGCGTCCAGACTGATATTCACCCTCTGCAGACCGGCCTCGTACAGCCGCCGTCCGTGTTGATGCAGCAGCAGGCCGTTCGTCGTCAGCGCGATGTCTTCGATGCCGTCCACGGCGGTCAGCATCCGGATGAGCTCATCCAGGTTGCGGCGCAGCAGTGGTTCCCCGCCCGTCAGGCGGATCTTGCGCGCGCCCAATCCGGCGAACAGTCCGGCAAGACGATGGATTTCTTCGAATGTGAGCAGCTCCCGCTTCGGCAGGAACGCGTAGTCGTCCCCGAACAGTTCCTTCGGCATGCAGTACGTGCAGCGGAAATTGCACCGGTCGGTCACCGAAATCCGCAGATCGCGCATCGGTCTCTGAAGTTGGTCCAGCACGATTTCCACCCCTTCCCCGGTTTTTTCGTCTGCGCTCCGGTCCACGCATTCCCTTTTTCCCAAATGTCTTGCCGCTTCACGATTCCCGGATCCGCCATTCCGCTTCTCCCTCTTCCGCTCCCGGCAGCAGGACGTCCACGATCGCTCCCTTGAGGAATCCCCTTGTCCCGCCGGGCAGCACGATCAGCGCGTTGCCTCTGGCGATCGAACTGACCGCATTCGACTTGTCTAATCCGGCGGGCGCGACGACGGGGTGCTGCCCATCGTGGCGCCAGACCGCCCTGACAAACCGCGTGAACGGATTCGGCTTGGGACAGTCCTCCATCAGCACGGCTTGCGTGTACGGCAGGAACGGTCTGCGGCTCCCCATCATGCGCAGCAGGACCGGTCGGACGAAGATTTCGAAGCCGACATAGCCGGCGGAAGGATTGCCGGACAGGCCGAACAGAAATTTCCCGTCCCATACGGCGGCCGTGGTCACGCTTCCCGGCCGCATCGCCACCTTGTTGAAGAGCACCCTCGCGCCCAGCCGTTCATAGATCGCAGGCATATAATCGAAATCTCCGACCGACACGCCGCCCGTCGTGATGACGCAGTCCGTCTCCCGGAGTGCCCGCCGGACAAGCCCGGCCGCCTGGTCCGGGTCGTCGCGCACGAATCCGTACGAACGGGACGGGATGCCCAGTCTGGCGAGCTGCGCCGCGAGCATTGGCCCGTTGCTGTCGCGGATTTTGCCGGGTGCGAGCGGTTCGTCCGACCCGAGCAGTTCCGTGCCCGTGGAAATGAGCCCGACGACCGGCCGCCTCGCCACCCGCACGTCGGTGTAACCGAACGTGGCGAGCAGCGCGACGACGCCGGGATGGATGAGGCTCCCCTGCTCGATGAGCACCTCTCCCGCCCGGGCGTCTTCGCCCCGGAGGGAGACGTTCTCCCACGCGCGGAACGGCTTCCGGACCGTGAATCTCTGTCCGTCCTCGACCGTCTGCTCGAGCATCACAACCGCGTCGGCGCCCGGCGGCAGCGGGGCGCCCGTCATGATGCGGACGGCTTCTCCCGGTCCGAGCTCGCGCGCCGGCACATCTCCGGCGCCGATCCGCCCGACGACCCGGAAGGAGACGCGGCGCTGCTCGCAGGCCGTCGCGGAATCCGCGGAACGGATCGCGTAACCGTCATAAGGCGCGCGATGGAAAGGCGGCACATCGTGGCGCGCGACGACCGGCTCGGCCAGAACGCATCCAAAGCTGTCCGCGAGCGCCACCGTCTCCGTCCCGGGAGCCGGCACAAGGGCCATGAGCCGCTCCAGCGCTTCGCCGATCGCGACGGGTTTTCGGATCAAGCGGCGGTTGTCCATGATGCAAGGTCGGCCTCCCTTCCGGCGTTTCGGGTATGCCCTTATTATCGCCTTTTGTCCGGTTCCGGGAAAGCCCCAATATCGCGGGAGGGCGAAACCCTCTTGTCCGGGCGGGATCTTTTCTTTCGGGACGCGCTTGCTATACTGGTGGAGAAGGAGATGAAGCCCGCGGTGGATCAGACATTGGATTGGGAATCGTTCATGGAGCCGATCTGGCTGTCCGTCAAAGTCAGCTTCATTGCCAGCCTGTGGGTCATGCTGCTCGGCATCTGGGCAGCCCATCGCATCGGCGGACGGCGTTTCTTCGGGAAGACGCTGCTCGAGACGGTCCTCATGCTGCCGCTTGTGCTCCCGCCCACCGTCGTCGGTTTTCTCTTGCTCATGCTGCTGGGCCGCAAAGGGTGGATCGGGCGGCTGTGGGAATGGTGGTTCGCCCAGCCCGTCATCTTCACCTGGCACGCCGCGGTGATCGCCGCCGTCGTCGTCGCCTTCCCGCTCGTGTATCAGACGCTCAAGGCCGGTTTCGCTTCCGTGCCGGGCGTATACAAGGACGCCGCGCGCCTGGACGGGGCGGGGGAATGGCAGGTGCTCCTCGGCATCACGCTCCCCCTCGCCGCGCGTTCGTTGGCGACCGCCTATGTGCTGGGGTTCGCGCGTTCGCTGGGCGAATTCGGAGCGACGCTCATGATCGCGGGGAACATTCCCGGCAGGACGCAGACCATCTCGACCGCGATCTACGCGGCGGTGGAGTCGAATCGAATGGGGCTTGCGGGGTTGTGGAGCGCGGTGCTGATTTGCATTGCGTTCGTGTTGCTGCTGGCGGCGCGAGCGAGGTCGTAGGGGCGGGCACTCCCGGTCAAGCCGGGCAAGTGCCGTATTTGGTTGCGTTCGCGCGATTCTTTTTTACTCCGAAAATTCTTCGAATGGATCTTCTCCCTGTTTATGGGCTGTCAAGTAGTAGATGTTGTTGAGCAGCTTGACCGTTCACCGAGGGCAGTCCTGACCCCTGATCCATCTATTGCTGTTCATATGCGATGGCGACTTTGTAATCTTCGGTCAGAAAAGATTTCACAATCTTGTCCGCGAAGAAATGAATCAGCGGTTTCGGGGAAGCTCCCTCATGATAAATGACTTTTCTGTTCTCCAGATCAATATGGTCGAATAGCCCCCATATCGAACTGTGTTTCGCCATCTGCGCCAATGTTCGGGAATAAAGATGTTTTTTGCACGCCTCTTGAAAGGCGTCCCGATTGGAAGCTATTCCGTCAAAAAAGGCATCGAAACGATCTGTTCAATGTTTCGATCCCTGCGCTCCGTTATATGGTCTCTATAGTCGAACGCATATTCGAAGCTTTGAACATTGACGATGAAGATATTATTGTTGACAATAAAGAAATCGATTTTGCCCCCGAGATCAATGATGGTATCCTCCGCGAAAACGTAAAGATTGGCGTTTTTCATGACGATTTTCTTTTTCCTGGGGATCATCGGACTCTTTCTGTATTCTAAAAAGGTGAAACGTCAAATCCACATTCGGCAAGTCATTTTCCGTTAGTTCGCTGAGTCTGTAAATGATATTCTCTTCATGGTTGATGTTCATGGAAACCGCCTCCCAACCTGATTATTCAACATAAGGAAGGGGTTTCCTCTCGAGCGGTCGAACTCTTCATCCATGATTGACTTTCCATGTCGGCGCTAAGCAGCCAGGAGGTGTTGATCCTTGCAACTGAAAATGTTGGAATCCGCTTTTTCCGTCGTCAAATTGTCTCCGGCCGATCCGATCCCGTCGTGGGCCACAAGCGGCAGTTTCTTTTCCGTTACCCGGACGGATGAAGAGCTGTCCATCGTCGTTCCTTCCGAAAGTCTGCCGCCCGATGAGGTTTTCGGGAACATCGAGAACGATTTCCGCTGCATCAAGATCGAAGAGGGCGTTCTGGACTTCAGCCTGACCGGGATTCTCGCATCTGTGGCCGGACCGCTGGCCGACGCCGGAATCAGCATCTTCGCGATCGCGACCTACAACACGGATGATATCCTGATCAAATCCCGCTCCCTCGAAAAGGCGAAATCCGTGTTGGAACTTGCGGGACATACCTTCATCCCTTGATCAATCTGCTTGCACCTCGGTAATCAGATCGACCCACGACCGGATCACCCGATACGGCTGCACGGCCGCATCGGCCGGGACACCGGCGCCCCGGTGGTCGAACCAGATGCCCTTGATCCCCAGACGCCCGGGCGCCGCGATCTCCCATTCGAAGTTGTCGCCGATCATCCAGGCTTCATCCGCGGATGCGCCCAGCTTCTCGAGCGCCAGCCGATAGATGCCCGCTTCCGGCTTGCCGACGCCGACTTCGCCTTCAATCAGAATGCGGTCGAACAGCCCGGCCAGGTTGAAACGGCGAATCTTGTTCCACTGCGTCTCCGCGTTGCCGTTCGTGATCAGGGCGAGCCGGACGCCCTTCGAGCGGAACAATCCGATCGCCTCCAGCGCGTCGGGGAGCAGCCGGACCTGACTGTCCCGCGCTTCCCCGTAGGTTGCCGCCATGCGCCTCGCAAGCGCCGGATCGCGGAATTCCCATTTTGTAAGGGCCGCGGAGATGATCTCCTGCCGGGCGCTCACCAGATCCCGCCTGCCCATCCGGTGCCTCTCCGGATCGCTCCAGAACCACTCGGCCCTCTCCTTGATGGCCCCAATCATCTCCCTCGCCTCGTCATCCCGCACCGCGGGCAGATGGGTCCGGATCGCGTGCAGCCAGCATGAATCCAGATCGACGCCGACATCGAACGAAATAATCGTATCATCCAAATCAATCAGAATCGCCTTGGGCAACGTCACGGGCGTGTCATCCCTTCCATCACGTCCATCAACCGGGTTCCCGCGTCCGGTGCGGACACCAGAATTTTCTCGTGCAATCCCGTATCGCTCCTGAACCAGAGCTCCGCATACAGACAGACCGGCAGCTGTCGATTGTTCTTGAAACGCTTGTCCGGCTCCCCGTCCTTCTTCACATATTTCCACGTGTGGCCGACCACCCGGGTGTCCTTCGGCACGGCTTCTTCTTCGATGTATTCGACGTTCGCGCGTTCCAGCGTCAGCTTCCCGTAACTGACCGCCCCGGCTTTCCGGTTCTCCGCGATGAGCACCCTGTCGGGGAAAAAGTACAGCCGCTGCCTGCCGACCGGGACGCAAGGCACCGTGACGTTCGTTCTGACATACTTCGGCAACGAGTACCCGATCCGGATCGGCGTTCGTCTGACCACAAGTTCCGCGCCCGCGTGATACTTTCGCTCCTTCTCGCCCACGTGGCCGGACGCGGCGACATGCCATTTTCGATCCGCCCGCATCAGTTCTTCGAAGGCGTCGCAAAACGCGTGGAACTTCTCCCTGGCCGATGCGTCGAATTCGTAAACGATCACGGTGGTTTTGCGCTTGCGATCCGCCAGCGCCAGAAGCATGACGAGCGGCGCCGCCGCTAACAGGGAATAGAGCGAAATCCACGGATACAGGACGATGCCCGCGATCACGCCCAGAGGCCACAGCGGAAGCTTCCTGTACCTGGCGTTGATCTCCTCCACAATTTCCCGGGAATCGGCGTCGCGGATATACAGGGTTTCGCCGCTGTCGATTTCCCGCATCGGGATTTCGGTCTCCGCCTGCGGACCTGGTACGATCTTGCAGGAAAGACCGTCGGCCCCCACATGCACGTAATGGCCGCGCGAATTCCTTCCGATCGACGCGAATCTTCCAAAATCGACCACCACCGTCCGCCCTCCTTCTTCCAATTATTCCAATCCTGTCTGCTATCATAGCAATCATTCCCTATAAAAGAAAAGAGCCGTCCTTTCGGACGACTCCAGCGAAATGCACGTCAATCTAGCTCCCGACTTCCCCGAACAACCGCTCGCAGACGGCGATCGTCTCCGGGTCGAACACGGCGAGAACCACATCCAGGTCGTGATCGGCCAGGAAGTCCCGGATCGCCGAGACCGCCACCCGCAGCGCTTCTTCCTTCGGGTAGCCGTAGATGCCGCTCGAGATAAGCGGGAAGGCGACACTCCCGCAATGGTGCTCGACCGCGAGCTTCAGCGAGCTGTGATAAGCGGAGCGCAACAGCCGCTCGCATTCAGCCGCATGCCGCGGTTCGTAGACGGGACCCGCCGTATGGATGATGTACTTCGCGGGCAGCGCGAACCCCGGCGTGATCACGGCCTCGCCCGTCCGGATCGGAGCGAGCTTGTCGCAGGCCGCCTGGAGTTCCGCCGGGCCGGCCGCCCGGAAGATCGCGCCGCACACGCCGCCTCCCATCCGCAGCTCGGTGTTCGCGGCGTTCACGATCGCGTCGACGTTCATTTTCGCAATGTCCTGACGGACGATGGAGAAGGGCATGGAACAGATCTCTCCTTTGGCTACCCCGTCAATAGCGTATCGACGATCGCCTTGTTGGCGAGCTCGTTCTTCTTCAGATGCCGCACCCGCTCGCCGGACAGCAGGTCAACGGGCGACAGGGGCATCTCCCCGCAGACGTCAGCGCCCGCGAGCGGCCGGATTCGCTTCAACTCCCGGATCGCATCGAGCAGTTGCCTGAGCGTCATGCTGCCCTGATCCCAATCCGTGGCCGCGTTCTCCGGATCGAGCACGTCCTTGTCCACGCTGATATAGATCGGTTGCCCGGGCGTTGCGGAGCGGATGGCCCGCACGATTTCCGCCGGGGACATGCGCCGCGCCTCCCTCTCGGGGATGATGGTGACGTTCGTGGGCAAGCCGCATCCGGAACCGCCATCCGGGATGTGCGCGCCAACGATGACGACGCGGTCGAGCAGCGGCAACGTGTCCAGCGCGTGGCTGACCCACGAGCCGCACGAGATGAACGGGGTATCGCCGACGCCCGGCGCAAGGTCGGTATGGTGGTCGAACAGAATGAGCGAGAACGGTTGCCGGATCTCGGACAGAAGCACCCAGGTGACGTAATGGTAGTTCCCGCGGCCGATCAGCGTGATGCGCCGGTGTTTTCTCGACCGCAGCCGGTGTTCAATTTTTCGCAGGGAATCTTCCGCGCAGTAGCCATGGCACCCGCGCAAATCGGTGAAATCGATCCACTCGGCCGGATATTTCCCGAGCAATGATTGATGTCGCAGCGTTCCGTCGAAATTCAACAAGGAAATTCCGCTTCCCTTCATTGTTCCCAACTCCTATTTCCTCAAGCAGCGCCCAATTCATAGGTTTTGTTCACAATGAGAACCTGACAGCCGGAATCTTCTCTTATCAAAAATCGCGCCGTTGCCGCAAAAAAGCCATTATGCGAAATCTGCCACCTAGACCGTTGATCGTCGCGGCAGAAGCCTCACACAATGGCTTCCAATTATTAGAATGACATTCTTGTAGCCCGATCGCAACCCCCGAATGAGGTTTGAATCCGCCTTACCGCTGCCTTCTCAGAATCTCCAGACTCCACTTCAACACCTCGAGATTCCGGTAGATGACGATGAACAGTTCCTCGCGCGTGCGGGTCATTTGCTGGAACAGCATCTGATGCATCGGGTATTCCGCCGGGTGCCCCTTGCTGTGCAGACGGCCGTCCTCGGTTTTCGCTTACAAGCAGGAGATGATCCTGATCGTAGACGATCTCGCGAGTCATGCCGCCGAAAAATTCGAAAGCGTTTTTGTAGCAACGGATCACGTCCGCCGTAGTAAACGGTCGGTCCTGCCATTCCACGTATTTGTACCGGGAATGGGACAGGACAAACACGCGCAACATCAATCAGGTCACTTTGTGGAGCAACAAGGTCATCTCCCCGCAGTAGAGGGTCTGGTGTTCGATCAGTTTCCGCAGTATCGCGCCTTGTGGCACGAGACCGGCGAACGTTTCCACGCTTTCGACCAATTTTCTCTTCCGTGGGGTCTCACCTTACGCTTATGACGTCTCACCAGGATTTTATATCAAGCGACCTAGTATCACTTGGAAAAGAAGGTGTAGTACGTATCACACAACACGGAAAGTAAAACCTGCTCACTTTGCTAATTTCTTATCTGCTATCAGTCCAACATTCTTTGCATTCTCCATGGCTTTATTGCTTTACTTATAGTGTATTCTTTGTTACATGTTTTCCATTCGTCACAAAAATCGACCGTGCTACTATTGGGTTTATTAGCAGGTTCAGCTATTCTTATTCTACTTGGTAACAAGCTTGCATCCTTCGTCGGGCCGAGCACCCCGGGTAAGGCTTGCGGGCGATTCGGGATTCATGGCACAATGGCACCATAAGGAGGGGTTGATCGATGCAGCTGCGCATTCTGGATTCCACGTTTTCCGTCGTCAAATTGTCTCCGGCCGACCCGGTCCCGTCCTGGGCGCTGAACGGCGAGCTGTGTTCCGTTACGCGAACGGCCGATGAACTTTCCATCGTGGTGCCCACGGCATGCCTGCCGCCCGATGCGGCTTTCGCGGACGTCGAGCACGGATTCAGGTGCATCAAGATCGAGGAGGGCGTCCTGGACTTCAGCTTGACCGGCATTCTCGCGTCGCTCGCCGTCCCGCTCGCCGGAGCCGAAATCAGCATTTTCGCCATCGCAACCTACAATACGGACTATATCCTCGTCAAAAACCATTCGTTGGCGAAAGCGAGAGCCGTCCTGGAGCAAGCGGGACATACGTTCATCCGTTGACGCACAGCCGTGACAGCAGATCGTCCCATGACCGGATCACCATGCAGGGCTGCACCGGAGAACCTTCCGCGACTCCGGCGCCCCTGTGGTCGATCCAGATCCCTCTGATCCCCAGCTTTTGCGGCGCCGCGATCTCCCATTCGAAATTGTCGCCGATCATCCAGGCCTCATCCGCGGATACGCCAAGCCTGTCCAGCGCAAGGAGATAGATGCCCGCTTCCGGCTTGCCGATTCCGACCTCGCCATCGATCAAGATGCAGTCGAAAAGTTCGGTCAGGTTGAAGGCGGATCTTGTTCCACTGGGTTTCCGCGTTTCCGTTGTTGATCAGGGCGAGCTTGATGCCGCCCGATCTGAACGTCTCGATCGCCGCCAGCGCGTCGGGGAACAGTTGGACCTGTCTGTCGCGTTCTTCACTGTAGGTTGCCACCATCTCCCTCGCGAAGCAGTATGGCCTTGGGCCATGAAACCGGCATGACGGGAAAACACTCCTTCCGTTCCGTTTTTCATCCAACCGTTCCTTCAGGTCAACTTTCGTTTGTCCGCGTCCATTATACAAGAG